>CAJDVD010000001.1_pt1 | contig 146644 bp, 136 predicted proteins | sample 7391361 | NCBI WGS metagenome assembly CAJDVD01 (sample SAMEA7055710, study PRJEB34461) | soil metagenome | biome: terrestrial ecosystem; feature: Peninsula; material: soil | place: Antarctica | collected 2016
TCTCATCTATAAATAAAATAGTTCTCTTATTATACATTTTTAGATTTTCTTCTGCATTGTGGATTACTTCTCTAATATCTTTTACACCTGAAGAAACAGCTGATAATTTTTCAAATCTCATATTTGTAGTATTTGCAATTATCATAGCTAAAGTAGTTTTACCAGTACCCGGAGGTCCATAAAGTATCATAGAGCTGATTCTGTCGGCTTTAATTGCTCTATTTAAAAATTTACCTTCTCCCAGTATGTGCTTTTGCCCTACAAATTCACTGATGGTCTCTGGTCTCATTCTGTCTGCTAGAGGAGCATTCTTTTTTAATTTTTCTTCCATTGATAATGTAAATAAATCCATTGCATCACCTTTTCTATTATTTGATTGTGTTTTATTATATCATATTAAGAATTTATGACTACTTTTTGGATATATTCTGATGTCATTGCTCTAAGCAAACTAACATAATGAATATTGAAATCCAGTATATCTCCTACCATATAATTATGGATAGAGTCCTGTGCGTCTAAGATTAGATGATCTGAACTTCCTCCAAGAATTATTAGATCTTCATCATAAGGATATAGTGTATCTAAATCTATGTCCTGTTTACCTATGGCACATAGGATTCTTTTTCTTACTCCTCTATCTACAAAAGTAGGAGTTTTACCAAAGGCATCCTTGCCTATTTTACCTGTTGGCACTGATGGTTTGTCTTTAATTTCTATGATTTGAGCTTGTACTTTAAATGCATTGCAATTAGTGCCTTCCAATTGTTCACCGTAGCCTGATTCAGTTCCAAATATAAATGATTCACCTATTCGTAGGTGATTTATTCCCCTTAATTCTTTATCCTTCAACAAATGAAGTGAGGATGAATTACCTCCTGAAATAATATCTAATTCTATATTATATATTTTTTCTATTTTTTCTTTAATCTGGGTTAATCGGTTTATTGTGTTACTATCTGGGATGACTCCTCCATAGCATGTTAAATTTGAGCCTATTCCTAGTATTTTTACTCCCTTTAACTCCAATATGGATTCTATATCCTTATACAGATCCTCCACATCAAAATACCCTTCTCGTAAATCACCTAAATCCACCATTAATACTATATTATGGATTTTATTTTTTTTAATTGCAGCCTCTGATAGGGCTTTTATGGTTGCTAATTCTGAGTTTAGGGATATATCTGCATAATCTACTAATTCATCTACTTCAGATATCATAGGTAGCCTTAACATGATTTTCGGCAAATTAAACTTTGTTAATCTCTTTAAGTTATCCATTCTAGAATCTGCAAGATATGCCATACCTCCATCAACATAGGCTTGAACTATTTCCGGATATGCACAATAACCTTTTGTAACTCCAGCCAACTTAATTCCATGTTGTCTTGCTAAATTAACAACTACTTTAACATTATTTTCTATTATTTTAGTATCTATTAAGATTCTAGGGTAAGCCATTTTTTACACCTCTATAAATAGTTATTTTTTTATGTCCAAACTTTGCAACATTAATTCCAATGCAACTTCAGGATATTTTTTACTCATAACCCCTAATGAAGACATTATATAATTTTTGTCGATTAATACAACAGTTTCTTTGTTTGGAAGTAGTAAATTTTTCTGCCTTATTAATCTAATTTTATTTAATATATCCAATCTGTTCCTTAATTTCGTTAGTGCTCCACCGGTTCCAATTATATACTTTACTGAAGTTAAGTCCTTACCTTCAGCTATGGTAATTTTACCACTTGGTCCATAAAGTTCTTTTATTTTACCTACATGTCTTTTTATAGCAATTTTGGCTGCATAAAAAGTCAAATATTCTATAAATTCTATTTCTGCTCCTGTCTCTGGAATAGCTTTTTTATTTAATATAAAGTTTTGAATTTCCTGATCAGTAATATTGATTTCTTTTTTTATTTTATCTCGTCCTATTAAATTTACAATATTTTCTAAGTTTATATATAGCCCTATATCCCCTTCTACGGTTCTTTTAGCAAGAGGTTCTGGATTAACTAAAATTTTTCCTATTTCTGGACTTTCCTCTGAAACAGAATGTATATCAGTAGTAGCTCCACCTACATCAATAGTAACTAAATCACCTATATGATTATATAATAATTCCGTAGCTTTCATTACAGCCCCAGGTGTTGGCATAATACCACCTGTTACCATATCCCTTATGTTTTCCATTCCTGGAGCGTGTATTATATGTTCTTCAAATACATCTTGTATTATAGTCCTAGTAGGTTCTATATTTAATTCATCTATTTTTGGATATACATTCTCAGCTATATAAAGTTTAGTTTTAGAATCGGCGAATATCTCTTTTATTTCATCTATATTTTCTATATTACCGGCATAAATAATTGGGATGTTTAAATGGAGAGATTTTATCATTTCACTATTATAAATGGCAGTGTCTCTTTCACCATAATCAACTCCACCAGCAATTATAATAATATTAGGATTTACATCTATAATCCTCTTTAAATCAGTTTTTCGAAGTCTCCCAGCAGTAACCATTTTTATATTAGCTCCTGCACCTAATGCGGCCTCTTTAGCAGCTTTAACTGTCATATCATAGACTAAGCCATGAACTGTAACTCTAAGTCCACCAGCAGCTGAACTGGTGGCTAATAATTCATCATAGGTTATCCAATCTGTATTGCAATATGTTGCCAAATCTGTAATAGCATTTACCAGTCCTATTTTTACATCTCCATCCCTTACAGTGGTTGAACTTTGTCCTTGACCAATAAATTCTGGTCTTCCATTAATATTATTAAATCCATTAACTACTGTGGTAGTACTTCCTATTTCGGCTACTAAAATATCAATTTTCATCTTGCATCTCTCTTCTCTTTTCCACTAAAAATGTAGCTACATGTTCTCCTTTAGTTCCTCTTCCAAAACCTTTATCCATTCCATTTTCTATAGCTATTTCATTGGATACCTGAGTTCCTCCTGCTACTAATATAATTTTATCTCTAATACCCTTTTCTATGGCAAGTTCATGTAATTTTTTCATACTTTTGTAATGAATATCATCATGAGAAATTATGGTTGAGGTCAGTATAGCGTCAGCATTTAATTCTATTGCTGCATCCACCAATTTTTCCAAACTAACTGAAGTTCCTAATATATGACATTCAATGCCATACATTTCAATTCCACCATGCTTTATATCTATTATTTCTCTAAGCCCAACAGAATGTTCATCTTCTCCAACTGTAGCTGAGACAATTTTCATAGGATTAGATTTTATTTCTGCTCTAATTTCATCTTCTGACATTATTTTAGGCTCAGGAGGAATAACTAATTCATCTATATCTATGGTAAAATTAAATTTCCCCTTTAATTCTATTCTAGTTCCCTCTGCCTGTTGCATAACTTCTTTGTGGATAACCTCTACCTCTTCTAATCCCATTTTCTTTCCTATTTCAATTGCAGCAAATTCCGCTATTCTAGCTTCTGCTGGTAAGAATAAAGTAATTAATACAGTTCCATCTCCAAGCCATTCCATTTCAGGCTTTATTTTCCTACTATTTCTTAAGTGTTCTACTTCTTCTAGTCTAATATTTACATTGTCTACTTCATCTAATTCATCAATAAATATAATCATTTCAGGATTTTCAAAAGTACCCCCACCGATTAATCCTGAAGGATCTTGTTTTAAATTCTCATCATATTGTCCAACATTATTATATCCAAAGTGAGCAGTTACTGGTGCCATATAATCTGAATCTCTTTCGTATACGGTGCCTTCTCCTACTCCACCATTTATTTTTCTTATTATTCCATCTCCATTACGTTCTGGATAATAACCTGAATCCACAAAAAATCCACTTTCTACGGCATTGAAATATCCACCATCTTCTAACATTTCTTCCATAAATAAAATTGCTCTTTCTTTTAATTCTCTAATAGTCCCTGCTAGTTCTGGATCATCTCTCTTTATTTCTAGCATAGTGTTTAATCCATCCATACCTGCAAATGCTTGTCTAGCTGTATCTACAGCTTCAATATTATAAATATGCCAGGGCACATTTCTGCCTTCATCCGGAGTTATGGTAGATTGGATATCAGCAGATGTTAGCTGTGATATAAGCAAGTTTAACACATGAGTAACCGTAGCCTCTCTTGGTGAAGATTCCATATATTTTGTATTCATTTGTGCTCTCATTTTATATTCATGAAATAATTCTCGTAATGCAATTGCATATGGTAGATCAAGTCTCATACATGGAGCTGGAGGTGCAGTAGGCGGAACAGTTGATAAACATATATTGGCTTTAGCCATTCCCACTTTAACAGAAAACATAGAGTTCATAGCATGTTGAACCATAAGTTCTGGCATAACTTTCCAAGCTTCTCTAGCAGTGGCATTTGCATTATGTGCACCATCAATTTGAGCTATTTCAGCCCAACTCATAATATTTTTTGCTTCTGCAGCATCTACAAATGATCTAACCATATTTATATTTCTATAAAGTATGTTATATTGTGGATCTTGATGTGCTCCATTTACTCCTTCTTCAGCAAACATTACTGCAATTTCTGGTCCTGCTACACCTGACACATAGGAATGATAATTTATTGGTCTACCTACTTCATCTTCAATAGCATCTAGTGCTTTTCTTTGAGCTCTTACTTGTTTTCTACTTATTGGAATTCCACCTACACCTTGTGGTGTTCCTTCTATAAGACTTTCAAAGTGAGATTGACCTGCAGTTCTTATTACCATAATATGATCTGCTCCATGCCATGCTGCCATTCTCATTCTTCTAATATCATCTTCAAAGCGTCCTGAAGCTATTTCTGTAGTAATGGTTGAACTAGGTTGTGGGTCTATGTTATTAAAATATTTTGCAGCAGGTAGTGGTTGGCTTTGTTCTAAAGGTTCTGACATATTTAGGTATTCAAATTTACCAATTTGTCTCTTTTCATCTCTACCTTCTCTCCAATGCCATCCTCTTCTCCTAGGTCTATACTTATCTATATCTTTTAATATAACATGGATATCTAATTTTTCATTCGGTTTAAGATCCAAGGTTAGCACCACCTTTGAATAATTCCATTACATCATCCCACATGTTTCCTTCTACTAGTTCTAAGCCCGCTTCTCTAATGGATATATTTTTAATATTACTTAATTTATATACTAAGTGACCTGCACCTTTTCCTATTAAATCTCTATCTATGGCACCATCCACTATGGTCTTAGCTTCATTGGATGAAAATCCCATTCTTAAGAGCACGCTTCTTTCAATAGAAGGAGAAGTATTTTTTTCTGCTAATTCTATTAAAGGTTCTACTAATTTATCAGCTAATTCCCAAAATCGTAGTTCTAATTCTGCTTCAGTTAAAGGGGCTAAATGAATCCTTCTCTCTTGAAAATCATCTTCTCTTTGCATTAGTAGACCTCCTTGCCCAATTCCTTTAATACCTTTATTACAAATTCACTATTTGATTTAGTTTCTTCTATTATGAATTGTAAATCTCCTTGAGTTAATTCTTTATTTTCATTATGAGCTATACAATTTTTAATATAGGATTTTCTTATGCTATCCATATCCAATTCTTTTATTTGCAAATAACTTGGATCTTTAGGAAGTATTATATTCTTTCCTGGTACTTCATCCTTAGGATTTCCTACTATTAATTCAATTCCATTTTCTTTAGCAAATGTAAGTTGTGGATTAATATGCTTGCCAGCTGAAGTATACTCGGTTTCTTGAACCACAATTATTTGATCTTGATCCATTTCTTGAGCAAGTTTAAAAGCTGCTACCAAAGAAGTATTCCCTGCAGGTCCTCTTTCAAGCCCTTCTATTTGAGCTAACAACTCTGTCATATAAAAGACTGAACCTTGAGTCATTGTAACATATCTACCCATATATCTAAGTGGTCTAGCTGCTGATCTTGGAACATCCGATCTATCTGGCCAAGTAGTAAATGGTATTCCAAAACCTGTATGTCCCGTTGTAAATGATTTTTTATTAAACTGAATATCACTGGCCATATGAAGTCCACTAAGATCTACACTGGCTGCTACTACTTCAGTGTTTTTTGCTCCTGCTTTTATAAGTCCTCTGGCTGTACCAGTAAGATTTCCTCCACCTGCATTAGTTACTACAACTACATCTGGATCTCTGCCTTCTCTTTCTCTAAAATCCATAGCTAACTCATAGCCTAATGTTTCCACTCCTGCTATTCCAAATGGTGTATATAAAGATGCATTAAAAAATCCAGTTTCTTCTAATAAGAGTAAGAAAGTATAAAATAATTCAGGTCCAACAGTAAGCTGTATTACTTCTGCTCCATATGCTTCACAAGCTCTAGCTTTTTCTATAATTTCTGGTTGTCCCAGACCTTTAGAATCGTAACATTCCTGAAGAATTATGCATTTAAGTCCTCTCATTGCTGCTTGAGAAGCTACTGCTGCACCATAATTACCTGAAGTTGCTGCTATTACACCCTTGTATCCTAGTTTTTCAGCGTGATAACAAGATGTGGCTGCTCTTCTAGCTTTAAAGCTTCCTGATGGGTTGGCTGCTTCATCTTTTATAAATATTCTGGCACCTTTTCCAGGTGCTGCATATAGTCTTGCCAGCTTTGTTATATTTCTAAGTTCTAATAGTGGGGTATGCCCTACACCAGTTTCAGTTTGAATCTTCTCAATTTCTTCAAGATCATATCCAGTTTCTTTCATCATTCTCTCAAAATCAAAGGCAATACTTCCAGATTCAAATTCATCATAGTCAATTCCTACAGCTTTTTTCATTATTTCAGTTCTTCTACTCATAACTCCATCATAACTATTATCCTTATTCAATATTCTCACTCTCCTTGCTGAGCAATTCTCTAGCTTGCCTGCCTATATAAAGTGTTTCAGGTACTGATCTTCCAAAGTTATGTTTGTAATATGGACTTACTTCAACTAAATATCCTTTAATATTTCTGCCTATATAGGTTTCTATTTCTACTTCATCACCAACATTAGCTGATTCTGTTAATAAAAATCCTTTATCCCACATTTCAAGTGGTACATTTTGAGTATCTTTAGGGATGTTTGATGCTCTTTGTCCTGCTTGTAATATTATTTTATGAATTCGAACCCAATCTCCAGCTCTTGCTTGCATATATAAAACCTCCTTATTCAATTCACAATTGTTTTGGTCGAGGATATATTGTGGCGGGCGACCGAAGGTCGGCCCCTACGGTGATGTATTTATGGTGTCATTCTGAGCGAAGCGTTAGAATCTACTCTTTTAAAACCTAAGATTCCTCGTTACACTAGGAATGACAGTAAACTGGTTTCCATTGTTCACTATTCACTGTTCACTATTCACTAATCTTCTATTAAATCTCTCATGTCGCCCATTATTGCTCTTGGAACTGGGAGATCTATCATTGTTTTTAAGCCTGGTCTGGCATTTATTACATTTGGTATCATATTTACTGTCATTGCTATTGTACCTATACCCCCTGGGACTTCTGGGGTTATGGACATGTTTATATTTGGGGTTCCTTTTATCCATATATAGTCTCCTGTAGCTCCACCTTCTAAATGTGGTTCTACTTGTTGTGGGTGTAGCATTTCTATTTTTAATTCTCCGTCTACATAGCCATAGCCTTTCATATTACATCCAGCCACTTCTCCTGGTTGTACCACTGCATTAGGTGCTTTTCTGTATACATTTGATACTATGGGGGCTCTTGATAGTTCTATATCTCCACTTAATTCCCATCCAAGAGCATCAGATATCATGCTTATGGATTCTGGGAAACCTACGTGACCATCTAACTCTCCTTTTCTTACTCTTTCAGTAAAGTCTGATAAACTGATTCCAACTCCTTGACCTTCCATTACTGCAGGACCAAAAGGTGATAGATTATTTATTCTTTCTGCTTTAATACTATCTACATTTACACAGGCACCAGTCAGTGTTATTACTAATAAATCCATTATTAGTCCAGGATTAATTCCAGTTCCCAGAATAGTAACTCCATTTTCTTTTGCTAGCCTATTTAACTCTTGGGATAATTCTGGTTCTTGGGCTTTAGGATATGCCATTTCTTCTGCTGTTGATATTACATTTATATTTCTCTCTACGCAATATTTTATTTTAGGGAAACTTTCAGCCACAAAACTATCTGTACATATCAAAACTACATCTGCTGCATTTTCATGAATCACATTTTCAAAAGAGTCCATAAGGAGTTCTGGTCTATCACCACGTTCTACATCTAAGATATCCCACATACTCTTACCTATTTTGGGTCCTCTAGCTACTACTCCTACTATTTCTACACCTTTTTTATGGAGTAACATTTCAGCCATTCCTTTTCCCATAGCTCCAAGCCCCCATATTATAACTTTTACATTTTCTCTATCCATATGAACACCTCCATATTATTATCTATAAGGATTTAAACAAGAAGAAGCAATAATATTTGATTTAATTCAAATATTATTGCTTCTTCTTTATTTATCCTCTGCTAATAAATTTTTCAATTCATCCATAAAAGAGTTAACATCTTTAAATTGTCTATATACAGATGCAAATCTAACATATGCCACTTCGTCTACATCTTTTAGTTTATTCATTATTAATTCACCAATTTCTACGGAAGTAACTTCCTTTTCCAGGGAGTTTGAAAGTGTTTTTTCTATATCATCAACTATAGATTCAATGGTATTCATAGATACTGGTCTTTTTTCGCAAGATTTAATAATACCATTTAGCAATTTGTTTCTATCATAAACTTGTCTATTTCCGTCTTTTTTCACTACTATTATAGGTATCTCTTCAATTTTTTCATATGTTGTAAATCTTTTAGCACAGCTAATACACTCTCGTCTTCTTCTAATGGCTTGTCCCTCATCAGTAGGTCTGGAGTCTACAACTTTAGATTCGAAATAATCACAATAAGGACATTTCATCTACTCACCTTCTTAATTTTATTAAGTTAATTATAATATATATAAAAGTTCCTGTCTATTGAGTATTAAAAAAACGTATCCTTCATTAGTAAGATACGTTTTTACAATTTTATACTATTTTTTTTCTCTTCTTCTTAAGAATATAGGAATATCTAAATCTTCCATAGGATCATCTAAGAATACATCCTCTTCTTTATTGGCTTCACTTGCAGTGCCAACTTGAGCTTCTTTTTCTTTAAGTTTTTGTTTTGCTTTTTCATCAAATCCTGTTGCAATAACAGTTATTTTAATTTCATCAATAAGGTTTTCGTCTATTCCTGCTCCAAAGATGATGTTTGCATCTTGATCTACAGATTGTCTGATTATATCTGCTGCTTCATTAACTTCAAATAATCCTAAGTCTGATCCACCAGTAATATTCAATAATACAGATTGAGCTCCTTCTATAGAAGTCTCTAACAATGGACTGCTTATAGCTAATTTAGCTGCTTCTGTTGCTCTGTTATCTCCACTGGCTACCCCAATACCCATATGTGCAATACCTTTATCAAACATAATTGTTTTAACGTCAGCAAAGTCAAGGTTAATAAGATTTGGAATGGAAATCAAATCTGAGATACCTTGTATGCCTTGTTTTAAAACTTCATCAGCCATCATAAATGCATCTGCCATGGTTGTCTTTTTATCTGCAATTTGTAACAATCTATCATTAGGTATTGTTACTAATGTATCTACTTTAGATCTTAAATCTTCGATACCTGCTTCAGCTTGTAATAATCTTTTTCTACCTTCAAAAGTAAATGGCTTTGTAACAACTCCTACAGTAAGTATTCCTAACTCTCTAGCTATTTGTGCAACAACTGGAGCTGCTCCTGTACCAGTTCCTCCACCCATACCAGCAGTTATAAATATCATGTCTGCGCCTTTTAATATTTCCATTATTTCATTTCTATTTTCTTCTGCAGCTTTTAAACCAATTTCAGGGTTTGCTCCAGCTCCGAGACCTTTAGTAATCTTTTCACCTAATTGTATCTTTATTTCTGCTCTAGAAGAGAATAAAGATTGCTTATCAGTATTTAAAGCTATAAATTCAATACCTCTTACTCCTGATTCAACCATTCTATTTACTGCATTACTTCCTCCGCCACCAACACCTATAACTTTTATTTCCGCAAATTGCTCAACATCAACATCAAAATCAAACATCCACTACTCCCCCTTATCTTGTGATTTTATAATTTTAAGACTAAGTCCTAGTTTTCTACTCAACTACTTCTTTTTCTATTCTCTCTCTTCTTTTATAAATAATTAATCTTCTAATTTGTGCAAAGTTATCAAATATTCTGCCACCAAAAGTGAATATGGCCGCATAGTACAATGGTACACCTAATCTATCTCCTATATATGCAAGAAATGCAGCTAATAAAGCATTTCCGAAGAATCCTGATATAAACATTCTAACATTAAAGTTATCTTGTAAATTCGCTCTAACACCACCAAATACTGAGTCTAAACAAGCTAATATAGCTACAGAAATATATAGTGAGTAAGCTGTATTATAAGTATAAGGTAATAAAAATCCTATTACCGCACCTATTAAAATACCAATTAGTGCAAAGAACATTAATTATCACCTTCTCCCTTATCTTTTGCAAAACTGAAGGAAAACCTTCCGTCATATGCAGGTATATATATTTTATCTTTAATTACAGGTTCAAAACCTATTAAATACCCATATTTTAAAGTGTCTCCATAGGTGTCTGGTGCATTTACAGATGCCATCAATATTTTAGGGTCTCCTATAGCTCTAATTACAAATGGAGTACCAATTCTTATGTCATTTATACGTAGTACTGGACCTGCACATTTTATTTCTGAACTTGCTAGTACTCTTTGTCCATTAATACTTATTGCTTCAGCTCCAGAAACTTTTAAGTCATTTAATATATTTAATACATCTACGTCGTGAATAACATCATCATTTATATCAAATCCCATTATTTCTTCATTAGGATTATCATACATAGTAATTTCTATACCAGGTCCTTCTAAAGCAGTATTACCTGACATAGTTTTATTATAACTCAAATCAGCAGATAATAAATCAATTATATTTTCGTCACCCTTAGAAATATTTTCTAATACCATTAATTCTTCTTCTTTTAATTTAATATCCTCGTTTAATTCTGCAATTTCTTTACTAATTGCAGAGATTTCATTTCTAGTATTTTGTATTGATTTTAGTGTAACTGGTGCATATGATTGAACTTTTGACTTCATTTGTGTAGCAATTAATATACCTAATATACAACTAAATATGATTAATATCAAATTAGGGTTTCGTTTTTTCATATTATTACCCCCATTTAATTAGCTTTCTCTTCAACAGGTACTGCGTAAATAAAATCTTTTACTTTTCTATATCTTGGTATTGAAATATTTTTATCTTGAGATAAATAAACAATATAGTCATAGTTTCTAAGAGTCCATACTATTCCTCTTTTAATAGCCAGTGCTGATTCCAAGGTATCAGGATTACCAATAGCCTTTATAATAATAGGTGAACTATTTGATACTCCATTAATTTCTATATGATTCCCAGCACGTTCTATCTCTGTATAAGCAGTGTATCGTAAATCATTTATGGAAACTGCTTCTGCACCTGCAGCATTTAGAATACTTACAATTTGAAGAATAATATCCAATTCATCTACAATACTATAACTTTCACCAAATTGAAGGTCAACTGGAGGATCCAATATTTCTAAAATTATCCCAGGTCCAGTTAAATCAGTATATCCTGCTAACATTCTATATTTCATTGTATCTTTATATAAGTTTTCAGCGTATCCGTCTTTATCTACTTCACCTTTTTCATAAAGTTTAATTTTATCTTCCAATTCTACAATCCTATTTGACTGTGCATCCCTTTCAGTTTGAGCTTTTTTTAATTCAGCTGCTAACTGTTGAGCTCTCTGTACTGGCAATACACCTTCACCTACAGATTTACTAACTGTTTTAAACTGCATGGATAAAATTAAGCCTAGGAAAATAGAAACCATAAGCAAAGCAGTAAATTCCTTGATTTTTTTCATTTTATCCCTCACTTTTATCATCAATAACCATTATTGGATTATCACCTTTATTCATTATAATCATTTTAGTCTGTATTTGTTTTTCTTCAATATCTTTTAACATTTCATTTAAAAGCCTTAACTTATATTTTACATTATCTAGTGTACCAAAGGCAACACCAATACCATTATTTAATTCGATATTTATATCATCTAATAATGTCATGTCGATTTTTGAAGATTTCATCAACAATTCAGCCTCTTTTGAGTCCATAATAAAATTTATGATATCATCTTTATCGCTTTCTAAAAATATATTATCCCCAACAGCAATATTATTTAAGTCAAATCCAATAATATTTGGCAAATTCCCATCTACACCTTCTAATTCTTCTAAAACTCTACCTTCAATATCAACTAAGAGCATAGTAGAAACTGTTCTGGTTTGAAATACACCAACTCTTTCTTCTATATTATATACTATAGTGTTAGGTAATTTTCTTTTTATTTCAATATCTTTTATATATGGTAGTTTTAAGATGTTTTCTATAGGTTGGGATTTTTTTAACTTAAAAATATTTCCACCTTTATTAATCCCTGATGCTTGAATTATTTCTTCAACTGCCAGTTTACTATTACCATTGACTTTATAACCATTAATATTGAAAACTTCATGTCTAAATATAAATACAGCAGAACTTGTTAAAACTATTATAAGCAATATGATTCTAAGAAATCTCCTTTGCCTTCCTCTCTTCAATTCTACTCTAGTTGGTTGTTGTGACATGACCTTCACCTCAATGGTTGTCTAAATAATATATGAGAAACAATTGACAATGCTGATTATATTACTTTTTATAAAGTTAATCCATCTATTAATTTAACTATATTTTCAGCTGCATCTAATTTTCCCATACTCCTACTACTTATACCCATTTCTGATCGTTTCTCCTGATTATTTAGTAATTCTTTTATAGTATTATTAAATAATTCTGAGTTTAGATCTTTTTCTAATATCACAACACTGGCACCACTATCTTTAAATGCATTTGCATTATATTCTTGGTGATTTTCTGCTGTATAACTCTTAGGAATAAGCACGCTAGGTACACCTATGGCTGAAATTTCAGCTAAGGTAATAGCTCCTGAACTTGTAACAACTATAGTAGCAATATTTAAAGCTTCTAACATTTTATAAAGATATGGTAAAATTTTAATATTATTAGGTAAAATAATATTCTTACTTTTTACCTGCTCCATAAAATCATCATATAGTCTATTACCAGTTACATGAATAAGTTGAATATTAGAATTTTCTATATTGGATTCTATAAATCCTAAAATACTATCATTCAATTTCTTTTGCCCTCCACTTCCTCCAAAGGATAGAATCAAAGGCAAATCTTTATCTATATTGAGCTCAGCATAAGCTGCATTTTTATCTATATGTAGTATCTCACTACGTATTGGATTACCAGTATTTATAACCCTCTCTGGGTATTTAAAATAAGGTTTAGCTTCATCAAATGTAATAGCAACTTTGTCTACAAATCTAGATAGAATTTTATTTGTAATACCTGGAAAAGCATTTTGTTCATGAATTAATGTGGGAATTTTTAATCGCTTTGCCATATATACAACAGGTCCACAAACATATCCACCGGTACCTATTACAATATCAGGTTTAAAATCTTTTATGATTTTTTTAGAGTCTTTTAAACCATATAATAATTCTCTAATAGCTATTAGAGATTCTTTGTTTAATTTCCTAGGCATACCTTTTACCCGGATAGTTTTAAATTCATATCCTTCTCTAGGGACTATTTCAGCTTCCAGTCCAGCTGCTGTACCTACATATAGTATTTCAGCATCTGCATATTTGTTTTTTATTTCTTTTGCTATAGCAAGTGCTGGATATATATGCCCACCTGTTCCTCCACCTGAAATTAAATATTTCAAAAGATCAACTCCTATCCAATTTAGCAAACCTAGATATATTTAGGAGAATACCTATAGCAGCCATATACATAACTAATGAAGTTCCACCAAAACTTATAAATGGAAGCGTAATTCCTGTAGTTGGCAAAGATGATGTTACAACGCCTATATTCATTAGGGATTGTACGGTTATTAATGCAGTAATTCCAGTAGCTAAATAACTTCCGAATAAATCTTCTGTTTTAAGAGCTATAATTACCCCTCTCCATATAACTATTGAAAATAATAATAATACTGCAACTGTGCCAAATAATCCTAATTCTTCTCCTATTATAGCAAATATAAAGTCATTATATGCCTCAGGAATATAAGTAAATTTTTGTCTACTTTTACCCAGTCCTAAGCCAAATATCCCACCGGAACCTATTGCGTATAGAGATTGTACAGCTTGCCAACCAGTATCCATTTTATCTGCAAAGGGATCTCTGTAGGCAGTGATTCTTTCTAATCTATGTTCTTTCCCAGGTGCAAAGATAGCCAATCTAATAAGACCAGCAGCACCAACACCCATTATTCCGACATCTATCCATCTCATTCCAGCAACGAAAAACATTCCCATCATAGTTATAGCAAGTGTAACTGTGGTTCCTAGGTCATTTTGAAGAAATATTAGTCCACAGGAAATACCTATATATAACATTGCAGGAATAGTTCCCTGAATAAAAGTACCAATTTTGTCTTTTTTATTTGCCAAAAACCAAGCAAAGAATATTAAAGATGCAAGTTTTATTATATCTGAGGGCATAATAGTAGTGAATCCTAAATCTAGCCACCGTGTTGCTCCTTTAATTTCTATCCCTAAAGGAGTAAATATAAGTAGTCCTGAGATTATCGCAAAAATATATATTGGTATAGCCAATTTTTTATAATATTTATAAGGAAAATTCATACAAAATATCATTAGTATAAAACCAGCCAGAGTAGCAAATATCTGTTTTCTTAGAAAAAGATATCCATTATTAAATCTAGTAATTGCTTCAGGCCAACTTGCACTAAATACCATAATGATTCCAATAAATACCAAAAGCATTGTGGCAAGCATAAGTGTGAAATCAACTGCATTTCTTTTTTTATTGTTTTTTGATTTCTCCATAATATGTCTCCTTTAGTCTATTTACTATGCTTTTAAAGTGAAGTCCTCGTTCTTCAAAATTCTTATACATATCCCAACTAGCACAGGCAGGTGATAAAAGTATATTATCCCCTTCTTCTCCTAGTGTATATGCCAATTGGGCAGCTTCATCTATATTTTCTACTTCATAAATTGAGTTGTAATTCGCTTCTAATGCTACATTTTTTATTGTGTCTTTAGTTTCTCCTAAAAGAATTAGAGCTTTAACTTTATTATTAAAAGAATGGATCAGTTTATCAAAGTTACTATCCTTATTGTAACCACCTGCGATTAAAATTATACCTCCATTAAATGATTCTATGGCTTTAATAGTAGATTCTGGATTTGTGCCTTTAGAATCATTGTAAAAAGAAATACCATTAAATGTACAAACATATTCTAATCTATGTTCTACACCCTTAAAAGCTAATATGGCTTCTTTCACCAGATCTAAGTTGAAGCCCATAGCTAAAGATACTCCTATGCTTCCAAGTACATTTTCTATATTATGCATACCTTTAACTTTTAAATCCTTAAAATTCATAAACTGGCAAGTATAATTGCGGTAATTAATCATTATATTTTCTCCATCTAAATATATTCCAGACTCTAATACTCTATTTGTAGAAAAATAAATAATATTTTGAAAGATTTTCAGTTTAGAATCTCTATAATTTTCAAAACTTCCATGCCAATTTAAATGATCTGGTGTAATATTTAGAATCAAACTTATTTTTGGCTTAAAATCAGTTGTGTGCTCCAATTGAAAGCTAGAAGCTTCCACTACAAATACATCTTCTGCATTTGCATCCATAATGTTTTCTAAAATTGGAACTCCGATATTTCCCGCTAAATATGTATGTTTTTTATTGTTTTTACAGATTTCTCCTACTAATGTTGTAGTAGTAGTTTTTCCATTAGTTCCTGTAATAGCTATAATATTTTTAGTCTCACTAATTCTATAGGCTAATTCTATATCTCCTATTACTTCTATATTGTTTTCAACTGCTTGTTGAATTAAAGATGCGGTTGGAGGAATTCCAGGACTTTTTAGGATTAAATGGAAGTTATTTACTTCTATTTTTTCTGTATTGAAGTATTTAGAAAAAGGTATATGAGATATATCAGAAAGTATATCTTTAAATTCACTTTCATCTTTGCTGTCATAAATGGAAATTTTAGCACCAAGTTTATAAAGTGCTTTTATAGTTGAGACTCCAGATACTCCTAGACCTACTACTAATACATTCTTATCCTTAAATTCCATATAAAGCTCTCCTCTATTTACAATAAGCTTATAATTCCAATTAAAACAAATACAACAGTGGCAGCATAAAATACTATTACTACTGTGGTTTCCTTCCATCCTTTATGTTCAAAGTGATGATGAAGTGGACTCATTAAAAATACTCTTTTACCAGTTAATTTAAATGATGCTACTTGTATTATAACACTTAAGGTTTCTAAGAAATAAATTCCACCTACAATTGGTAAAATTAGAGGCAAGTTTAATAATAATGCTATACCAGCTACGGCGCCTCCTAAGCCCATGGAACCTAAATCACCCATAAAAACTTTTGCAGGATGCGCATTGTGTACCAGAAAACCTAAGCAGGCTCCAGCCAGTGCCATAGAAAATTGGGATACACTATCTTGTCCCCATTGAAAGGCAACAAATGCAAAAAAAGAAACAACTATGAAGGTAACTCCTGTGGCCAAACCATCAAGGCCATCTGTAAGATTAACACTATTTACGGTTCCTACAATTACAAAAACTATAAATGGTATATATAATATTCCTAGATCTAAAAATCCATCTTTTAGAAAAGGTATTATAAGTTTTGTCCCCATCGGTGAATTATTAGATTGATATACAGCTAAAATTATTGCCAATAGTATTTGACCTATAAGCTTTTGATAAGCTCTTAAGCCCAGATTTCTTTTCATTACTACCTTTATATAATCATCAATAAATCCAATAAATCCAAATCCAAAAGTTGCAATTAACAATATATTTACCTCTTTTGTCATTTTACCTGAAATAATTAATGTAAGAATCAATGCAGTAATTATTATAATTCCACCCATTGTTGGAGTTCCAGATTTTGTCAAATGGCTCTGTGGCCCATCTTCTCTAATACTTTGACCAATATCAAGTTTATTTAATAAAGGTATTACTATAGGTCCCAAAATAAGCGCTATGAAAAAAGCTATTATAATTGGTAATACCAAATTTATATATTCTATCATTGTGGTCTCCTCTCATGTCTTGCTATATTTTATATATTAAATAGTCAAACATTTATCTTTAAGCTAAAGTCATTAAATTTACTACCTATAACAGTATAAGTCTCATGAGCTTTTACTGCAAGTAAATGATGTTATTATTATAGCAATATTAAAGGAATATGTGACATTTTTTATAAAAATCATTAATTAAGTAAAAGGCAACTCATAAAGTTGCCTTAAATCTACTACCTATTGGTTTCTAGAAGCTCAATAATTACATTAGTATCTATATTTATTTCTTGCCCTGGATTAGGATCCTGTTTTATTACAGTACCAGTTCCAGTAATGGTATATTTTATCTTCATGTCATCTAAGATTTTAATTGCTTCTTCTTCTGATTTATCAATTAAAAAGGGCATAATATCTCCAAAAGACGTCACATTTAAATAAATATCTATAATGGAACCTTTCAAAACTTCTGTTCCTGGTTCTGGAAATTGTTGTATTACCATTGATTGATCGGTAATTTCTCCATACTCAGTGGTATACCTCAAACCCAAATCAGTTAGTGCTCTTCCTGCTTCTCCAATTCTTATATTCCTAACATCAGGTACTATGATTCTTTCAATTAATTTATCTTTATCTATATCTGTAAGTGTTGGTGGAATTTCTAAATAATTCAATGTTTCTTCAAGAACTGTTTTTGCTATTGGTGCAGCAATAGTTCCTCCGTAATAAATTCCATTACCTGGATCGTCTACAATCACAATCATTGCAATTTGAGGATTATCAATTGGTGCTACAGCTACAAATGAACTAATATACTTATTTTGCATATAACGACCATCTATAACTTTTTGTGCTGTTCCTGTTTTCCCACCAATTCTATAGCCAGGTATTTGAGATCTAGTCCCAGAACCCGTACTTACTGCAGTTTCTAACATTTCTCTCATAGTATCAGAAGTAGTCTTAGAAATCACTTTTCTCAAGATTTCTGGTTCGAAACTTTTAACTATATTGCCTTCATCATCTATAAGTTCACTTACAAGTCTTGGTTTCATTAAATTTCCACCATTGACAATGGCGGATAGTGAATTTACCATTTGAATAGGAGTTACAGCTATACCTTGTCCATAGGACATAGTTGCTAATTCTACTTCGTTAATGGCATCTGTATTAAGAACTATTCCCCTTTGTTCACCTGAAAGTTCTAAACCAGTTTTAGTACCAAACCCAAAACCTTTTACATATTTATAAAATTTTTCTTTGCCTAAATTTCTTGCAACATTAATAAATACTATATTACAAGAAACATCAAATCCTCTATGAAATGTCAAATCTTTATGTGGTTTCCACCATTCAGCACATTTAAGTTTTCTGCCTTTTACGTCTACAAACCCATTACAATAAAAATGGTCATTAGGTGCAGTTGTGTTTTCTTCTAAGGCAGCTGCTGCAGTTATTATTTTAAAAGTAGATCCTGGCTCGTATATATCACTTATTGCATAATTTCTCCACATATCAAACCATTTTTTATCTAAGTCTTCTTGAGGCAGTTCTGCCCATTGTTTTTGAATTTCTTCATCTATTGGAATTCGAGGCGAATTTAAATCGTAATCATAATTCCCCTTTGTAGTCATAGCTAATATGTCTCCATTGTTTGGATCCATCATAATAATACTCACATTTTTTGCATTATTCTCAACAAGAGCTTGTTCAGCTGCTTTTTCTGCAAAATGTTGAATAGTTTCATCTATGGTACTTACTAAGGATAATCCATTTTTTGGTTCATAAATTTTTTCACCATCATATGGCATTTGCCTATTAGCAGCATCCGTAGTTTTAACCCATCTACCAGGTATTCCAGTTAAGTAAGTTTCGTAAGATTTTTCTAAACCGTCTAATCCTATGCTATCTATATTGGTAAAACCTAAAATATTTGTAGCAAAATTTCCGTATGGATAATATCTTTTATTATCATCTACAACAGTAATTCCCTTTAATCCTAAGTCTCTTAAAGTATTGGCTTCTTCTCTAGAAACCCATTGTTTTATTCTCTCAGCATTTCTTTCCTTATTAATAAGTTTGTCATAAATAATTTCTTCATCCATCTGAAGTACTTCAGCAATAGTCTTTGCTGTATTAAGTGGATCCTTGATATCCTTTGGATATGCCCATATAGTGGATGCACTAACACTTATTGCTAGTTTTTTCCCTTTTCTATCATATATAATTCCTCTTTTTGACTTTATATCAATTGCTTTAGTCCACTGTTCTAAGGCACCTTTTTTAAGCTCTTCACTTTTATATATTTGTAAGTACCCTAGTCTTCCTATTAAAAAAATTACTAATAGTGATACCAATACTAGTATTCCTTTTAATCTAGCTTTAGAAGATTTACTAGGTTTATTCAAATTTAAAACCTCCTAGAATAACACTGTAAATAAATTAAGTACCTTTTTTATTTGTGCAGCAATACTAAATTCCTCTACACTATTTATAGTATTTTCATTTAATGAAACATATACTATTTGACCTTCTTCTGGATATATCATACCTAATTTATTAATAGCATCTTCTGAAACTGTTAAGGATGACTTTACATTTTCTAAATCCCCAATCAAATTCAGCTTTTCTTTTTCTAAATCAGTTTTATATTTTTCTAATCCAGTGAGTTCATGCCTAGTGTTAGTTAATTGTGCATATCTTGATAATATAAAAAGACAGGTAACTAAAAATATAATTGCAGTTATTATAAATAATACCTTTATTATAGCATTTAAATTGTTTCTTTTCTTGACTTTTCTTTTTATATTAGGTTTTCTTTGAATATTTTCGACTGGATAATCTGGGTAATAATTAAGTTCCGCTCTTGCTAACAATTTATTTTCCCCCTTTATCTTTTAAAAACTTATATTTTCTCAGCAATTCTTAGTTTTGAAGATCGGGACCTTGGATTTTCTGCTATTTCTTCATCTGTTGGTATAATTGGCTTTCTAGTTATAATTTTAATTTCTCTCTTCTTTTCACACTGACATTGTGGTATTTCTGGTGGGCATATACAGTCTTTATATAAATATCTAAAATATTCTTTTACTATTCTATCCTCTAAGCTATGGAATGTAATTATTAGTAACCTTCCACCAGGATTTAAAAGTTCCACCATTTTACCTATAGAGTTTTCTAATACTTCTAACTCTCTGTTAACTTCGATACGTATTGCTTGAAATGTTTTTTTAGCTGGATGATGTCCTTCCATTCTCACAGCTTTAGGTATGGCTTTCTTAATTGCTGTTACCAGTTCTAATGTAGTATCTATAGGCTTTTCTGATCTTTCCATTACTATGAACTCAGCTATTCTCTTTGCCCATCTATCTTCACCATAATCAAATATTATTTGTTCAATTTCTTTTTCACTGTAGTTATTAACAACGTCCCAAGCAGTTAGAGAACTTGACTTATCCATTCTCATATCTAAGGGTGCATCTTTGTTATAAGAAAACCCTCTGGACTCTTCATCTAATTGATGGGATGACACTCCAATATCTAGTAATATTCCATCTACTTTTGGGATTCCTAAATCACTTAGTACTATATCTATATTTTCATAATTATTGTGAACTAAAATAACATTGTCACTGTAAGGTTCTAAAACCTGTTCTGATTTTTTAAGTGCATTAACATCTTGATCTATTCCTATAAGCTTTCCAGTGGTAAGCCTTTTAGCTATTTCTGAAGAATGTCCTGCTCCTCCCAGAGTTCCATCCACATATATTCCATCAGGTTTTATATTTAAATTTTCGATTATTTCTTTAAGTAGTACAGGCGTGTGTTGAAAACTCATAATATCTCCTCCGTTTATATTCCCAGTGCAGCCATAGATTCAGCAATAGCTTCATATGATAAATTATCTTCATCAATGTAGTTTTCCCACTGATCTTTGCTCCAAATCTCTATACGAGTCGACACTCCTATAATCACTGCATCTTTATCTAATTTTGAATGATCTCTCAAGTTTGAAGGTATTAATACTCTACCTTGCTTATCTAATGTGGACTCAGTAGCACCAGAGAAGAAAAATCTAACAAATGCTCTAGCGTCTTTATTTGTAATTGGAAGGGTTTTTAATTTATCTTCTAATATTTGCCATTCTCCCTTAGGATATACAAAAAGACAGTTATCAAGCCCCTTAGTCATTACAAATTCAACGCCTAAGTCTGCTCTAAACTTTGATGGAATTATTATTCTACCCTTTTCGTCTAATGAATGTTGGTGTTCACCAATAAACATCAGTATCCCCACCTTTTTACAAATTATTAACCACTTCGCTCCACTTTACTCCACATTATGTATATTCTACACTACTTCCGTAAATCCTTCCACATAAATCGTATATTTCTTTTAAATTTTGGGACTTAAGTCCTATTTAACTTTATAATCGCCATATTCACTAGAAAAAATGCATAAAAAAAAGAAACCAGAGAATTTATTCTCCGATTTCATTGTTTTCCCACTGCTTTCTTCGTTTATAAAAGATAAATGATCCTATAATTATTGTTGCTAGACTTATTAGCTGAGCTACTCTAAATGGTCCCCACATTAAACTATCGGTTCTAAGTCCTTCAATAAAGAATCTAGCCACAGAATATAAAACTATATACATAATGAATACTTCTCCGTTTTCTTTAGCCTTCTTTTTACTAAACCATAATAAGAAGAAAAACACCATGAAATTCCATATGGATTCATAAAGGAATGTTGGATGGACTTTTATACCATCTACTATTATCCCCCAAGGTAAATCAGTAGGCCCTCCATGAGCTTCCTGATTAGCAAAGTTACCCCATCTCCCAATTGCTTGTCCTAATATTAAACTAGGCGCTGCAATGTCCATTAAAACCCAAGGATTTTGTTTCTTTAATTTTGAAAATACTATTACTACTAAGACTGCAGCTATAATTACTCCATGTATTGCAAGTCCGCCAGCTCTAATATTAAAAGCCTGCATAGGGTTATCTCTATAAGTGTCCCAACTAAATATTACATAGTATAATCTGGCTCCTATTATTGCGAATGGTATAGCGTATAGCAATAAATCAATAAATATTTCTTCATCTAAACCTTTTCTCTTTGTTTCTCTTAATGCTAGTATTGTACCTATAATTACTGCGGATGCTATTAATAGACCGTACCATCTAATAGGTATTCCAAATAGATTAAACGCAATTGGGTCCATTACTAGACCACCTCCAATTCTAATTAATTATGTTAGTATAACATATTATTATTATTTTTCCTATTGCTGAAGAGGTTTAATAATAGATAAGACTACATTATCCTCTGTAAAATGCTCCTTAAACCTTTGGATTAATTCTTGAAATTCTATGGTTTCAATAAGATTTAAATAATTCAATAAATTAAAATCATCAAAATACATATCTACAAAGTTATTGGCAATAAATTCTATTGAGTTAAAGCCCATTATAAAGCTCCCAAGATTTTTACTTTTTATTCTATTAAAATCCTCTTCTTTTAGAATTTGATCAATAGGCTTATTAATCAATCCAATGATTTCTTCAAAAACCTTCTCTGGATCAGGAGACTGACCTCCTATTAATGAATGTCCATAGTTCTCCTTACCAGTATAATAACTTCCAAAATTATTATCTATTAAGCCCTTATCATAAAGGTAGTTAAAAAATACTGAGGATTTACCAAATAACATTTCCAATATCAAATTTGTTATACTATCCTTTTTAACATGTTTTTCTCCTGTTAAACCTAGATCATAATCTTTAAAACCTATATAGAAAAGAGGTACCGCAGTTTCCATATGTTTCACAATTGGAGATAAGCCAACTTCCTTAGGTTCAACTGGAAATTTCCTTTGGATATTTTCTATTCTTCTTTCAATAGTCTTTTCTGATTTTTCTATGGTCTCCATTATTTTATGGATATCTAAATCTCCTATGACAAATAAAACCATATTAGCCGGATTATAAAAAGTATTATAGCAGGTGTTTAATAGTTCTTTGTTAATATGTGAAATACTATCTACAGTTCCAGCTATATCAATTTTTACTGGGTGGTTTACATACATTGTCTCTAGACAATTAAAAAACACTTTCCAATTTGGGTTATCTTCATACATTTTAATTTCTTGCCCGATTATTCCCTTTTCTTTTTCTACGTTTTCATCAGTAAAATGAGGATTCTGAACAAATTGAACAAGTAATTTTAAACTCTCATAAAAATTATCTGTACTATTAAACAGATATGAGGTTTGGTTAAAATTGGTAAATGCATTTACATTTGCTCCAAATTCTGAAAATAAATCAAAGATATTTTGATCAGGTTCTTCAAATAATTTGTGTTCTAAAAAATGTGCAATTCCTTCAGGTACTGTTATCTCTTCCTTAGAGCCTATTGGTATAAAAGTATTATCAACTGAACCATAATTTGTTGAAAATATGGCATATTGTTTAGTGTAACCTTCCTTCGGCATAAAGAAAACCTTTAGACCATTGTGTGTTTCTCGGAACAATACACGCTCTTTAATATTGTCATTAATATATTCTTCTTTTTTCATGTTTACACCTCTTTATATGCTTTGTTTTTCATAAAGTAAATTGTATCTGGTACTATTTTATTTGAAGCTTGGATTACTTCATCTTTAGTAACATTTTCAAAATCTAAAATAATTTGTTCCAAAGATCTACTATCACCTGATAAAAGTTGACTAAAGAAAAACTCTGATATTAAAAAGATGTTATCTTTTATAGATTCTGTTGAAGTTCTGATAGATTTTCTAGAAACTTCCATATCTGCTTCAGTAAATATTCCCTCTTTCAAATCTTCAATTTGTTTTCTTATTATATCTATGGTCTTTTGAAAATTCTCAAATTCTATTCCCGAGTCTATTAACATAATAGAATTATATTTGTATATTCTGGTGCTAATATAATAGGCTAAACTAGCTTCTTCTCTTACATACTTAAATAACTTAGAGTTAGCCCCTCCACCTAGGATATCACTGGCCATTATAAGTCCATTATAAAGTGGATCATCATAAGGAATTCCGGCTCTATATCCTATTACTAATTTACCTTGATTTATATCAAAATCTTCTTCTACCATATTCTTAGTTTGTACCGATCCAATTATGGTTTCTTTAGGAATAGAAATTATTTCTTTTCTTTCAAAAGACATATTATCTTTTAAATATTGAATAATTTCATCATCTTGGTTACCAGCATAAAAAATCTCTATGGGACTAGTATCTAAAACCATTTTATAATGCTCATATAAATTTTCTTCATTGATATCTTCTAAATCTTTAATATATCCTAGTGTGGATATACTAAGTTTTTCTTTCTTACACATTTCTTCTATACATCTTTCTATGGCATAGGATCTTTTATCATTTATTTTGCTCCCAATTCTTCTTTTTAAGACTTCTTTTTCTCCTGCAACATATTCAGGTTTGAAATGATCATTAACTTTATATGGATTATAAATAATAGCTTTTAACATTTCTATGGTTTCGAATTTATACTCTTCATCGCCTAAATATTGTCCATTAGCCCATTCCATAGTGAATCTTAATACATGCCTGTCTCCTCTTTTGTTTATTGAAGCAGTTAAATTAGAGCCATATAATTCTTCTAGCTTTTTCTGTATTTCTAAAGCATTAGGATGATTCTCTGTGCCTCGCTTTAATACTAAAGGTAGCAATGCATTTTTAGTGACTTCATCTCTATTTAAAGGTCTAATAAAATACCAACTTAATAAGCTAGATTTAAATTTATCCGTTTTTATAAAATTTAAATGAATACCATTTCCTAATTTTATTCTTTCTCTTTTTAATTCCATTATATCCCTCCTAAAAAACATATACTTTTCATATACCCTTATTATCAGTTTTTAATAAAAAAAAGGCCGAAGCCTTTTTTTATTCTTTAACTATTTTAATTCCTGAGCTAGTACCAAGTCTGGTTGCTCCAGCCTGGATCATTTCCTTAGCAGTAGCTAAATCTCTTACTCCTCCGGAAGCTTTTATCTCCATCTTGTCTCCAACTACTGACTTCATAAGTTTTACATCTTCTACTGTTGCTCCACCTGTACTAAATCCAGTGGAAGTTTTTACAAAATCTGCATTAGCATCTAATGCTAATTGGCACACTTTTTTCTTTTCATCATCTGTTAACAGACTAGTTTCAATAATAACTTTAACTAGAGCATTTCCATTAGCTGCTTTAACTACTGCTTCAATATCAGCTTTCACAAGATCATAATTCTCATCTTTCAGTGCTCCTATATTTATTACCATATCTACTTCATCTGCGCCTTTATTAATTGCATCCAGGGTTTCAAAAGCTTTAGTTTCTTTAGTATTTGCCCCTAATGGGAAACCAATAACTGTAGCTACTTTTACATCACTGTCTTTTAAAAGTTCCTTGCAATATTCTATATGAGTAGGGTTAACACATACGGCTGCAAATTTATATTCTTTAGCTTCTTCACAAAGTGTTTTTACCATTTCACTTGTAGCGTCAGCTTTTAGTATTGTATGATCTATCATGGATGATATGTTCATAATATTATACCTCCACTTTAATTAATTCTACTAAGTCTCCGTTTCTAAGTCCACATGCATTTCCTTCTTCAATGTCTACATGCATTTCTAAAGCAAATTCATCATGAGATCTAACTAGTACATTCTCAAAAGTCAATCCTCTAGGTCCACTTACTCTAACGTTTACTAAGTCATTATCTACTACACCAAATCTTTCAGCATCTTTAGGGTGCATATGAATATGTCTTGCTGCAACAATAATACCTTCATCAATTTCTACTTCACCTTTTGGTCCTACTATTCTAGCACCAGGAGTGTCTACTACGTCTCCTGAGTTTCTTACAATTGGTTTTACACCTAGTGCAAAAGCATCTGATACTGATAACTCAAACTGAGTTTTACTTCTTACAGGTCCTAAAATTCTTACGCCTTTTAATGTACCTTTTGGTCCAACTATATCTACTTTTTCATCACATGCATATTGTCCTGGTTGTGATAGGTCTTTAAATTTAGTTAATTCATAACCTTCTCCAAATAATGTGTCTAAATCCTTTTGACTAACATGAATATGTTTGTTTGATAATCCTACTGGTAATGTATTTTCCATAATATCGATATCCTCCTAAAATTTTATATTAATCTAATTATATAACGTAAATTTTTTTAAATCAAATATTAACCATAAGCTTTTCTAAATCATTATAGAAGTTTGGATAACTTATGTCGACACAGTTATGGTTTTCTATTGTTGAGCTAGTAGAAGCTTTAAGAGCTGCTATTGTTAATGCCATTGCTATACGATGATCATTGTGACTATTTAATATATTTCCTTTTAGCTTTTTACCACCATATATAATTAATCCATCTTCTAATTCTTCAATTTTACAATCCATTTTTCTTAGTTCCATTGCAATAGCTTTGATTCTATTTGTTTCCTTGTATTTTAATTCTTCTGCATTTCTTATTACAGTCTTTCCCTCAGCAAATGCTGCTGCTACAGCAATTATTGGTATTTCATCTATTAAAGTCCCAATAATATCTTCTGATAGTACTACACCCTTTAAAGTTTTATATACTACTTTTATGTCCCCAAATGGTTCATTGTTTTTAACACTCTTATTTTGTATCTCAATTGATGCACCCATGGATTTTAAAACTTGAATAATTCCTGTTCTGCTAGGATTTAGACCTACATCTTTAATTAAAACTGAAGAACCTTCTAATATACTAGCTGCAACTATGAAAAAAGAGGCTGAAGAAATATCTCCAGGTACAAATATATCCTTAGCTATTAATCGATCCACTGCTTTAATTCTTGTTCTACTAGAACTGTATTCTATATCAGCATGGAAGTATTCCAGCATTCTTTCTGTGTGATCTCTGGTTATTTTATCTTCATAAATATTTGTAGTACCTTTACAATATAAAGAGGCTAATAATATAGATGATTTAACCTGAGCACTTGCTACTGGTAGAATATAGTCTATCCCCATTAATTTATCCGTAGGATTTATTATTAATGGTGGACTGTTGTTCTCTGTTCCACTAATATTAGCACCCATTAACCTTAAAGGATCTATGATTCTCTTCATAGGTCTTTTATTTAAAGATTCATCTCCTACAATTTTAGATGTAAATTTTTGTGCTGATAACAATCCGGATAAAAGTCTCATGGTAGTTCCTGAGTTATAGCATTTTAAAGTGTTTGCAGGCATTTTAAGGCCATGTAACCCGGCACCCTTAACAGTTACCTTGTTTTCAGACTTATTCACTGTAATCTCAACTCCTAGAGCTGCAAAGCACTCTATAGTTCTTATGGTATCATCTGAAAACAATATATTACTTACTAGGGTGGTTCCTTCACTAATAGCCCCTAGTATTATAGCTCTGTGGGAAATAGATTTATCTCCAGGTACTTTTAATTCACCTATTAATTTTACTCCACACTTAATCTCCAATCTAGTCCCTCCTATCTAGAAGCTAAGTAATTTATATATGAATTATAATTATTTTTTAATTCTTCCATTGAATCTCCACCAAATTTTTTTACCATTTCATTAGCAATTACCAGGCTAACCATAGATTCAGCAACGATACTTGCAGAAGGAACTGCACAGACATCTGATCTTTCAGAAAGAGCAAATTCTTCTTCTTTAGATATCATATTAACTGTTCTTAATGGTTTTTTAAGAGTAGGTATTGGTTTCATATGAATTCTAATAACTATATCTTCTCCATTGGAGATTCCTGCTTCAATTCCTCCTGCATTATTGCTACTTCTAAAATAAGATCCATTAAACCTTATTTCATCATGAAATTGTGAACCCTTAGTTCTACCACTGGCTGTACCAAGTCCAAATTCCACAGCCTTAATTCCAGGAATACTAAATAGTGAAGCTCCAAGTAGTCCATCTAACTTTTGGTCCCAATTAGCATGACTACCCAAACCTATTGGAAGGTTAGCTATTATTAATTCTATTATTCCACCTAATGTATCTCCACTTACAATAGATTCATTGATTTCTTGGATCATTTCACTTTCAGCTAATTCATCTATAGCTCTAATACTAGAATTTTCTGCCTGTTTTAATTCATCATATGTGATTCCACTATAATAGTCTTTAGTAGTAATCACACTACCTATTCCAATTACATGGCTAAAAACTTCTATTTTGAATTCATCTAATAATAATTTACATATGGAAGCTAATGCAACTCTCATGGCTGTTTCTCTAGCAGAGGCACGTTCCAATATGTTTCTGCCACCTTTTTGATTATACTTTAGACTTCCTACAAGGTCACCATGGCCAGGTCTTGGAATATATACTTCATCTGTTTTTATATCTGTACCTTTATTTTTAATCATTATTGATATTGGAGCTCCTGTAGATTTATTATTATTTATCCCAGAAATAATATGAGCATGATCTTTTTCTATTTGCATTCTTTCAGATCTACCATATCCCATTTGTCTTCTCTTTAATTCTTTATCTATAAAATCTAAATCTATATTTAGATTTGCAGGAATTCCATCAATTATTCCTACTAAAGCTTCTCCATGAGATTCTCCACCTGTTAAAAATCTAATCATTTTACCCCTCCTTTGCATAGAAAACTTCTACCTGTGAAGGTAGAAGTCCTTTTTATTCGTTATGTCCATTTCTATATTTTTAAATAAATCCTCTAAATCAGTTCTATCTTCTACAGGCATCTTATCTGTGTTTGATAAGAAACAGTTACCCTTATATTTTGCATTTACGGCACGGAAAAAAATATCCATAACAGCAATTGATCCATTAAACTGGTCATAGGAAAAAGGAGCTCCACATACAGATAGGAATATTCCAATTCTATCTTCGTTTCTCTTATAATCCTGTGCTAATGCATATTTTATAGCCCAATACTTTTGGCATCTATCTATAACATTTTTTGACAGTCCATTTAAAGAATTAAAATATACAGGTGCTGCAAATATAATAATATTGCTATTATCAATAGTATCATATAAGTCAGTCATATCATCTTTAGTGGAACAATCTCCTGTTCTGTTACAATTCTCGCATCCATCACAAGCTTTTATCTCTAAATCTTTTAAATAAACTCTTTCTATTTCAAATTTTTCTTTATCTAAATTATTTAACAATTCATCTAATAGCATATTAGTATTTTTCTTTTTTCTAGGGCTACCCATTATGGCAAGTACTTTTTTCATCTTAACCTCCTAAGAGTTAATAACACTTCTTAGATATTTAATCAGTGTTGTGATTATTATGCTTTGTACTACTATCATTATGGAAGTAACCACTGCTCTTCCTGGTAATAATAAAAGATATGGTATTTTATATAACTCTGATAACCAAAGTGTATTTAAGCCTAATGAAATTATAATAAAACAAATTGCTACTGTAACACTTATATTCACAGGAGAATATATAGCATCATATTTTTTCTTTTTTCTAAATAAAATAAATAGAAGTCCTGGTATTAGCCCCCAAAGTACTGAGCTTAACATAAATCCAGGATGAATAGTTCCCTGTGGATTTATTATTATTCCCACTAAGTCAGCGACTATTCCACTTACTCCGCCTACCAATGGACCAAACAGCATGCCAGTCATCATTAGTGGAACTTCTCCTATACTTATACGTGTTCCACCAGCTAAAGGAATAAAAGTATACAAAAACCTAGTTAATACAATTGAAAGTCCTGTTAGAAATGCAGCTTTAACCATAACTTTTGTATCCATAACATTTCTTCTTACTTTAACGTTGCTTACTTTACCATTTTTCAATTTTATTCTCCTTTCTTGTTAGTAACAGTCGTCTGTCACATCAAAGAAAAGGACATCTTTAATGGTCTAGCGGATGCGGCAAAAAATCGCAGAAAAAATTCTTTCGTTTAAAGGCAACTTCCCATCCTTTAACACTTTACGCTTTTTACCTACTCTGTCTTCTAACGGGTTTATTATATAATAGACCACTTATTAAGTAAATGGCTATATATAAAAATTTATTATGCAATTACTTTATACCCTAAATAACTTTAAATAAATCAAACAGCATTATTTTGTACTAAAGTATCACTCTTCACCTTTCTAATAATTAAATAACCAATAACCTGTGTTATTGCTAGATATAGAAAAAAAGCAATCCCCATATTTTTTGCCATTCCAAAAAAGAAAGGCTCTGGTAACATTTGAATCATTAGGTCGGTTGTAGGATCTAATATCCACAAGTCATTTGAAAAAAATATTTTATGGAAATAATTAAAATACTTATTGAAATCAAATATTATTAAAATTCCCAGTATAGATATTAAAATATAGTTAGCAAACAAGCCATAAAAAAGAGTTTTACCTATTGTTAAAAATTCTTTTTTCTTTATGAAGTATAGTATTATTAAAAAACTTATAATAGTTGCTGTATGCTTTACGGTTCTCTCCAAATTAAATAAATATTGAACATCTTCCATATGAAGAATTTCTCTTTCATTAAAATGTTCTTCTAGTAATTCATTTCCCCCAATACCTTTTAAATACTTTATTAAATCAATAGTTATAATATTTAATTCTTCTTTAGATTTAGAAGTAACGCTTTCTATATCATATTTCTCATATGCTTTTGTAAAGTAATTTATATTATAAGCATTCCTTTCAATACTGATCATTAGAAACATTGTAGATATTGAAATTACTAATAATATTACTAGTACTACAGTTAATATCTTTTTCAAATATTCCCCACCTCCATGCTACTATGATTATATATTACCATAAAAAAATGAAAAAGGATGAATTATATTCACCCTTTAAAAGCTCTTCTAACTTAATTTATTCTTCTTCCTCTGGCATTTCCCAGTTATGATAAACTTCTTGAACATCATCATTATCTTCTAACATGTCTATTAAGTTTTCAATGTTTTTAATATCTTTAGGATCTGTTAATTCTACTGTGTTTTGTGGTAAATAAGTAGGTTCAGCCATAGCAAATTCATAACCTGCTTCTTTTAATGAATCTCTAATTCCGTTGAAATCTTCTAAACTAGTTATTATTTCAAAACCTTCTTCTTCTGAAGTAAAATCCTCTGCATTTAAATCTATTGCTAACATAGTTAATTCATCTTCGTCAATTGAATCAGTTCTTTCAATGGCAATAATTCCTCTTCTATCAAACATAAAACTAACACAGCCTGATTGCCCTAAATTCCCACCATTTTTATCAAATGCATGTCTAACATCAGGTGCAGTCCTATTTCTGTTATCAGTAAGGCAAACTGCAAATACAGCTATACCTGCTGGTCCATATCCCTCATAGATAACTTCTTCAAATTGGTCCATGGATAATTCTCCAGATCCCTTTTTTACAGCTCTATCTATATTATCATTAGGCATATTTTCTGCTTTAGCTTTCTCAATTGCTGCTTTTAATGAAGGGTTATAATCAGGGTCACCTCCACCTTCTCTAGCTGCAACCATAATATACCTACCAAGTTTTGTAAATACTTTACCTCTTTTTGCATCTTCTTTACCTTTTTTGTTTTTAATATTATTCCATTTTGAATGCCCTGCCATTTGTTTCACTCCATTTCATATAATAATTGCTTTTATATTTTAACATATGTTCACAAAATTATCATCAATTTTATTTTATAATTCAAAAATAGGTGGATATTTTCTTTTATGAGCAGTACGCCCATACATTTTATCAATTTTTTCTGTAATTTCACTTGGACCTTCACCGGTTTTAATGTAGTTATCTAGTACTTCATAACTAAATCCCATTTCATCTTCATCTGTTTGATTTTCCCATAGTCCTGCAGTTGGAGCTTTAGTAATTATAATATCTGGTATTCCTAAATATTTAGCCAATTTATATTCTGATGCATTACTAGAACCTAAAACTAGATAATTATTGCTCTGTCCGTAATAATAGAGAGTTGTCATTCTAAGCCTTGGTTTGACATTTGCTAAGGCTAATTTATGAATTTTTTCTATTCCAGTTGACTCTACAAAGGTATCAAAAGTATTGGACAAATCAACTTTCACAGTTTCTAAGTCTAAAAAATTTGCTACTAATAAACCATGCTCTTCATCTATTTTATCACTATGACAAGGCATTATAACTCCTAAGGAATTGTCTGGAAATGCTAATTTTGATAGACCAGCTATTACAGCAGAATCTATTCCTCCACTTAATCCAAATATAACTCCATCTGAATTAGCTGCCTTTACAGAATCATGAATCCAATTTACTAATTTCTTAACAAATTTCTTAACAACCATTTCAATATTCTCCATAGTTTACCTCCACATCTTTATGTATAGATTAATTCTAATAAATTATATCATAGTCAGTAAGAATATATAATGCTTTATCATAAAAAAAGAAAAATAGGTAAGACCCTATTTTTCTAATTTTTTAAGTGTAGCGTATATACAATCATCTAATAAATATTTCAATTCTAATTCATCAGCTTTTGCAACAACTTCTTTGTTATAGGTACCAGGCTGGAAGAATATATATTCTATTCCCAGTTCCTTAGCTTCTTCTAAAGTAGCAATAGCTATTTTAGGAGGAACTACCATATCAATCACTTCTATTGTTTCTGGTAAATCTTTTAAGCTATGATATATGGTTTCTCCCTCTATTTCATCATAATTAGGATTCACACCAAATGTTTTATAATCATGGGCTTTTAAAGTTTTCCAAATCTTATATCCATATTTATCCTTGTTAGCTGTAACACCAACAACTGCCCATGACTTCATTTCTAACATTTTTTCTTTTAAATCTTTATCACTTAATTTTGTCATTTAATCACCTCTTATAATTTTATACCCTGATTTGTAATTTTAATTCTATTATGACAATCTTTTTCCATTTTTAAGAGGTAGAAATAAGTCTTCCATTTCTACTATTACTATATCTCCATTGGTCAGATTGGTCATTATACTTTTAAACTCTTCTAAAGTAGATGTTTCTACTGAAATCTGAATATTTACCTGAGTTTGGAAATCAGAATCATCAACAATATATTCATTTGTCATTAAGTAATTTTCAATTTTACCATATAAAGTATAATCCATTGTTAAGCTTAATTTTGTATGTGGAGTCATATCTATAACGGTCCCTGCATCAATACCTATTTTAGCAGATTTTGTGTAGGCCCTTATTAGTCCGCCTCCACCTAATTTGGTTCCACCAAAATATCTGGTTACTACTACCACAATGTTTCTAAGATCTTCTTTCTTTATAACTTCTAATACAGGTATACCTGCAGTACCAGATGGCTCCCCATCATCATTAAATCTTTGTATATTACTATTCTCGCCTACTACATATGCATATACATTATGAGTAGCATCTTTATGCTTTTGTTGTATGGTTTCTATGAAATCTAATGCTTCTTCTTCACTGTTAATCCTCATAGAATAACCAATGAATCTTGATTTATTTATAATTACTTCATCTTCTCCAAGAGAAAAAATAGTTCTATAACTTCCATCCATTTCTATATACACCCCTAAAGATAAAATTGGGGTGAAAACCCCAATTTTTATTTAGCATAATTTAATTTGCTTTCATAATCCTTAAATTCTAAATATCTTTTATATGATAAAGATACTAAAGACTTATCTTGACTATAAGTTATCATCTCAATAGCTTCTTCTATTGGATAAAATCCGCCTTCTGAAAATCCTTCTTCTAGATTCGCCTTAAAATCATCGCTTTCTGATTCCATAATATACCAGATTATTTTATTACATACGGCTTGGTTTCTAGTGATTGAATAAAACTCATATGCAGTTTCTCCTGCGGAGGATACTATTCTTGCATTTACACCAGCTTCATATTCTACTCTATCAATTGCTGTTTCTGGAGGTAAGTGTTCTTCTCTTATTTTCCCTTTAGGAAGTACCCATTCATTTTTATCATTTTTTAAAATTAAAACCTTATTATCCTGAAAGACTACTCCACCTGCACAATTCCTAATTATCATTAGCTCCAGCTCCTTTGATTTTATTTAGTTAATAAACTCTTTATATCTTTCTCCATCAATTTTATTAATACTAATCTTGAAATAAGTTCCATCTTCCTTGTGCTCAAGATCTGTTACTTCATAATTTTCCATAAAATAGTTCATTATACTTTGCTTATCATAGGGAATTCTAATGGTAACATTTTTATATTCTTGAGGAAGATTTTCCTCCACTAAATTCATTAATTCATCTAGATTTTCATCATCTTTAGCAGAAATAAATACTTTATGTGTTACAAATTTACTATCGTAATCTAAATCTTCTATTAATACTCTATCCATTTTATTAAATACAGTTATCATTGGCTTATCCAAAACTTTTAAGTCCTTTAAAATAGCTGTAGTGGTACTTAACTGGATATTTAAATCCTTATTTGATGCATCTACAACATGTATTAATAAGTCAGCATATTTAACTTCTTCCAAAGTACCCTTAAATGCTTCAATTAAGTTAGTAGGTAATTTTGATACAAATCCAACAGTGTCAGTTAATAAAAACTTCTGACCATTAGGTAATCTAGCCTGTCTTAAACTAGTGTCTAAGGTAGCAAATAACATATCTTTTACAAAGACCTGCTTAGATTCCTCTGAATCATCATTTAGGTCTATCAGTCTATTTAATAATGTTGATTTACCTGAATTTGTATATCCCACTAGAGCAACTATTGGAAGATTGGAATCTTCTCTTTGTTTTCTATTGACTTCTCTTATTTGCTCTACTGCTTTTAATTCTTTTTCAATATTATCAATTTCTTTTAATATATATCTTCTATCTGTTTCTAGCTTTTGTTCCCCAGGACCTCTGGTACCTATACCTCCACCTTCTCGAGATAGGTAATCCCTGAAACCAACTAGCCTTGGTAATCTGTATTTCATTTGAGCTAATTTTACTTGTAATTTTCCTTCTCTAGAGCTAGCTCTAGTGGCAAAAATATCTAATATTAAATTTGTTCGATCAACTATCTTTCTATCAATTATCTTTTCCAAGTTTCTCAATTGAGCACCAGATAATTCATCGTTAAAAACCACTGTAGTTATATCTAATTCTTCACAATAATTTTTAATCTCATCTGCTTTTCCTTTGCCGATAAAATGAGCTGCATTAAGTTTATCTACTCTTTGTATAACTCTAGATATTACTAATCCATTAGCTGCTTTAACTAATTCTTCTAATTCATCAAGTGAGGTTTCGATTTCTATTTCATCCTTTTGTAACTCTACCCCTACGATTAATACTCTTTCCATATTTATCCTTTCTTCACTCAATTTATCACCACCCTTGTTCCTTTGTTTGTTTTACTTGCTTCCATTATATCATCTTTGCAGCCTATAATCTAATAGAATATAATTTCACCATGCCTTAGTACTAAAAGGGACTTACACTGCTTATAATGTAATCATATTGTAATCTAATAGTAGTAAGTTTGTTAACACTTTTTAACGTATTATGTTATACTATATTTGTTCTAGCATGTAACAATTAAGGAGGTATTTCATGTCTGAAAATAATACAAAGAAAAAGAAAAAGAAAAAATTTAAATTGACCTTTTTTAAGTCATTTAAAATATTAATAATTTTATTATTAATCGCTTTAATAATAGGCGGTGGTTCTGTAGCAGGTATGGTATTGTCCATAATAAAAGATGCTCCAGAAATTGATCCATCTACAATAAATTCTGAATTAAATCAAACATCAACAATATATGATAGTAACAACAATATGCTTGAGAAGATACAGTCCATTTCAGGAGAATATAGAACCATTGTATCCTTAGATAAGATGCCACAACATTTATTAGATGCATTTATATCAATTGAGGATGAAAGGTTTTATGATCATATTGGAGTAGATCCTAAGGGTATACTAGGTTCTGCAATGGAGAACTTCAAAGCTGGTGGAATAGTACGTGGTGCCAGTACAATAACTCAACAATTAGTAAAGAACCTTTACTTAAGCTCTGACAAGAAATGGAATAGAAAAATTACTGAAGCTTATTTGGCTATTCAGATGGAAAGAACACTTCACAAGGATCAGATTTTAGCAGCATACTTAAATAGAGTCTTTTTTGGTCAAAACGCCTACGGAGTTCAAGAGGCAGCTAAAACATATTTTTCCAAAGATGTGGGTGATCTTACAATTGCAGAATCTGCATTATTGGCTGGAGTGGTTAAAAGTCATCTTCAATTTCAACCATACGAAAGAATAAAACCTGATACCTTTGATGAAAATAGACATTTTAGAGTTGGAGAGTTGGATATATTAGGCGAAAGATTTATAGCAGTGTTTAACCCTAGATCAGTTGAAAGACAGCATTTAGTACTTAAGAAAATGTTAGATCTTGAGAAAATAAATCAAAAACAATATGATATTGCAATGAAAGAAGATATAAAAAGAAATTTAAAACCTGGTGAAGTTAAATTGGAAGGCTATACTTCTTACTTTAATGATTATGTAAAAACTCAGGTTGTAGAAGCTCTTGTTGATAAATTAGGATATACAAAAGAAGCTGCTGAAGAAGAACTATACACCGGCGGACTTAAGATTTATTCTACTGTAGATTTAGAAATGCAACAAAAATTAGAAGATATATATGAAAATTTTACAGAAGTTTTAGTAGGTAATACTGAAAATATGAAAGGTCCCATATTAATAGATTGGAGATTAAGTAATGCTGGTAACGTTTTAGATAAAGAAGGCAAAGTAGTTTTCTTCAAGCAAGAAAATTTATTAACGGAAAATTATGATTTAATTATAGAACCTGATACTTTTGAAATAGTTGATGGCGATTTAAAAATTAAAAATAACAAACTGAACCCTTACCCAAAACATATAGATATTGGTGATTTCTATGCAATTGATGAAAGAAAAAATATGGTTAGTCATACAGTTGGGTCAATAGTTATTCCAGAAGAGCAGTATATTATGGGAGAAAATAATATTATAACCATAAAGAAAGCATATTTAGATTCTAATAGTGAGTTCTATAAAGTTGATGAGAATGGTAATTTAATAATAAAAGAAAGTTATTTTTATATCCATAAGGAAGGAATTGTACAACCTCAATCTGCAACTGTAACAATAGATTATAAAACAGGTCAAATAAAAGCTATAGTTGGTGGTAGAGATGTTGAAGGTAATAGAATCTTAAATAGAGCTACGGCTTCAAAACGGCAACCTGGTTCTGCTATTAAACCTGTATCTGTTTACTTGCCAGCTTTAGACAGTGGATATACTGCAGCAACTGCCATAGATGATATTCCTTTTTATGACAATGGAAAATTATGGCCTAAAAACTGGTATACAGGATATCGTGGAATGCACACTTTAAGAAGATCTGTAGAACAATCAGTAAATATTAACTCTGTTAAAACAGTTCAAAACATTGGTGTTGCAACCTCAATGAGTTATTTAGAAAAAATGGGTATTATTTCAAGAGATCACCCTGAAACAGATAGTTTTGTTACAAGATTAGAAGATAAAGGATATAACGATGAAAACTTATCCGCTTTAGGTTTAGGTGGAATGACAAATGGTCTTACCCCTCTTGAACTAACAGCAGCCTATGGTACCATAGCAAATGATGGAGTTTTTGTAAAACCTATAGCTTTTACAAAAATATTAGATAAAAATGGAAATTTATTACTTGATAATATCCCTAAAGAAACAATAGTAACCTCACCTCAAATAGCTTTTATAATGAAAGATATACTAAGAACTACTGTAACTGACGGTTTAGCTAAAAGTGCTAAATTACCAAATATGGTAGTAGGTGGTAAAACAGGTACTACAAATAATCAAGCTGATATCTGGTTTGTAGGTTTTACTCCTTATTATGTGACAGGAACATGGATAGGTAATGACTCTCCTGTAATTACACTGACTAAAGGAAGTGCTACTGTTGCAGCATTATGGCAGCATATATCTAGTAATATACATGAGGGTTTAGAAAGCATTACTGCTTTCGAAACACCTTCTGGGATAGTATCAGCAAGTATTTGCACACAATCAGGATTGTTACCATCAGCATTATGTTCACAAGACCCTCGAGGAACTATACAAACAGAAATATTTGCTCAAGGAACAGTTCCTACTACAACATGTGACGTTCACGTTCAATTAAGAATAGATACTACTAATAATAGTATTGCAAATCCTTATTGCCCTGATGGTGTAGTTTCAACAAGAGTATTTGTACAGCGTACTCCACCTTATATACCATCAGATAATGATGGTATAACACCAAGTGATTATGGTTATAATGCTCCAAGTTATGTTTGCACTTATCACGATGCAAATAGTTTTGTCCCAGAGCCAGATCCAGAAGAGTTTGATGATCTATTAAAACCTGAAAATGGAGATGATTCTGTAATACCATTAGATCCACTAGATGATGACGATGACGGTGATAATTAAAACACAAAAGACTAAGGAAATTTCCTTAGTCTTTTTTATCTTTATTAAAATATTATTAAATTTAGTTTTTTGCTGCTAATAATACTTGGTTCAATAAGATAGTAGTTGTAACACTTCCTACTCCCCCTGGAACTGGTGTAATCATCTTAACAAGTTCAAATACATTATCGTAGTCTACGTCTCCACTTAACTTACCATTGCTATCTACGCCTACTCCTACATCTATTACAATTGACTCTGGATTAAAATACTTTTCATCAAAGAACTTTGGTTTTCCTAACGCCGTTACCACTACATCTGCTCTTTTTGTTATGTCTTGTAGATCTACCGTTCTGGAGTGACAAATTGTAACAGTAGCATTTTCTTCTAATAACATCATAGCCAGTGGTTTACCTACTACCATTGATCTATTAATGACTACTACATTCTTTCCTTCTAAATCAATATTGTTATATAATAATATATCCATAGCAGCCTTAGGTGTACATGGATTAAATCCACTTAAGTCTCCTTCAAATATCTTTTCTAAGTTTAATGGATGCATGCAATCAACATCTTTCTTTGGGTCGATAGCATTCTTTATTGCTTCTTCATCTATGTGTTTAGGTAATGGTCTGAATAGTAAAATTCCAGATATATTTTCATCATTATTTAAACTTTCCATTAATGAAATAAGACCTACTGTATCTAAAGAAGTCTCCTCCTCAAATACACTAGCTTTAATACCCATAGCATCACAAGCTTTTATTATACTTTTTTCATAAGATATATCCCCTGAGTTATTTCCTAGTCTAATAATTCCCAGTGTTGGATGTATTCCCTCTTTTTCAAGTTCGATTATGGTATTTTTCATCTTCTCTTTTATTTCCTTTGCAACAACATTTCCTTTTAAAACTTCTGCCATAAATATACCCTCCTAATATTCTCTATTGTATGTTTAAATTATAACACATTGATTATTTAATACAAGAAAACTAAAAGCACTTCCAAAGAAGTGCTTTCATTTCACGATCTATAAGTTTTTCTTTAAATGTACATCTGGCTCACTAGGTATTCCAAATAATGGAATAAATCTATCCCAACCAGTTATAGTTAATAATAAAATCGAACCTACAGCTACAAATGCCATATAGTTGTTTTTAATAATAGATATATAGGTAAATTCATGTAATGGATAAACTGCATTAGCTAATCCTACGAAAAATACTACGTATACATGCCAAGGAATAAGCTGTGATCCAAATACTCCAAGAGCATCTGAGAATGTAGCATTTCTTAATGCTAGTTTATACATGTCTTCTTCACTACCTTCTACATTGTCCTCTGTTAACTTCTTGATTATAGGACCTATAGTAACTATTTGTGCCATTTCATCTGCAAGAGCCATATTTCCTACTAAGGATAATAATCCATTTGCAAACATTAATTGTTTTACACTACGTACTGATCTAATAACTAAATCAGATAATGGTTTAAATGCATTCATTTTATTCATAATACCACCAAAAGCACCTACCCACATCATCATTACTATTACCCAGGATCCAGCATCTGAGAATCCAGTATATATTAAATCTAAGAATCCTGTTACACTTTCAACTGTACCGGCCAAAAATCCAAATAACATTGCACTTATAAGACCTAGACCTAGACAAGCTAATGTAGGTAAACCCATAATTGCAACTACCAATACAAGCAATAAAGGTATTACCATATAAAAAGGAACTCCTGCCTGTACCTGTTCTAATAAGTCAACTGCAGCTGGTCTTACTTCTGCTAAGTTTGCCCATACATCTGCTGGTATTTCAGCTATAGCATCTGATGCGCTACCTGCTATTGATGGCATTCCTAAACTAGCTACTAAGAATAATAAAGCCGCTAAAACTAGACATATTATTGACCAAACACCTTGATGTCTAATTCTATGTATTACCTCTACTCCTTGAATACCTGAACTTACTACTGTAGTATCAGATATAAGACCTATATTATCACCAAAACAAGATCCACCTGCTATTGCTCCAATAGTTAATACAACATCTCCACCTACAATGTGGTTTAACCATAAGAAAATTGGTGCAGTTGCTGCAAACGTACCCCAAGAAGTACCTGTTGCTACTGATAATACTGCAGATACAAGAAAAGCAGTAACTGCAACAGTTTTTGCAGATAATCCAAGTCCTAAAGCCATATTAATAATTGCTGCCCCAACGCCTGTAGACATGAATGCTTCAGCCATTGCATATGCAAACATAAGAATAAAAAATACCAATTGCATTTCTTTTACATTTTCAATCGCTGAATCCACTAATTCTTGAAACTTAAACTTATCTAGTATTGCAGCAATTATTGCAGCATAAATAGTTGCAATTGGCGCAATTACTAGTATGTCTAATTCTAACACTCCCAATGAAGAAAGTAGCATTAGGGTAGCCATAAGTAAAACAGGTGATAATTTTAAGAACCCTTTCATTTGACAAGCCTCCTTTTATTTACAGCACTACTCTAGATGAGTAAAATAATTCTATTAAATTATACCATAAGAACATAGTCATAACAACTGCAAATACAGAGAATTTAAAACTATGAATATTTATTTACTACAAGGTTCTATATGAACCATAATATGTTTGATATCCTTTATTTCTTTTTCCAATTTATCATGTACCCTTTCAGCAATATCATGTCCTTCTTTTACGGATATATTTTCATCAACAAAAATTTCTAAGTCCACATATATTTTGTTGCCAAAAACTCTAGATTTTAGTAACTTTATCTCTTCAACACCTTCTACTGAACATATTTTATCTGTCATCTGAAGAGTTAACTCTTCACTGGCAGATTCATCTATTAATTCTTTAACAGATTTAATATAAAGATCTACACCAACTTTTATTATAAGAATTGATACTACTATTCCTGCTATAGGATCTAATGCTGGGAAACCAAGTCTAGCTCCAAGTACTCCTATAAAGGTACCAATGGAAGAAAAAGCGTCACTTCTATGATGCCAAGCATCCGCTTCCATTGCAATAGATTGAATTTTTCTAGCAATTTTTATAGTATACCAGTACATACCTTCTTTAATTATAATTGATATTAAAGCTGCTACTAATGCTATATATTTTGGGGTTGTAAATTCTCCACTGATTAATATTTTGAAGGACTCATAACCTATGAAAGCTCCAGTTAATATTAAAAGCATACTTAAAATCTTCGCAAAAACCGACTCATATTTTTCATGTCCATACTGATGTTCCTTATCTGCTTCTTTTGAAGAAATTTTAAGACCAGCTATAACTACAAATGTGCTCACTACATCTGACAGCGAATGAAAACCATCAGCAATTATAGCACTACTTTTTCCAACAATTCCTGCAGTTATCTTTATAGTAGCCAAAAATATATTTATAATAATTGTAATTATTGATGTATTTAATCCTAATTTATAATTTTCCATAATGCCCTCCAAGTGTTTTCATAGATTCTATTCCATTGTATTATTAAAAAGCTTTTTAAACAACTGAATTAGCAAGATAGAAATGATTATCAATTGGCATTATGATTTTTTCAACAAAAAAAGAAACACCTAGGCTATTAGCCTAGGTGTTTCATGTTAGTAGAGTAAATCTATAAGCCGTGTTCTGTTTATATGGTCATCTATCTAGGCCTATTGTTACCAATAAGCTCATGCGACCTACCTTTGGAACAGCAACGAGCAATTGCTTTTTTGGTTCCTACTTGGTCTTGCTCCAGATGGGGTTTACATAGCCACTTAGTCACCTAAATGCTGGTGAGCTCTTACCTCGCCTTTCCACCCTTACCTACGAATAGGCGGTATATCTCTGTTGCACTTTCCTTAGGGTCACCCCCACTGGACGTTATCCAGCATCTTGCTCTGTGGAGCACGGACTTTCCTCGTGCCTAAGCACGCGACCAAACAACTTACTCTAACAGTATAGAATATATCATATTTATATAAATAATGCAAAATTATTATCTTATTTATTTTTACTTTCTAGGTACAATATCCTTCCACAGGACTGACAGTAAACTATTTCATTTTTTTCTTTTATTATATCTATTTGAAATGTTGGGATTCTCATATTGCAGCCAGTACATATACCATCTTTAACTTCCACAACAGAATTTTGTCTTGTATTTCTCAAGATATAAAATCTGTCTAATAATTTCAAATCTATCTCTTTTTCAATTAAATCTAATTCACTTTCATCATGTTTAATTTCTTTCTCTAATTTAGAGAGTTTTATAGATCTGCCTTCCTTTAATGTTTCTATTTCATTTTTAATCATTACCATTTCTTCATCAAAATTGACCAATTCTACTTCCATTATTTCCATATTATCCATGGTAGTTAAGATATCTGTTTCTATATTATTAATAATTTCTTTTAACTTTTCTTTTTCTTTATTTAGATAATCTAATTGCTCTAAATCTGTAATAGTACCACCATATAACTGTTTTCTCATTTCTGTTATTTCATAATCATAATCTGTAAGTAATTTATTGTTCTTATTCAATTTTAAATCATTATGGATCAAACTATTTTTAATTTCTGCTATATTTTTTTCTAGAACCTGTGCTTTCTGGGTTAAATTTTTAATCACTATATCATTACTGATTTCAGTATGTTCTTTAATCCTATCTTCTAATATAGTTTTTTTATTTTCTAATTCCCTTAATAATTCTAATTGATTCATAGTTACCTCCTCAATCTAAAGTATTTCACAAGGTATAGTGGATTCATAAACTAGATGGATCTCAACAGAACCATTTAATTCATTACTCAGGTATTCTTTTATCACAGGCAATACTGTTTTCTCTGTATTATAATGCCCTGCATCCATTAGTACTAGTCCTAATTCAATGGCTAATTGAGCATCATGATATTTAATATCTCCTGTTAAATATACTTCTGCTCCTTGACTATGTGCATCTAATATAAAATCAGATCCACTGCCTCCACAAACTGCTATGGTTTTAATAGTTTCTGGCATAACTCCATAAACTATAAGATATTCTGTATCTAATCTCTCTTTTATTAATTGAACTAGATCATTCTTACTGATATCTTTTAATTCCCCTACCCTTCCATAACCATGTATATTTACTTCGTCATTATAAACTATATTCAAAGGTTTCGTATTCATTATCCCTAATTTATCAGCTAATATATGACTTACTCCATTGTGTGCTAAATCTAAATTAGAATGAGCATTATAAGCCACAATATTATGCTTAATTAAATCTAATAAGATATTTTCTTTGTAATTATCTGCAGTAATTTTATTAATTGGTTTAAATATTATAGGGTGATGGGTTATTATCATTTGATAATCTTCATTAATAGCTTTATTTAAGATTGTTCTATCTAAGTCTAAAGCAATAAGTATTTTACTTACTAAAGTTTTTTCATCTCCTACTTGGAATCCGGTGTTATCCCAAGAATCAATTAATTCTGGCTTTGCCCATTTATCCATAGCTTGAATAATATCCTTAGCTTTTAAGATTTCCCTTCACCTCCATATAATCTTCTATTTGTTTATTTAATTCTAAGTACCTTAAAAGACTTTTATTTGTTTTTTTATCTTCTAATATATCCTTTATACTTTCTGCACTTTTAATTTTATAATTTATATAACCCATAAGAAGAGGATGATTTTTTTTAATTAGAATAGGACTTATTTCATAATCTATTTCTCGTTCTACTTTACTTTTCCCTTTTTGGGCATAAATTATTTCATAATATTTTTTTTCTTCAAAGACCAGTTCTTCATCAATAATTTCAAAATTGTTATTGATTAGATACTGTCTTAGTTCTTTCGCTGCAATCATAGGTTGAAGTATAAAATGAGTTATAGAATTTGTAATTGCTAAATCTTTTTCCAATATTTCACTCATAAGTAAACCACCCATACCAGCTATAATAACTGTGTCTATTTCATTTACTTTAATTACTTCTAAACCATTGCCAAGTCTAGTAAGGATAAATTCTTCATAATTAAGGTGTTTTACATATTCTACTATCTTTTCTAAAGAGCCTGAACTTATATCAGTGCCTATTACTTTTTTGCATATACCACTATGGATTAAATATGCGGGAATATATCCGTGATCTGTTCCTATATCAGCTACTAAGGATCCCATTGGTACAAAATCAACTATCTTTTGTAGACGTTTTGATAATTTCATATAGTAATATCCTCCCATAAACATAAAGATTCGCCAAAGCGAATCTTTATTCTAAAAAGTCTTTTAATTTTTTACTTCTACTAGGATGTCTTAATTTCCTTAGTGCTTTAGCTTCAATTTGTCTTATTCTTTCTCGAGTAACTTCAAACTCTTTTCCTACTTCTTCAAGAGTTCTAGCTCTACCATCATCTAATCCAAATCTAAGTCTTAATACTTTTTGTTCTCTAGGTGTTAATGTCTCTAATACTTCTACTAATTGTTCTCTTAGCATTGTGAAAGTAGCAGCATCAGCTGGTGCTATTACATCATCATCAGGTATAAAGTCACCTAAATGACTGTCTTCTTCTTCACCTATTGGGGTTTCTAATGATACTGGTTCTTGAGCAATTTTCATAATTTCTCTTACTCTTTCAACATCTAATAGCATTTCTTCTCCAATTTCTTCTGGTGTGGCGTCTCTTCCTAATTCTTGTACTAATTGTCTTTGTACTCTAACTAATTTGTTTATAGTTTCTACCATATGGACAGGGATTCTTATAGTTCTAGCTTGATCTGCTATAGCTCTGGTAATTGCTTGACGAATCCACCAAGTAGCATATGTGCTAAATTTATAGCCTTTTCGATAATCAAATTTTTCAACAGCTTTCATTAAACCAAGATTTCCTTCTTGAATTAAATCTAAGAATAACATTCCTCTACCTACATAACGCTTAGCAATACTAACTACTAATCTAAGATTTGCTTCAGCTAGTTTTTTCTTTGCAATTTCATCTCCTGCTTCCATTCCCTGTGCTAATTCTATTTCTTCATCACCAGTTAACAAAGCAATTTTACCTATTTCTTTTAAATACATTCTTACAGGGTCATCAATACTTACACCTTTAGGTACATCTAAGGATTCTTTTTTAATATCTTCCTCATCTTTTTCATTGTCTTCATTATCTAATAAGGCATCATCATCTTTTTCGCCTAAAATTTCGATTCCGGAGTCTTCTAGCCTTTGGTAAATTTCATCAATTTCGTCAGTTTCCAAATAAATTTCTTCTAAGGTATCCATTATTTCTTTGTATGTTAGTGTTCCATTTTTCTTTCCTTTAGCTTGTAATTTTTTTTCAGCATCTATTTTATCTTTTTGTAATTTTTCAGCCTTTTTTATGTTTTTTACTTTCTTATCCAATTCTAGAACCTCCCTACTCATGTTTAATGAGCTTGATTTCTTTATTGATTTCAGGTATTTCCATTAATAGTTGTTTAAAGAGAGTAATCTCTTCTTCGCTTTTATCTATTTGTTTTTCAAGTCTTGTAACATGACTGATTAGTTCATTTCGTTTAGTTTCTAATTTGTGTAATACTAAATTATTTGTCAAATCTATAATTACTTGATCCATATCTGTAGGTTGAAATTTTAACTCTATGTTTTTTATGGATTCAATAATATTCTTATTAATATTTTCGATTTCTTCAACTTCTTTAAATAATTCTTCTAATATAAGTTTATCTTTTTTACTATATTCTCTTATTATTACACTAAAAAAATTATTACACTCGTAGCTTTGGAAATCTTCACTATTTACTCGTTCAATAATCCCTTCGTAATAATCTTTATCTTCAAGCATTAACTTTATTAAATCAATCTCTGATTTTATATTACCAGAAATCATTTTAGTCTGAACCGGGTAAATTTTACTTTTAGGTTTACCACTGAACCTATTTGTTCTATTATAATTTTTACTATAGCTGTTGCCTTTTACTTCTTTTTCTATAGCTTCCTTTGAAATATCCATATCTTTAGATACCTTATCTATATAAACATCCTGTTCAATAGGGCTTTTTAAAGCTTTAATTATCTTAGAAACTTCAATTGTAAAAGCTATTTTATCTTCAGCTTTATCAAAATTATATTTCTTTTTATTTATATGGATTTTAAAATCAATATAATTTAATGCATTTATAAAAAGTTTTTCAAACTCCATTAGACCCATTTTGTTCATATAATCATCTGGATCCATTCCATCTGGTAATAATAATACTTTGGGACTTACTCCTTCTTCAACTAATATATCAATTGCCTTGACAGTTGCCTTAACACCAGCTAAATCTGAATCAAAACAAATATATACTTCTTCACCATATCTTTTTAAAAGTTTTGATTGTCTACTAGTTAAAGCAGTTCCAAGACTTGCTACAGAATAATTTATTCTATTTGAATATAGAGCTATAACATCCATATATCCTTCTACTAAGAGAATTTTATTCTTACTAGAATGTTTGCTTAATAAATTTAATCCATAAAGATGATTACCCTTATTAAAAACAATGGTATCCTGTGAGTTTAAATATTTGGGCATACTGTCGTCTAAGACTCTACCCCCGAAACCTACTACTCTAGATTTTGTATCTATAATAGGAAATATAATTCTATTTCTAAACTTATCATAATATCCATTTTTACCCTTAGCAATTACACCTACTGAAACTAATTCTTCTTCATTATATCCTTTAGCTTTTAAAAAGTTATACAAATTATTCCAACTATCCATTGCATACCCTAAACCAAATTGTCTAATTATTTTTGTATTTATATTTCTCTTCCCTAAATATTCCAGTGATTTAGGATTATTGGTTAAATTGTCAAAAAAGAATCTTGCTGTATCTCTATTAATCTCATAAGCTCGTTTTTTTTCTTCCATTCTTTTTTCATCAACTTGGGTTTCATCTATAGTAATTCCATATTTATCAGCTAAAAATTTAATTGCTCCAGGAAAATCTAAGTTTTCTTTTTTCATAATAAATGTTACTCCATCTCCACCTTCTCCACATCCAAAACAATGAAAAAAATCTTTAGCTTCTGAAACAGTAAAGGATGGTGTTTTTTCATTATGAAAAGGACAAAGACCTACATAATTTGCTCCAGATTTTTTTAATGGTAAATACTCTGATATTAAATTAACTATATCTACACTTTCTTTTACCTTTTCTATTGCATCATCATTGATATATATTGTCATTTACTCACCTATATTCTAGTTGCATATTTTTGATTCTGTATTTAACCTATTACATATATTCGACACAAAATCATATTATCCTTCTTTTATTTTAATATTTTTCCCATGGTCTTGGAATAAATATACTTTCAAAAACATTGACCACATATCTATCAGTCATACCAGCAATATAATCACATATAATATCTTCTTTACTAGATTGGAAGTTTTTATACATTGCTAAATGCTCTTTAGGTAAATTATCTATGTTCTTAAGATAATATTTGTATAGCTCTTCTATAATATACTGTGCTTTACCCTCTTCAGATTTAGCTTTAATATTAAAATATACGTTTATGAACATCCAATCTCTTAATTCATCAGTGTTTTCCCCAATTAATTTACTCATAGTAATTTTGTTTTTATCTTCACTATTAATAACTAGATCCATAATCATAGTGTTAATACGCTCTCCATGAGTATTACCTAGAACATTTATGCATTTTTTTGGAAGTTCTTCAACTTGGATTATCCTAGCTCTAATTGCGTCATCTATATCATGGTTTATATAGGCTATTCTATCAGCATATTTTACAATTTGACCTTCTAGACTTTCGCTTAATTCTAGGCCAGAATGTTTTATTATACCTTCTCTAACCTCATAAGTCAAATTTAAACCAGTCCTTTTTTCACTGTGTTCTAAAAGATCAATTACTCTCATACTTTGATTATTATGATTGAATCCATTAGGATGTAATCCATTTAAAACTCCTTCACCTGTATGGCCAAATGGAGTATGTCCTAAATCGTGTCCAAGAGCAATCGCTTCAACTAAATCCTCATTTAATTGCAATGCTCTAGCAATAGTTCTGCCGATTTGAGCAACTTCTAATGTATGAGTTAGCCTTGTCCTAAAATGATCTCCTTCTGGAGCAATGAAAACTTGTGTTTTGTGTTTCAGTCTTCTAAAAGATTTAGAGTGCAGAATTCGATCCCTATCTCTTTGGAATTCGGTTCTAATATTACACTTTTCCTCAGGGACAACTCTACCTTTAGAATTTTTACTTAGGGTAGCAAATTTAGAAAGTCTTATTTGTTCATAGTTTTCAGTATCAACTCTTATATTCATATTATTACCCCTTTACTTGATATACTAAAACATAGAGGAACATCCTCTACTTATATATATATTCCATATAAGTTTTTATTATCCTTCTTTTTTTTAGAAATATTTTTAGGTCTTATCTTTAAACTAAAAAGAAGTGTTGTATACAACACTTCTAGAAGATTTATATTTTTCCAAATTGTTCAATCATATGGTTCATTATAATACCGGCTGTTTCTTCAATAGCAGAATTAGAAACATCAATAACTGTACAGCCTAATTTTTTAATGATTCCTTTAGAATAATCCAACTCTTTATTAATTCTTTCAACTGTAGCATAATCAGCATTATCTGCTAATCCTAAAGCTTTTAAACGGATTAGTCTTATTTCATTAAGCTTTATAGGATCTGCTATTAGTCCTATAACTCTTCTTTTATCTTTTTTAAATATTTCATCAGGCGGTAATACTTCTGGTACTAGTGGCACGTTAGCTACTTTATAATTTTTGTGAGCTAAATACATACTTAGTGGTGTTTTCGAAGTTCTTGAGATACCTACTAGGCATATATCAGCCATTACTACACCTCTAGCATCTTTACCATCGTCATATTTAACTGCAAATTCAACGGCTTCTACTTTTTTAAAATAATTTTCATCCAGTCTTCTTATGAGACCAGGTTCTCTTTTAGGAGCAAAACCTAAGATATTTTCAATAGCTATCATTGGAGCAGACATTATATCAATAGTAGGTATATTATATTCTAAGCCCTTAGCATTAATAAAGTTTGCAATTTTTATTTGAACTGTAGTATATAATACTATGCTGATTCCTAATTTTGCTTCATCAAATATATCCATTATTTGTTTTTCACTAAACACATATGGATACCTTTTAATTTCAAATTTATCAGAAGTGAATTGCCTGATTGCAGCTCTTCCAATTAATTCACCTGTTTCTCCAATTGAGTCAGATATTACATATAGTACAATATTGTCATACATAATATACCCCCTAGCATCTTATTTGTTCATAATTTTCGATAAATCTCCTACCTTCATCATAGTGTTATAGATTTTTCTTAAAAGAGCCAGTCTATTGTTTTTTATCTTTTCATCTTCTACCATTACCATTACTCGTTCAAAATAATCGGATATTGGCTTATTCAATGTAGTTAACAAATCTAAAGCTTTGTCATATTCTTTTTTTTCTATTAAATTCAATACTTTTGGTTCAATATTATTATAACTATCGTATAGTTCAATTTCGTCTTCTGATAGTAAATCTCTTTTCACTTCTGTAGAGTTAAAATCTCTTGCCAATGTGGATACTCTATTAAAGGTTTCAAGAATTCCATGTAAATCTTCACCACTTAACCATTGATTTAGTTTGTTTGCTCTTATTTTCATATCATATATATCATCTGATTCAGCTGATAATACAGCATCTATAATATCGTATCTTATTTTTAAGTCTGAGAACATATTTCTTATTCTACCTATAAAGAACTCCATAATCTCATTTTTAACTTTATCATAGTCAAATGCAAGGCCATTTTCTTCAACATAAATATACAAAGAAAAATCTATTAGTTCTTTTAAGGATAGATTTAATTTCCTATCCAATATAATATTGATTATACCTAATGCAGCTCTTCTTAAAGCAAATGGGTCCTGTGATCCAGTTGGTTGAATTCCTATTGCAAAAAGTCCTGCTATTGAATCCAATTTATCTCCTATACTTATTATTGCACCAGCTGTTGTGGATGGTAATTCATCTCCAGAAAAACGTGGCAAATACTGTTCACGTATAGCAAGGCTTACAATTTCATTTTCCCCAGATATATGAGCATATTCCTTTCCCATTTTACCCTGTAATTCAGGAAACTCTGTTACCATTTTTGTTACTAAATCTGCTTTAGATAAAAATGCTGCTCGTTTAATATTTTTATTTGTTTCTTCTCCTACTCCTAAGAAATCTCCAATTTTTTCAGATAATTTTATAATCCTATTTGTTTTATCATAAAGATTACCTAACCGTTCTTGAAAAGTTATGGTTTTCAATTGTTCTACATAAAATTCTAATGGATTATTAATATCATCTTCATAGAAAAATTTAGCATCTTCCAATCTTGCTCCCAAAACTTTTTCATTACCCTTTATAACTATATCTACATATTCATCATTACCATTTCTAATTGATATAAAGTATGGTAACAGCCTATTTTTATCATCAAAGACTGGAAAAAATCTTAAGTGTTCCTTCATTGGTGTAATTATTACATCTGCAGGTAATTTCAAGTATTCTTCTTTAATCCTTCCTATCATAGGAGTAGGGTATTCCAAAATATTAGTTACTTCATCTAATAATATTTCATCAATATTAAGCTTTGCACCTTTTTCTCTTACTAATCTTTCAGAACCATATTTAATTAAATCTTTTCTTTCTTTTTGATCCAAAATAACAAAATTTTCTTTTAATACAGATTCATAACTATCAACATTTTCTATTACTATATGCTGACTTCCTAAAAATCTATGACCTCTTGTAATGTTAGAACTTATTATACCTTCTAAATCAAATTTAACTACCTTATCATCTAGTATAGAAACTATCCAACGGATTGGTCTTGCAAATTTAATACTTTTTCCTCCCCATCTCATTGATTTAGGGAAATTAATAGATTTAATAAGAGCTACCATCTCAATGGCTAGTACTTCATCTAAAGGTTTTTCCTTTTTAACTACTTTAGCATAGATATATTCTTCTCCATTTAATTCTTGAATACTAATATCATCTAAATCAACACCTTGTCCCCTCATAAAACCTTGAAGTGCTTTTGTAGGATTGTTATTTTCATCATAAGCTATCTTTTTAGATGGGCCCTTAACAGTTTCGATTAAATCTTCATTGCTATTATTAAGTCCACTTACAATTAAGGATAGTCTTCTAGGAGTAGAATATACTTCAATAGTAACATATTCTATTTTATGGGCATCTAGTATTTTAATACAATTATTTTTTAGTTGTTCTAATGCATCTCCAACAACTCTAGCTGGAAGTTCTTCTGTTCCTATTTCTAGTAAATATTTCTTACTCATCTGATTCACCTTCCTTCTTCAATAAGGGAAATCCCATTTCTTCTCTTTGTTCAATATAATTTGAAGCAACTATTTTAGCTAGATTTCTTACTCTACTAATATAGTTTGTTCTTTCATTTACTGAAATTGCACCACGAGCATCTAATAAATTAAACATATGAGAGCATTTTAAAACATAATCATAACCTGGTAATACTAATTTATCTTCTAAAGCATTCTTTGCCTCTTCTTCATATGTTCCAAATAATGATTTTAAAGTATCTATATTGGCTTTATTAAAACTATAATCCGAATGTTCATATTCAGCTTTATTAAAAATATCTCCATAGGTTAATTCATTGTTCCATTTTATATCAAATATATTATCAACATCTTGTAAATACATGGCTATTCTTTCTAGTCCATAGGTCAATTCAGCTGATTCTAATTCACAGTTAATACCACCAACTTGTTGAAAGTATGTGAATTGAGTAATTTCCATAGCATCTAACCATACTTCCCAACCTAAACCCCATGCACCTAGTGTAGGTGATTCCCAGTTATCTTCAACAAATCTTATATCATGTTTAAGTGGATCTATGCCTATAGCTCTAAGACTATCTAAATATAAATCCTGAACATCCTCTGCTGATGGTTTTAAAATAACTTGTAATTGATGGTGTTGATATACTCTATTTGGGTTTTCTCCATATCTTGCATCTGCAGGTCTTCTTGAAGGCTCTACATATACTACCTTCCATGGTTCTGGTCCCAATGCTCTCAGAAAGGTGTGAGGACTCATGGTTCCTGCTCCTTTTTCTATGTCATAAGGTTCTAAAATAACACAACCTTTATCCCCCCAATATTTTTGTAATTTAAGTATCAAATCTTGAAAAAGCATAATAATCCCCCTTATATAATAATAATGACAAAAACCCCTCGTCATCCCTATAGGGACGAAGGGTTAATTCCGCGGTTCCACCCTATTTAATACCTAGTATCAGGTATTCACTTTTAAAGAGTACACTCAAAAGGTCCTTTATTCAGAATACATATATCTAGCTCTCACCATCCTAGATTCTCTTTAATATATATTGATGAATTCTTTCTTTATCATAGTATACTATATAACTATCTATGCCTATTAATTTAGCAAATATTTAAATCTATGTCAATAGGTTTTTATATTAACCATCTATAGATCAATAATAGAATCTAATAAAAGCAATGATTTAAATTCATTTCTATCTATATTATACAAAATATAATCTATAATCATTTTGTGTAACGCTTTTAATGTATCTGTAGATATCTTTATTTCCCCTAATTTATCTAAAGAAGTTAATAATAACGTATTTAGACCTTCATACATCTCTTTGTTTATATATACAGACCTATTGTCTAAGTGGAAGCAATCATCGCAAATTATTCCACCCTCTGTAAAACTAAATCTTATATTAAAGTTATCTTCATTATTACAAATAACACAACTAGTCATATTAGGTCTATATCCTAAGAAAGAAATAAATTTAAGCTCATAGCTAACTACAAATTTTAAATAATCCTCATTTAGATTTGATAAAATCTTTAGACCTTTTTGAAGAAGTAAAAATAATTTTTCATTTTCTTCTTCAACTGGAGTTGAAAGATTTAAAAGTTCCAGCAAATAATAACCATAAAACATTCTATTCATATTCTCTCTTATCCCATAATGCGATTCTAGTAGATCCACTCCATTGATATAATAAAACTCACGACTTTTTTGTAGATTAAATTCACTAAGTGAAAAAGACTGAGTACTAGCTATTAAAACTGATTTGGGTTTATAAGCACCTTGAGCCATAATACTAATTTTCCCATATCCTTTTGTATACACATTAATAATCTTGCTAGTTTCTTTATATCTAATTTCATTTAGTACAATCCCATCAGTTTTCAGTAATAATCTACTCAATTATTTATATCCAAAGTATTTAACTTTATCTGCTTTTTCTCTCCAATTAGGCTCTACTTTAACCCATAATTGAAGATTAACTTTTGCATCTAATAAGTTTTCTATATCCATTCTGGCAGATTGTCCTATTTCTTTTAACATTCTTCCATTTTTACCTATTACTATACCTTTATGGGATTTTTTCTCACATATTATTGTAGCAAATACGTCAATTAAATTTTTATCTTCTCTTTCTTTAAAGCTATCTATTGTAACAAATATTCCATGAGGAATTTCTTCTTCCAAATTAATTAGTGCTTTTTCTCTTATTAGTTCAGATATAATAAATTTTTCAGGCTGATCTGTTATCATATCTTCTGGGAAGTATTGAGGCCCTTCAGGTAACATGCCTTCTAAAACCTTAATAAAACCGTCTACATTGGTATTATTTAATGCAGATATTGGAATTATTTCTTTAAATAAATCCATCTTGTCATATTTTTCTATTAATTGAAATACCTCTTCTTGCTTTAATTTATCAATTTTATTAATCAATAATACTATAGGAGTTGTTATTTCTTTTAGATCTTTGATTATATAACTGTCCATTGATCCAACTTGCATGCTTTCATCCACGACAAATACTACCACATCTACTTCTTGCAAAGTACTTCTAGAAATCTTTAACATATATTCACCAAGTTTATTCTTTGGCATTTGAATTCCAGGTGTATCTAAAAATACTATTTGAAAATCTTCACCTGTATATACTAGTTGAATTTTATTTCTAGTAGTTTGGGGTTTGTCAGATATTATAGAGATCTTTTGTCCTATTACCTGATTTAATAAAGTTGACTTTCCTACATTTGGCCTCCCAATAACACTAACAAAACCTGATTTATACATTATTTTCATCCTCTCTATGACTAGAGTTCAAATCTTCAGGTCCAAAACTATGTGGCAGAAGTTCCTCTAGTGTATACTCTTTATAATTATCTACTGAATTAGCTATTATTATTTTAGCATCTTTGCCAAATTCTCTTAATACTTGTCTGCATACACCACAAGGATATGTAGGGTTGGCGTCTCCTACTATAGCAATGGCTTTAATTTTTTTATGTCCTTCGGAAACTGCTTTGAAAATAGCAGTTCTTTCAGCACATATGGTAGGAGAATAAGAAGAAATCTCTATATTACAACCAGTATATATACTATCATCTTCTGTAATTAAAGCCGCTCCAACATGAAAATTTGAATAAGGAACATATGCTAGCTTTTGTGCTTCAAATGCTTTTTTTATAAGTTCTTTTACATCAAACAATATATTTCCCTCCTTACTCAATAATTATACCTACTTTAGGACTAACCATTTGTACCCAAGTTACTCCAGGATTTAAGGTTATTTCTTCTCCATCTTCATCTAAGTAAGTAGTTTTTGCTTTTCTATCACTCTTTACCCATTTTATATCAATTCCAATTCCATTAGTTATATATTTTCCCATTCCTTCTCCAACTAATTGTATATCTAGTCTACCTTCATTATCTATGGTTTTAGTCCCGACCTCTTGAATTATAATATTCTTAGCTGTTAATTGGCTATCATCACTTTCATCTATATGATCTTGTCCATCTTTTTGTCTATAATACAATTTATTATCTATATCATAATTATAATTTGTAGCATTCTCACTATTATAATTAATTTCAATTTTTTTTGCACTATATCCTATAATATCTCTATCATCTTCTTCAAATAAAAAGCTTTCATAATCTCCAGTCATATTATATTTTCTTGCTTCTTGAGCTTCTCTTATAACTTCCATACTAGTATAAAGATTGTGAGGCATTTTTTTATTACTCTTTCTCCAAAAGGTTTTACTACCACTTGACAGTCCATCTATGTCAGCTATTCTTAAATTTATAATATCCGATTTTGCTTGTTCACTTCCTCCAACCCTTACATACACTGCATCATATTCATAGATTTTAGTTACAAAGTATGGCCTTGAACTTCTAATAGGTCCTAATGATTCTGGTTCATTTATTAAAAACAAACCTAAATACCTAGTGTAAGGTCCTTCTACCTGAAATTCATAAACTATTTCTGCATCTTTCAAACCTGCTTGCCATCTTGCTCGCGGATGATTATCAAACATTACCCCCACTACTCTCCTATTAACTAGTTCTTCTTTTGCATATATTCCACTAATTGGAGACGGTATTCCTTCCTTTACTATAACTTCAATTACTTCTTCAGGAATCTCTAAAGGTTCTTCTTCAACTATTATTGGTTCTTCTATTAGAGGCTCTTCTATTACTTCTACTGGTTCTTCTTTAGTACATCCTATTAAAGTTAATAATATAAGTGCAAATAATATGATGAATTTTATTTTTGTCTTCAAGTAATCTACCCCTTATCCTATGAATTTAAATATAATTATGCCTATTAAGGACCCTATAATAGCTCCTATGACTACTTCTAATACGCTATGTATTTTACCTTCTACTCTACTTTCACCTACTAATAATGCTAATACATAAGACATAGTGGTTACTAAAATGCTATTTACTTGAAATGATATTATAGTGGCAATACAAAATGCAATTGCTGAATGACCACTTACTACTCCTCCTTGAAAATGGGTTCCTTTTCCTTTACCATACTTAGCTTTTAATCCAATTGTAATTAAAACAACTAATATCAATGCCACAAAAGTTAAATGAATTTCTGATCTTTTTATTTTAAAAATAACAAGCTCTGTAAAAAGACTTAATCTTTCAAAAAACAATAGATAACCAACTATTAAGGCATTTATAGAGGCTATTAATACAGCCCCTGCAGCAATATCTTTAACAAGCCTAGCTAATGGATGATAATCCTTAGTCACAAGGTCTATAGTCCTTTCTAAGGCTGTATTAAACATCTCTGATATTACCACCAAGCTAACAGCAAATAAGAGTAAAAGGAATTCAGTTCTATTGAAGTCAAAGAACAAACTGGATAATAATACAACTAGAGCTATGATATAGTGTATCCTCATACTTTTTTCTGTTTTTATAGCAGTTATAATTCCAGATACCGCATAATTAAAGTTATCAATAATATTACGAACTTTCATAGATTATCCCTCATTTTTTTTAAATATGCCTAGGTTTTTCATAACTTGTTTTTCTTTCAGTCTCATTATTTCTTTATCTTCTTCATCTATATGATCATATCCCATGAGATGAAACATACTATGTGCCACTAAATATGATATTTCTCTGTTTAAGTTATGTCCAAATTCAGTAGCCTGAGCTTTAGCGGTTTCTGTTGATATGATAATATCTCCAAGTAATGGTAGAGGTACTAATATTTCTTCATCCATAGGAAATGATAAGACATCCGTAGACTGGTCTATTCCTCTGTATTCTTTATTCAATAGCTTTATTTCTTTATCATCAACAAAGGATATACTTACTTCTACATTTTTAGACCATTCTCCAGCCTTTAAGGATTCCAAAATTATACTTTCTATTAATTGATTTAGTTCCTCTGTGATTTCTAAATGATTCTGCCTATTATCTATGTAAAACTCCATAAATTTTCTCCTCCAAAATGATTTATATATATACCGTACTAGAATAATCAAGCATGTCTTTATCCCTAATAATACCATATTAAGATGATTATTTCTATATATAGTTATATATCATTCCATAAGAAAAAGCATGTAAAATTACATGCTTTCTCGTTGGTTTTTTAAACTTTTTGGCTCAGATATAATTTCTGAAAATATTATACCTTTTATAACATCACTTCTCAAAGCATCTTTACGACCTTTAGAAGTTTTTCTTTTTTCTTTAGCTATAACTTCTTCAGCATTTGATTTTTCAAATATGTCATCATTGGTCCATTTACTTCTGCTTTTTATTTCAGCTTCTTTCAATTCAGCACTATTATCATGAGTTATGAATTGATCTTCTGTATATACTTTTTGCTGAATCATTCTTTTAGCAGGTTGCTTTTGGACTACTTTACCAGAAGCTTTTTGTGCTTCTTTTTCCATCTCTTCTCTAATGCTTTGCATAATGCTCTTACCTTTAGAAGCTTTAGAAGCGGGTGCTGTTCTGCTCATTTCTCCAGTTCTTTGCCTTCTAGCCTGTTCTACTTTCTTTTTGTTCTTACCGCTTTTCAATACTAGGTCTATTATTATAACTATTACAAAAAATATTAAAGGATTCAAATTATCACTTCCTATTTTTGACTCTTATCATCATCAGATATTTTAGAAATTGATGATCTCATATCTGTATCTGCTAAAATGTTCTTCATATTATAATAATCCATTACTCCCATTTTTCCTTCTCTAAGTGCATAAGCTAATGCTAATGGTACTTCTGCTTCAGCTTCTACAACTTTAGCACGCATTTCTTGAACATTGGCTTTCATTTCTTGTTCTACTGCTACAGCCATTGCTCTTCTTTCTTCAGCTTTTGCCTCTGCTATACGTTTGTCAGCTTCTGCTTGATCCATTTGTAATTTAGCACCTATATTTCTGCCTATATCAATATCTGCAATATCTATGGAAAGTATTTCAAAAGCAGTACCTGAATCTAATCCTTTAGATAATACAGTTTTAGATATAAGATCAGGATTTTCTAGAACTGTTTCATGAGATGCAGAACTACCTACAGTAGTTACAATTCCTTCTCCAACTCTAGCAATAATTGTTTCTTCTCCTGCTCCCCCTACTAATCTTTCGATATTAGCTCTAACAGTAACTCTAGCTTTAACAATTACTTCTATACCGTTTTTAGCTACAGCAGCTATTGATGGAGTTTCAATAACTTTAGGGTTAACACTTACTTGAACTGCTTCTAATACATTTCTACCTGCTAAATCAATAGCAGCTGCTCTTTCGAATTCTAGAGGAATATTTGCCCTTTGTGCAGCTATTAATGCATCCACTAGAGTATTTATATTACCTCCAGCTAAATAATGCGCCTCTAATTCATCAACTTGAAGTTTTAAACCAGCTTTTGTTGCTTTTATCATAGGGTTAACTATTCTACTTGGTGCAACCCTTCTTAATTTCATACCTATTAGTGTTCCCATTTTTATCTTTACCCCAGAGAAAAATGCAGTAATCCATAATCCTACTGGAACGAATGAGAAAAACACCATTAGTAATATAACAATAAATATTGCTATTCCTGCTGTGAAAATTAAATTAGTTGGTAAGCCCATATATTATATCCTCCTAACAAAAATTTTTGATCCTTCTACCCTAAAAACCTGTACTTGAACATCTTTTGGAATAAAACTACTATCAGATAATACATCTAGTTTTTTTCCATCTATTTCAATAAACCCGCTAGGGCGAAGTTCAGTTATACTAATACCTATTTTATCCAAATAAATATCAGATGAATCTACGCTTAAATAACCTCTTTCTTTGTTGTGTTCTGCTGTTAATACAATACGATCTAATAACTTGCTTCTAAATCCAAGTTTTACCAAAATAACTGTAACCACTGCTGTTATTATAATAGCTATAGATACGGATGCTATAGCAGTAGCTAAAGAACCCATAGCTAACACAGTACCACCTACTACAAAAATAATACCTGCAATACCAGGTAGTCCAAATCCAGGTACAATAGCTTCGATTACAAGTAATAACATACCTGTTGCAAATAATGCTAGTGCAGTCCAACTTGAATTACCAGCCAATATATTACCTCCAAAGAATAGTCCAAAGGAAATAATACTTATGGTACCTCCAACACCAAATCCTGGAGTTAAGATTTCTATAACTAAACCTACTAAACCAAGTGTTAATAATAAACTACTAATATAAGGTTTAGATATTAATTTGGCTAATTTTACTTGTAAACCTTCTTCTACTTTTATAACATTTGCATTTGTAATGCCAAAGTGAGCTAGCATTTCATCATAATTGTCCGAAACCAAATCTGTAATTCCATATTGTAAAGCTTCTTTGGAAGTTAAATTAATTAATTTTCCTTTAGTATTTATTCCACTAACCATAATATCACTATCTGCCATTGCCTGAATTATATCAGTATCTCTTCCTCTATACTGAGCTGTATCTCTAAGGAAAGCTCTCCAAGTTGAGAGAACCTTTTCAGTATTTGGAATAGTTTCTGCTGATCCAATTGTAGCACTAGTTGCCATTACAACTTTTTCGCTGGCAATTGTTATTAATACTCCAGCAGATTCTGCTTTGTTATTTACATAAGAAATAGTAGGTACGTCTAGAGAAAATATCAAATCTTTAATATTACTTGCTTGATCAATAAGACCACCATATGTGTCTATTTCAAATATTATTGCTTTAGCTTTCGTAGTATCTATGCCATTAATAGTATCTCTCAAAAATGCATAAGTAGCGCTGTTTATTTCACCTTTAATAGGTATAACATATACATCTCCATCGCTTGCACTAAATCCTACACCTAAAGTACTTAATAATAAAACTGCCATAAGTGTTAATATTAATATTCTTGTTTTTTTCAACTTAACACCTCCTATATATATTATAACCCTAATTAATTAAATAGGTCAATTTTTTAACAATCAACTAATTTATATATACCCATTAAAGTTTAACTTAACTAATTCAAGTATATTATTAATCAATATATAATCTTTATAAAAAAACCTGGAGTTTTCTCCAGGTTATTTTAAGACTTCTTTAATTGCTGTATTTACTATATTCCCATCTGTTCTACCTTTAACTTTAGGCATAACAGTTTTCATTATCAATCCAATATCCTTCATGGAAGTAGCATTAACTTCTGCAATAGTTTCTATAACAATAGCTTTAACTTCTTCATATGAAAGTTGTTTAGGCAAGTAATCTAAGAGAATGTCAATTTCAGCTTCTGTAAGTTCAACTAAATCTTCTCTAGAACCTTTTTTGAACTCTTCTATGACAAGTCTTTTCTCTTTTAATTGCTTAGATATGATTTCTAGTATCTCCTCATCTGACAATATCCTTCTGTCATCAACTTCAATCTGTTTAACTGCTGCTCTAACCATAGTTATGGTATTTTTTCTGATTGTATCCTTATTTTTCATAGAAGTTTTCATATCTTCCATAAGTTTATTTATAAGGGTCATATCTTCACCTTCTTTATTTAAACTTGCTCTTGTTCTTTCTTGCTGCCTCAGATTTCTTTTTACGTTTAACACTTGGTTTTTCATAGTGTTCTCTTTTTCTTACCTCTCCTAAAACACCAGAGCGTGCACATTGTCTTTTAAATCTTTTCAATGCGTTCTCAAGAGATTCGTTTTCACCTAGTTTAATTTCTGACATGGATTTTCCCTCCCCTCTTATTAAAAGAGTACTTCTATACTATCCTAATAAGGATTGCATACTAGATTATTATACATTATATTAATCTATATTTCAACTAATATATTTAACCCGGCGGCCATAACATTTGTCTTCCACCTAAAATATGAAAATGCAGATGGTTTACAGTCTGTCCTCCATGTTCATGACAATTATTTACTACTCTATAACCTAAATCTAGATTTTGTTCTTTTGCTAATTTGCTAATAACATTGAAAATATGGCCTATTAAATCCTTATTATCATCATTTATATCTTTAGCAGATTCTATATGTTCCTTAGGGATTACTAGAAAATGTACAGGTGCTTGAGGGTTTATATCCATAAAAGCTATTACTTTATCATCCTCAAATAATAGTTCACTGGGAATTTCTTTATTGATTATTTTACAAAACAAACAATCTTTCAAAGCTTTCACCTCCTATTATTCTATGGTACCTAATAAATATTCTTCATTGGCATCTATGATCTTTGTATCACATAGATTTCCAATAGGACTTTCAATTTTTTCCATTCTACCTCTAACTCTTATATAATTAGTAGTATATCCTTCAAATGCTCTTTCATCTACTTTGCTCATTTCTTCATAGAGAACATTTAAAGTAGTATTTATAAAATTATTATTAAATTCTCTAGTTAATTTATCGCCTAGTTCTATTAATTCTTCACTTCTTTTATTTTTTACAAGACCATTTATTTGATCTTTATACTTTGCTGCTGGAGTACCTTCTCTTATAGAATATTTAAATACATGTATTTTTGAGAATTTAATTTTTTTAACAAATTCTAAAGTTTCGTGGAACTCCTCATTAGTCTCTCCAGGAAATCCTACTATTATATCTGTAGTAATACCTGCATTGGGCATATATTTTCTTATTAAATCTATTTTCTCTTTAAATTCTTCAGTAGTATATTTTCTGTTCATTCTTTTTAATACTGAATCACTACCACTTTGTAGTGAAAGATGAAAATGATTACATATTTGTCTTATACCCATTATTGTCTCCATAAAATCCTGGTCGATTAGGTTAGGTTCCAGCGAACTCAATCTAATTCTCTCAATACCTTTTATTTTACCAATACTTTTTAAAACTTCTTTTAAATTTATATTCTCCAAATCTTTACCATATGATGCTACATGTATACCAGTTAAAATAACTTCTTTAAAACCTGCACCTGCTAAAATTTCAGTCTCATGGATTATATCTTCTAATTGCCTGCTTCTAATAGGACCTCTAGCATATGGAATTATGCAATAAGTACAATATTGATTACATCCATCTTGTATTTTAATATATGCTCTGGTTTTAGACTTAATATCATGTACATCTATCTTTTCAAATTCATCCTGATTTTTTATGCTTCGTACTATATTTATCACTTCATTGTTCTCTTTTGCCTGTTCACATAATTCAACTATTTTATGTCTTTCACTAGTACCGATTATAACATCTACACCTTCTATCCCAGCTACTTCATCAGGTGATACTTGAGAGTAACATCCTACTACTACAACAATTGAATTTTTATTGATTTTTTTAGCCTTTCTAATAAATTGTCTAGATTTTCTATCTGAAAGGTTTGTTACTGTACAGGTATTTATTACGTAAATATCAGCTAGAGCCTCTGATTCAACTATATCATACCCTTTGTTTTCAAATAATTCTTCCATGGCCTCAGTTTCATATTGATTAACTTTACACCCTAAGGTATGGAATGCTACTGTCTTCATTAGATCACTCCTAAATTTCCAAGCTCATAAAGAATTATAGTACTAGCCACAAATCCAGCAGTTTCAGTTCTTAGAATTCTACCACCCAGAGTTACAACTTTTCCGCCTATTTCTTCCAGTTTTTCTATTTCCCAATCTTCAAAGCCACCTTCAGGACCAATAATCAAGTGTAAATCATTACCTATAACAGATTCTAACGCCTTTCCAATTGTTAAGCCCTCTTCGTTTTCGTAGGGAATAATAATATTATCTTTGTTTTTTAAAACTTCTATCATATTATGAAAACTTAAAACATTATGAACCATTGGTATGAAATCTCTTTTAGATTGTTTAGCTGCTTCTTCTGTAATTAAATTCCATCTATCTAATTTACTTTGTTCTTTCTTCTCTTCGTTAATTTTTGTAACAGATCTATGTGTTGCTACAGGATAGATATTGCAAATGCCGATTTCAGTTCCTTTTTGTAATATAAAATCCATTTTGCTGCCCTTAGATAATCCTTGATAGAGGGTAATCTGAATTTTAGGTTCACTTGTACCAATGGATTGAGAAATTATATTAGTAACTATCTCGGTCTTTTCAATTTCTGCTATATTACAAAGGTAATTTATTTTATTAGATGAAAGTATAATTTCATCATTTATTCTTAATCTAAGAACATCTCTAATGTGTTTAACATCTTTACCTATTACTCTAATATTTAATTCATCAATTTGATCTTCACTTACAAAAAATTTATGCATATTATCACCTAATTTTTAGAAGCAATAATACATGCCCAAGAGTTCATCTTTTTAACTTCTAATATTTTAAATCCATTTTCCAATAGAGCTTCTTCAACCATATAGATTTTTTCCGTAATAATTCCCGAAGTAATAAAGATTCCCTTATCTTTTAGAAAAGATCTTATATCTTTAGTCATGTGGACTATTATTTCAGCTATTATATTAGCCACTATTATATCAGCTTGACCTTGAATAACATCTAATAAATTTCCCTGTTTTACTTCTACAATATTTTCAACATTATTAACTAGTATATTTTCATTAGAAACTTTAACACATAGTTCATCCATGTCTACTGCTATTACCTTCTCAGCTCCCAATTTAGCAGCTACAATGCTTAATATCCCACTTCCAGTGCCTACGTCAAATACTGTAGAATCTTCTACTACATAAGCTTCTAGAGCCTCTGTACACATTATAGTAGTTTCATGAGTACCAGTGCCAAAAGCCATCCCCGGATCCAGCTCAATTATTATATCTCCTGGAAGACTTTCAAAAGATTCCCAGGTAGGTTTAATTACAATTTTTTCCCCAATTCTCTTAGGTTTATAATACTGTTTCCAATTCTCAGCCCAATCCTGATCATCTACTACACTTATAACAACTTTACCTAATGGTTTTTCTCCATTTAATATGGGTTCTGCTTCAATATTACGTTTAATAGTTTCAATTATTTTTATAAGGTCCTTGGACTCAGAAAAATATGCTTTTAATTGAATTCCTTCAAAACTTACTTCAAATAAACTAGAGTCTATAAAATCCCAGTCATCTTTTGTCTTAGAATACTCTATTATATCCTTAGGATCTTCTATGGTAAGTCCCATAGCACCTGCTTCATAAAGTATAGCTGAAACTATGTCCTCATTCTCCGAACTAGTAATTACATTAACTTCGGTCCATTCCATAATCTACACATCCTTTAATAATATTAAATAATTATAACGTATAAAATAAATAATTACTAGAGCATTTAAAAAACAATCACACTTATGTGATTGTTTTTTTCTAACTAATTTAATATATCTTTCACTTTATCAAAGAATTTCTTTTTATGAGCTTTACCTTCTTTATAAACTTCCCCTGATTCACTGGAAAAATCTAAAAGCATCTCTTTTTGCTTGTCATTTAATTTTGTAGGCACTTTAATATTTACTGTAAATATTAAATCTCCTCTTCCCCCACCTCTTAGATAAGGAACTCCATTATTTTTTATCTTAAATTCAGTACCAGTTTGAGTACCTGCAGGTATACTGTATTCTTTTGTATCTTCTAAAGTAGGAATTTCTAGTTCGGCACCAAGTGAAGCTTCTGTAAAAGTTATTGGAATATCTAAATAAATATTATTGCCTTCTCTTTTAAAAATTTTATCTTCCTTGTAACTTAAATAAATATATAAATCACCGCTAGGTCCGCCCCTAAGACCACTTTCTCCTTCACCTCTAATTGAGATTACAGAATTATTGTCTACACCTGCTGGAACTTTTACTTTTATTTTTTTATTTTTTATTTCCTTACCTGCTCCATTACATGTACCGCATTTTTTATCAATAATTTCACCTAAACCATTACATACATCACAAGTTTCTGTTCTTACAAATTGACCAAAAGGCGTTTGTTGAGCATACTGAACCTCACCTCGTCCATTACAATTTCCGCAAGTTGACTTGGATGTACCAGGCTCTGCTCCTGTACCATCGCAAGTTGAACAATTCTCAGTTCTCTTAATTTGTATTTCTTTTTCCACACCAAATACTGCTTCCTTGAATTCTATATTTAAATTATATCTTAAGTCTTCTCCTCTTACAGGGCCTGTTCTTCTAGAAGAACCTGAAAAACCTCCACCAAAAATATCAAATATATCTTCAAATATATCTCCAAAACCACCAAATCCTGCTCCACCAGATTGACCATTTACACCTGCGTGACCGTATCTATCATAATTTGATCTTTTTGTTGAGTCACTAAGCACTTCATAAGCATTGCTTACTTCTTTAAAAATATGTTCTGCTTCCTCGTTATCTGGATTTAAATCTGGATGATGTTTTTTAGCAAGAGTCCTATAGGCTCTTTTAATCTCATCTTCAGAAGCATTCTTGTCTATATTTAAAACCTCATAATAATCCCTCAAATACTTTCACCAACCTTTAATAATATAAGTAGTAGTATACCAAAGTATTAAACAAAGTTCAAAGCTAAATCCAAGGATTTAGCTTTGATTTTTAAAAATTATTCTTCATCTACTACTTCATAATCAGCATCTACAACATCATCTTCTGGGCTAGCACTTGGTCCATCGCCAGAACCATCTCCATGTTCTTGATTTTGTTCGTATAATTTTTCTGATATTTTATTGAAAACTTCTGTAAGTTCCTCAGTTTTAGCCTTAATATCATCAAAGTCTTCAGCTTCTAAGGATTTCTTAAGAGCTTCTAATTTTTCTTCTGCTTGTGCTTTTTCGCTTTCATCTATTTTACCTTCTAAATCTTTAATTGTTTTTTCAGTTTGGTATACAAGTGAATCTCCATTATTTCTTATTTCTATAGATTCTTTTTTCTTTGCATCTTCTTCTGCAAATGCTTCTGCTTCTTTAACTTTTTTCTCAATTTCTTCGTCTGTTAATTTTGCTCCAGATGTTATTGTTATTCTTTGTTCTTTTCCTGTACCTAAATCTTTTGCACTTACATTAACTATACCATTAGCATCTATATCGAAGGTAACTTCTATTTGTGGAATACCTCTACGAGCTGATGGTATTCCAGTTAATTGGAATCTACCTAATGTTGTATTATCAGCAGACATTTGTCTCTCACCTTGTAATACGTGAATATCCACAGAGGTTTGATTATCAGCTGCAGTTGTAAATGTTTGAGATTTCTTTGTAGGTATTGTTGTGTTTCTCTCTATTAATCTAGTTGTAACTCCACCTAATGTTTCTATTCCTAATGATAATGGCGCAACATCAAGTAATAATAAGTCTTTAACTTCTCCACTTAATACTCCACCTTGTAGAGCAGCACCAATTGCAACTGCCTCATCTGGGTTTATATCTTTTTGTGGATCTTTTCCTGTAAGTTTCTTAACTTCATTTTGTACAGCTGGGATTCTAGTTGAACCTCCAACTAATATTACTTTTTCTACATCTGATGCTTGTAATCCAGCGTCTTTAAGAGCTAATCTCACTGGTTCTATTGATTTTTCTACAAGTGATGCTGTCAATTCATCGAATTTTGCTCTAGTAATATCCATGGTTAAATGTAGTGGACCAGCTGCAGTTGCTGTAATAAATGGTAAGTTGATATTTGTTGACATAACTGAAGACAATTCTTTTTTTGCTTTTTCAGCTGCTTCTTTTAATCTTTGTAAACTCATTTTATCAGTTGTTAAATCAACACCATTATCTTTCTTAAATTGATCTGCAATATACTTGATTAATACATCATCAAAGTCATCTCCACCAAGTCGGTTATTACCTCTAGTAGATAGTACTTCAAATACTCCATCTCCTAATTCTAATATAGATACGTCAAAAGTACCTCCACCTAAGTCAAATACCATTATTTTATGGTGTCCTTCAGTTTTTTCCATACCATAAGCAAGTGCTGCTGCTGTTGGCTCATTTATAATTCTTTTTACATTTAGTCCAGCTATTTGTCCTGCATCTTTTGTAGCTTGTCTTTGAGCGTCTGTAAAGTATGCTGGAACAGTTATTACTGCATCTGTTACTTTTTCTCCTAAATAACTTTCTGCATCTGTTTTCAATTTTCCTATTATCATAGCTGAGATATCTTGAGGTGTATAGTTTTTACCATCAATATCTATCTTGTAATCACTACCCATTTCTCTTTTTATAGATTGTATGGTTCTATCTGTATTTGTAATTGCTTGTCTTTTTGCAGTTTCACCTACTAATCTTTCTCCTTCTTTTGTAAAAGCTACAACTGATGGAGTAGTACGATTTCCCTCTTGATTAGGGATAATTATTGGTTCTCCACCTTCCATTACAGCCACTACTGAGTTTGTTGTTCCTAAATCAATTCCAATTATTTTTGACATTTTAAATTCCTCCTAAAAAATATTTATTTTGAAACTATAACCATAGACGGTCTAATAACCTTATCTTTATACTTATACCCTTTTTGAAGTGCTGATATCACAATACCAGGGTTAAATTCATCTGATTCTTCCATAGAAATAGCATTATGGATATTTGGATCAAATTCTGTTCCTATATCTTCTATTTCTTGTATACCTTTGCTTTCCATTAAGCTTTTCAACTGATTTAATATCATCTCTACACCTTTATAAAGACCACTACCTTTATCTTCTTCGCTATTAATAGCTCTTTCAAAATTATCCACTATTGGCAATAATTCGCATACAAAAGTTTCTATTCCAAATGCCATTGATCTCGATTTCTCAATTTCACTACGTTTTTTGTAATTTACAAAGTCTGCTTGTAGTCTTGTAAGTTTTACTGTCAGTTCATCAACTTCATTTGTTTGAACCTCATCATTTGTACCCTGATCATTGTCTTCTGTAAGTTCTTCTGTTAATTCTTCTGTTAATTCTTCACTTATTTCTTCTTCAACATTTTTATCCATTTCTTTTTTCTTTGACATTACATCACCTCTTATTCCATTATTAAAAATCAATTGCCAATTAACATATCTACAATTTCGGTTATATTATCTGAAAAAAGTTTAATTGTATTTATGATTTTCTGGTATTCCATTCTAGTAGGACCAATAACACCAATCTTACCAATGATTTTACCTTCAAAAGAGTAAGTTGCAGTAACTATACTACAATCTTTAATAGGTGCATATATATTCTCATTCCCTATTATTATATCTACATCTTGAGATAGTATATTGTTTAAAAGTATATCTACAACCAATTCCTTATTCTCAATAAAAGATATAAATTCTCTAGCTTTTTCTACGTCTTTATATTCTGGAAAGTTTAGTATTTTAGTAATACCATCAGAATATAATGTAATAGATTCCACATCTTCTACAAAGTTTTTAATTATGGGTATTACCTTTTCCATAATAGTTTTGAAGCCTTGCCACTGAGGAAAAGAATCTTCATCAACTACTATAGTAAGTTCATCTATAGATAAATCTTTTAAACTTTCGTTTAAATAATTAGATATGGTGTTTAATAAATTCTCACTTACTAAAAATTCTACTCTTACTATTGTATTTTTAACTATACCCGAACTGCTTACCAAAACAACTAATATATCATTTTGATTTATTAGCAATAGTTGAATATGCTTTAGGCTATTAATATTAATTTGTGGAGTTATTGCAAGAGCAGTATAACTAGTACTAGCAGATAACATCTTAGCAGAATTTTTTATTAATTTGTCAATTTCCATATCGTCAGTTGAGAGTATTTTTTTAATCTCATTCTTTTTGACAATATCTACAATAGGATTTTTTGTTTTTAACAAATGATCCACGTATAATCTGTATGCTTTATCTGAAGGCACCCTACCTGCTGAAGAATGGGGTTTGTTTAAGTATCCTAATTCTTCTAAGTCAGCCATTTCATTTCTAATAGTAGCTGGACTTACTCCAAGGTTATATTGTTTTGAAATTGTTCTTGAGCCTACAGGCTCTGCTGTTAGTACATAGCTATTTATTATTGCATATAAAACTTTTAATTTTCTTTCATCCAACATAATACCACCTCTGTTTAAAACATTTTGGATGTTGTTAGCACTCTACGTTGTCGAGTGCTAACTCTAATATATAATTTACCACTAGATTCTTAATTTGTCAATACTTAAAACAGAATTTTTCTAAGGGAAAAAATCTAATTCTACTCTGTTAGCCAAGTCCAGGCCATAAGTCGTTAGCTTAATACTATTCTCATCCACAGTTAATAACCCATCTCTAACATTTTTCTTTATTTCTTCAATATATATACTTTCAATATCTATATGAAATCTATTCTTAAATTCATTTTTATCTACCCCATCAATAAGTCTTAGTCCTAAGATTATATATTCTGCAATTTCCATTTCTTTACTTATTATTTCTCTGTCCTTAATAGGTATTTGATCATTGTCCAGTTTATTATAATAGTTTTTAAAATTACTCTCATTGGAAAATCTAACATTGTCCAAATTAGAGTGGCTATTTATTCCAACACCTAAATAAGGATTAACTTTCCAATAAGTCATATTTTGAATGCATTTATAATTTCCTTTTGAAAAATTTGATACTTCATAATGATTATACCCATTTGACCTTAAGAAACTTACAGCATTATGATACATTTCTCTATCCAAATCCTCAGATGGCATATTTAATTTACCTTCCTCATACCATTTATAGAATTGCGTTCCTTCTTCTAAAATCAGACTATAAAGAGATATATGAGTCACATTTAAATCTATCACATCCTTTAAGGTAATTAGTAAGTCTTCCATACTTTGATCTGGAAGTGCAAACATTAAATCTATATTTATGTTCTCATATCCTAGATTTTTTAATATATTATAGGAGCTATAGAAATCCTCAGCAGTGTGGATCCGTCCAATAGATTTTAATAATCTATTATTCAAACTCTGTAACCCCATACTTATTCTGTTTATTCCTATATCCTTATATGTCTTTGCTTTTTCTATGGTTAAGGAACCAGGATTTATTTCTATGGTAATTTCGTGATTTTTACTTATATTAAAATTATGGAAAATATATTTTAATATCTTCTCTATATATATTTCATCAATTGAGGAAGGGGTTCCCCCACCAATAAATATAGAATTTATAATATACTCTTCTCTTATTTTATCTTTATAAAGAGATAGTTCTTTTATAAGGTAATCTATATATTTAGAAACCTCATCTGTTTTATCTGGAAATGAAGTAAAATCACAATAATAGCACTTTTTTTCGCAAAAAGGTATGTGTATATATAAAGCTAATTCTTTCATAATAACCTCCTTATTTACTTATTTAAAAAATGCACACCCTAGGCATGCATTTTTTTATTCGTCATATTTAAGAACTGTAAGGAATGCTTCTGATGGAACTTCTACAGATCCTATTTGTCTCATTCTTTTCTTTCCTACTTTTTGTTTTTCTAACAATTTTTTCTTTCTAGTGATATCTCCACCATAACATTTAGCCAATACATCTTTCCTCAACGCTCTAATGGTCTCTCTAGCAATAATTTTAGAACCTATTGCTGCTTGTATAGGTACTGCGAATTGATGTCTTGGTATAGCATCTACAAGCCTCTCAGTGATAATCCTACCTCTCTCATATGCTTTGCTCTCATGAACTATTAATGAGAAAGCATCCACTGATTCAGCATTTATAAGAATATCTAATTTTACTAATTCAGATTTCACATAACCCTTTAATTCATAGTCAAAACTAGCATAACCTCTGGTTTTAGATTTAAGTGCATCAAAGAAGTCATAGATAACTTCATTAAGAGGTAATTCGTAGTGTAATACTACTCTGGTTTCTTCAAGGTATTCCATATTTAAGAAAACCCCTCTCTTGTTTTGACAAAGCTCCATTATTGGTCCCACATGTTCTGTAGGAGTCATAATATTAGCCGTAACTATAGGTTCTTCCATATATTCAATTTCTGTTAATGGAGGTAAGTTAGCAGGATTTTGGATTTCTAACATTTCTCCTGAGTTCTTTTTAACTTTATATATAACGGATGGAGAAGTAGTTACTACACTTAAATCAAATTCTCGATCCAATCTTTCTTGAATTATCTCCATATGTAATAATCCTAAAAAACCACATCTAAATCCGAATCCAAGTGCCACAGAGGTTTCAGGTTCAAATACCAAAGCTGCATCATTTACTTGCAATTTTTCTAATGCATCTCTTACTGAGTTAAAATCCTCACCTTCTGCAGGATATATACCACAATATACCATTGGAACAACTTTTTTATATCCTGGTAATGCTTTTGCTGTTGGATTTTGATTGTCAGTGATTGTATCTCCAACATTAGCCTCTCTAACATTTTTTATAGCAGCTGTTATAAATCCAACATCTCCAGGCTGTAATTTATCTAATACTATATGTTTTGAAGTGTTAACTCCAACCTCAGCTACTTCAAATATTTTTCCTGAAGCCATGAGTTTTATTTCCATCCCTGGTTTTATAGTACCTTCAAATACTCTGATATAACATATAACTCCCTTATAGCTATCATAAAAGCTATCAAAAATTAAAGCTTTTAATGGAGCATTGGGATCTCCTACAGGAGCTGGAACATTTTTTACTATTGATTCCAATACATCCTCTATATTTAGACCGTCTTTTGCAGATATTAAAGGAGCTTCAGAACAATCAATTCCTATTATGTCTTCAACTTCTGCTTTTACTTCTTCGGGTCTTGCACTAGGTAGATCTATTTTATTGATTACAGGAATAATTTCTAAATCTTGTTCTATTGCTAAATAAACATTAGCTAAGGTTTGCGCCTCTATTCCTTGCGTTGCATCTACAATTAATACCGCACCCTCACATGCTGCTAGGGACCTAGATACTTCATAAGTAAAGTCCACATGACCTGGGGTATCTATAAGATTTAAAACATAATTTTCTCCGTCTTTTGCTTTATAATCTAATCTTACAGCTTTTAATTTTATTGTTATTCCTCTTTCTCTTTCCAAATCCATATTATCTAACACCTGTGATTGCATTTCTCTGGATGTTAACATACCTGTCTTTTCTATTAATCTATCAGCTAATGTAGATTTACCATGATCAATATGGGCAATAATTGAAAAATTTCTTATATTAGCTTGCTTACCGCTTTGCATAATTTTCCTCCTTCAAAAATCAAATAACTCTAGATGATTATAGCAAATTTTACTTCATAAGTAAAACAAAAGACCAGTATGTCTGGTCCTTTTAGAAATATTTCTGATATATTTTAAATCTAAACATTGAGAATTAATAAATAGTTCTAAATTGTTACTATAATTATTGTATTTTTCCAAATCTTTTGTCTATAGGATAATATCTAAAACCTGTTATACCTTTAATGGAATCTAATGAAATAGATCCAAAGTATCTACTATCTTTACTGGCACCTTCCAATCTATTATCTCCTAGTACAAAAACCTGTCCTTCTTCTACTGTCCAAGTATCTTTATCATAAATATAAGTAAATGAATCCACATCTATATATGGCTCTTCTAATATCTCTCCATTTAAGTATATCTTTCCTTCAATGATTTGAATAGTATCTCCTTCTAATCCAATTACTCTTTTAATATAATCTTTATCTGCGTTATCTGGGGCTTCTAAAACTATTACATCACCTCTAGATGGACCTGAAAAATAAAGTGGTACTCTAAGAGCAAATAGGCGATCTTTTTCTTTTAAGGTAGGGTACATAGAGTTACCTAATACGTAAGTAGAATTAAAAACAAATGTCTTTATTAAAACAGCTATTATTATAGCTGTAACTATACTCTTTATCCATTCCATAGTTTCATTTTTGCCTTTTTCATTATTAGTATTTTCATCCAAGACTAGCCCTCCAATTTATCTATACACAATCTATTATACCACTTGTATATTTTAATTAATAGGCAATTTCTCTAAGTAATAATTACTTTTACATATATTTATGTAAAATCGGCAAAATTTTTATCTTTTTTAATATTTATTATCCTTGCTTTCTAATGCTTAACATGATAAAATATTTCTTGTTAGATTATAGGAGGTGAACGAATTGGCAAATATTAAATCCGCTAAGAAAAGAATCTTAATTACTGGAAAAAGAACTGAACTTAATAAAAGCAAAAAAACTGAAATTAAGACATATATTAAGAAATTCGATAATGCTGTAGCTACTGAAAACATTGAAGAAGCAAGAGCATTACTTAAAGTTATTGATAAGAAATTAAAGAGAGCTGCAACCCACAATATCCTTCACAAAAATGCAGCATCTAGAAAAGTAAGTAGATTAACTAAAAAATTAAACCAGGCAATATAAATAAAACTTCGGTTCTCCGAAGTTTTATTTTTTTAGTCTTTTTCTATTTTATATTACAAATTTCAATTATTAACATTTCCATAAGTGTTCTTTCATCAGTTGATGTAGTCTTTAATTGTTTATCTAAAGATAATATATTATCTAATGTATTTTTTAACTGCTCCAATGAAAAGTCTCTTGATTGTGAAGAGATTTTAGAATACTCATAACTTTTTATTCCCAGCTTATCTTGTATTTCCCCCTCTCCATATCCCTTGTTTTTATATAATTTATATCCTAGCATAAGTCTTATTTGTCTGGTGATCATTACCAATATCCTTTGAATAGGTTCATTTTGAATATACATGTCATTGAAAATAACCAAGGAATTATGGCTATCCCCTCTATTAATTGCTCCTAATAAATCAAAAATATTAGTGTCAATTGATTTTATAAGTACTTTACTTATATCATCTTTATTAATTTCCTTTTCTGTGGTGTAATTAATCAGTTTTAATAATTCATTTTCTAAATCATAAAGAGTCAGATTAGAATCCCTGCTAGTATATGCTGTTTGCTGAGTAAAGAAATTTAAATTTGAAAAACTCATAAATTTATTATTATCTTTTAAAACATTTTCAACCCATTGGTTTAAATCTTTACCTTTTAAATTTGAAAATTCAACTGCTTTTTCACCCTTATTAAAATATTTATAAATTTTATTTGATCGTTTTATATTGTTTCCAATTATTACTAATAGAAGATAAGACCCTAGATTATCTAAATACTTATAAAACTGTTCTTCACTTCCACTACCTTCATTATCTAATATTGCATTAATATCTTTTACTAAAACCATTTTCTTACTACTCATAAAAGGTAGCGTCTCACAGGCGTTTATTATCATATCTAAACTGGAATCTTTCCCCTCTATTATTGTAAAATTTAAAGTCTCAAAAGAAGGTTCAATATATTTATCCTTAAGTAAATCTATTGTTTCATTCATAAGGTACTCTTCTTCACCTAAAAACAAATAAGAAGACTTAATATTTTCAGCTTCAACTTCTTTTGCAAAATCATTATAATTCAATAGTTCTCATCTCCTTAAAATTCATAATATATACATTAATCCATTTATATGTTATGGAAGAATATAATAAAATATAGCATATTATCATTACATTTTTAGTTAAAAATTCTAGTAAATTTATTTTATCCTCTTTAATAAAAGATGTAATAGTATATTTGTCTCCAGTAAAATGTATTTTTATAAGTCCGTTTTCATCAGTTCTATAAACATTCGAGTCAAAATCAACATATCTAGATAGCACTTCTGGGCTTGGATGATTATGTAAATTTTTTCTTCCTACGGATATAACACTTATATCTGGTCTTAAAACTTCCAAAAATTTCTCTGAGGAAGAAGTACTACTACCATGATGGGGAACTTTTAATATATCTATCTTAGTATTTAGATATTCAGATACTAAAGGCTCTACTTCTCTTTCAATATCACCAGTTAATAGAACTTGGCTATTATTATAAGTTAAAAGTCCAACCATTGACATATTGTTTTCATTGGAACTAACAGTTTTATCTGGCCAAATAATCTTTAAATTTGTCTTTTTATCTAAGGTAATATTATCACCTTTTTCCACGACTATTATAGGGTAATTATTAGCTTTTGGAATATAAGACGCTACAATATTGTCAACTTTTAGACTTTCTAATAATAATGGTAATCCCTGGCAATGATCTGCATGAAAATGTGTGATAAATATTGCTTTCAATCTATTTATTCCTAGCTTTTCTAAATAAGGTAAAGTGATATTTTTACTAATGTCAAAACTATTTTCCATTAGACTACCCCCTGTGTCCATGAGATAATCTCCATTACGGGTTCTAATAAGTATTGAATCTCCCTGACCAACATCTATAAAATGTACCTCCATAGATTTGTCTCCAAAAACAAATAAAGAATTGACTATAATTAAAACTATTAGATACATGTAAATAACTTTTATTATAGATTTACCAAATTTATCTATATAAATTATTCTTAATACAATAGCTAATATTACGAAATAAATTAAAATATGGATAAATTCCGGGGAATATACTTTCATAACCATGTGTGGAATAAATTGCATTATCTTATATTGAATTGATAATATAAAATCCAATATTGGCCCTATTATTATATTCAAACTCCGTAAAGAATAGAGAATTAGGAGCATAATAAAACCTATTATAAGAGCAATAGAAAAAATAGGTATTAATATCATATTTGCTAAAATACTAAATATACCTATTCTATTAAAATAATATGCCTGAAATGGTAGTATACCTAAGTTTACAGCTAAAAGAGCAGCTATAGTATTTGTTAACTTAGTATTATATGGATAAAAAGCAGCTTTTATATAAGGAGTAAAATAAACTATGGAAAATGTAGCCATAAAAGACAATTGAAATCCTATGTGAAACAAGTAATATGGATTAATTACTAAAAGCAAGAAACAGGCTATTGATAAAATATTTATTGAATCATAGGGTTCATGTATTATCTGTGAATAGAATAAAATTGAAAACATAATACTAGCTCTTAATATTGAAGGTGGATACCCTATTAAGAATCCATAAGTCCAAATAATAGAAAGGGATATTATTATATTAAGCTTTCGTTTTAAGCCTAATCTTGAAAACAGAAAGATTAAAAACCCGGATATTATTCCTATATGAAGCCCAGAAACTGCTAAAATATGAGCTATACCTAATTCTCTATAAAGGGTTAAACTATCTTCGTCTAAATAAGAAGACTCACCTAGTATAATGCTTGTTATAAGCTGACTATTTTCCCTATTTAAATATGTATTAAATAATTTTTCTACATCTTCCGTAAATTTAGCTTTTATATTATAACTAAAACTTTTTTCATTTTGAAGTGTTTTTATTTGATAATCCTTTATTGTGATTGTTCCATAGATCTTTTCTGATAATAAGTTTAACCGATAATTGTATAATTTAGGATTTGTATTTTTCATAGGAAGTTTTGCCACTCCATTAAAAGAAACCCTATTTCCTAAAACTAAATCTTTCTTAGAAATTACGTTTAAAATTACCTTCTCTTTAGGAATAATTATGTTGTTTGCTTTTTCTACTTTAATTATATACTTTCCATTGGCTGTGTTTGTAGTTAATACTCTGTCTACTATACCCACATAGTCTGCATTTCTATTTAAATATTCGCTTAAAACTGTTTTGTTAGAAAGTGTTAGGAATATTCCCAATGTGAATAACAGTAAAAATAAAATAAATTTTATATCTTTTTCAAAAAATATAAGGTAAATAAAAACAGAAATTAATAACCCTAGTAGTACTATGGTAAATAGAATATTTATTTGAAAATAATAGGTAAAAATTATTCCCAAAATAAGGGCTAATACTAAAGGGAAAAATGGTTGTCTCATAAACTTCACCTAATCCTTTGTATTTTCATACATATACTATATAATTATAACATAAAGCATTAATTAATAAGAATGATAATATAATAAATATTAAAATAATGATTGAAAGGTTAGGTGCCAATATGACTCATAAATTATATATGGAAAATCCTTATTTAAAAGAAATAGAAGCTCGTATAGTGGAGAAAAAAAATAGAGATAATAAATACTATATTAAACTTAATAGAACAATATTTTACCCTCATTTATCAGGTGGTCAACCCGGTGATAAAGGGACCATAAATGGATATGAAGTAATTGAAACCTTAGAAGATAATGGGGACATAATTCATGTTGTAGAAGAAAACATTAATGGTGTAGACGTTCATATCAAAATTGATTGGGATAATAGATGGGATATGATGCAACAACATTCAGGTCAACATTTACTTAGCTATTCATTTGATAAGTTATTTAATGGTAAAACTGTTGGTTTTTACATTGGTAAAGATTATGTTTATATAGATATCGATAATGAACATATTACAGAATCGGAAATAAAACAAGTAGAGCTATTCTCTAATAAAATTATCCAATCTAATTTTCAAATTAAATCATATTTTGCTAATGATGCAGAATTATCCAAGTTACCATTAAGAAAAGACCCTAGTGTTAGTTCAAATATTCGTATAGTTGAAATAGATAGTTTAGATTATTCTCCATGCGGTGGCACTCACTTATATAATACAGGAGAATTAGGGCTTATTAAAATTAGAAAATGGGAACATAACAAAGGAAATACTAGAGTAGAATTTGTATGCGGAAATAGAGCCTTTAAGGATTATAGTTGGAAACATGATTATATAAAAGATATAGCACTCCTCTTGTCTTCTAAGGATATAGATATTTTGGATAAAGTGAATAAAATATATAATGCCAAAGAAGAACTTGAAAAAGATAATAGAAAGATGAAAGGTGAGCTTTATGAGTATAAATCTAAAGATCTTTTATCAAGAGTAAAAGATATCAATGGAATAAAGTATATTATGGTAGAACCTGAAAATATGGATTTTAAAGATATCTCTTATATTTCAACCTATTTAAATAACAGTAATGAAAAGTTAGTTCAACTTTATGGAATATTTAATGATTCTGAGGGTCAATTCTTTGTTAGTAGAAGCAAAGATTTAGATTTTGATCTGAGAGATATTTTAAAAGATATCTCTAAAGAATATGAAATAAAAGGTGGAGGAAGTCCTAATTCAGTTCAAGGTGGTTCTAATTCTGAAAATTTAAAATCTATAATTGAATTGTTTTATAATAAAATAAAAGAAAATAAAATTCAGGATTAATTTCCTGAATTTTATTTTTTTTAATTAATTTATTCATTAGCCTTATTTACATTACGCATTCTACCTTTAATGGTGGTGGTTTGTAGTTTATCTAATACCATTTCACCTTTTCCATTTAAAATTTCTACGAATGTGGATATATCTAAAATATTAATTATACCAATATCATCCGCAGTCATTCCTTCTAAATTACATAATGTTCCTACTATGTCTACTGCCCTCATTTTTGTCTTTCTTCCTGCATTAATATGAATCTTCATTATGTCTTTATTTAGTTCTTCTCCTTTTGAATCTTTTAATTCAGGTATTTCTTCCATCTTATCTTCAAAATCCATTTTAAGGTCATCTACCAAATTTTTCTTTGGTCGTTCATTTAATGGAATAGGTTTTTCTATGAATTCTTCTATATCTTTTATATTTCTCCCGTCTCTTGATGTAATAAAGCTAATTGCTTTACCAGATTTTCCTACCCGACCAGTTCTTCCTATCCTATGGACATAGGATTCTCTTTCCATTGGAATATCGTAGTTAATTATATGGGAAATATTATCAATATCAATTCCTCTAGCTGCTACATCTGTTGCAACTAAGTATCTAAAATAACCTTGTCTAAAGTCTTCCATTACTTTTGTCCTATCTCTTTGTTCCATTCCACCATGAATCTTGTTACAGCTATAGCTTTCACGGCTAATCTCACTAAATATTTCATCAACCATTTCTCTAGTGTTGGCGAATATTATGCAACTATCAGGATTCTCTATTATAGCTATATCTTTTAATAGTTGAATTTTTTCCTTTTCCTCAACCATGTATCCTACCTGTTCTATTATCTCTAATGCTATATTTTCATCTTCTATTTCTATATAGATTGGATCATTCATATATTTCTTACATAAAGTCTCTATATCTTCAGGTAATGTTGCCGAAAATAACATAGTCATTCTCTTTTGGACTAATTGATCTATAATTGTTTCTATTTGTTCTAAAAATCCCATATTAAACATTTCGTCTGCTTCATCTATTATAAGAAATTTTACATTTGTTATATCTAAAGTTCCTCTATCTATATGATCAATTATTCTACCTGGAGTGCCAACAACTATATGAGTTTTTTGTTTTAATTCTCTTTGTTGGTTATAAAACGGTGCCCTACCATAGATTGCTGCTACTTTTAATCTTTTAAATCTTCCAATATTAAAGAAATCTTCTCTTACCTGCATAGCTAATTCCCTTGTAGGAGTCAATACTAAAGCTTGTGGCCTGTTTTCTTCCCAATCTACAGATTCACATATTGGTATTGCAAATGCAGCAGTTTTTCCACTACCAGTCTGTGATTTTACTACAATATCTTTACCTTCTAAAGCTAAGGGTATTACTTCTTCTTGAACTTTAGTGGGATTTTTATAATTCAAGATTTCTATTGTTTCTAATAATTCACTGCTTAGATTATAATCTTTAAAACTTTTTTTAGTCATATGATCAACTTCCTTTTTCTTAGTTATTATAATATATATTTATTTTATAAATCCCCATCTTTCACTATATGGATAATAGATAAATACTATATACCCTGTAATGTCTTCTAATGGTATAAAACCATAGCTCCTACTATCAGAACTACCATCTGGGTTTCTATTATCCCCCAAAACAAATACATGCCCTTCTGGAACTGTCCATTCACTGTATCTTTGAATTCTAGTATTTGAATCTGTTTCTAGATAATATTCATCTAATTGTGCTCCGTTTAAATACACTAATCCTTTTTCTATATTAATCTCATCATCAGGTAGCCCAATTACTCTTTTTGCAAGACTTTCTTTAGGATTCATTGGAGATTTAAATGTAATAACTGAATAGCGCTTAGGAATATAATCCATTTTTTTAGAATATTTAAGTGTTATAATATTATCATTATGATAAATATTTGGTTTCATTGATATCCCACTAACTTTACCAAATGAAAAAAAATAAGAAATAAAAATTAATCCTGTTAATATACAAATTAGGATAATATATATCATTTTATTCGAAACTTGCTTTGATGAACTTTTTTTCATTTAATTACCTCATCTTTAATAATATTATGTCCACTTTTACAATAATTATATCATAATAAAAGGAATCTCCAAATTTATAGAGATTCCTTTTTATATATATTTAAGATGCTTCAACATCCTCAAACTGACTATTATATAATTCTTCATAAAAACCATTTTGTTTTAACAGTTCATCATGACTACCTTGTTCTATAATGTCTCCGTCTTTCATTACTAAAATTAAATCTGCATCTCTTATTGTGGAAAGCCTATGGGCGATAACGAAGGAAGTCCTTCCTATCATTAAGTTTTCCATCGCTCTTTGTATTAATACTTCTGTCCTAGTATCCACAGAAGAAGTAGCTTCGTCTAAAATCAATATTCTAGAGTCTGAAAGTATTGCTCTAGCTATTGTTAGTAATTGCTTTTGGCCCTGGGATATATTATCTGCTTCTTCGTTAATTAGCATATTATAACCATCTGGTAGTGTTTGTATAAATCTATGAGCATAGGCTGCTTTAGCCGCTGCAATTACTTCTTCATCGGTTGCATCTAACCTACCATATCTTATATTTTCCATTATAGTACCACTAAATAACCAAGTATCTTGTAATACCATTCCCAGTTTGTCTCTTAAATCATATCTTGAAAAATCATTGATATCATATCCATCAATTAATATTCTTCCGCCTTGTAAATCATAAAACCTCATTAATAATTTTACTATTGTTGTCTTTCCGGCTCCTGTAGGTCCTACAATAGCAACCTTTTGTCCAGCTTTTATATTTGCAGAAAAGTCGTTAATTATTATTTGATCATTGTTATAACCAAACTTTACGTGATCAAATACTACATTTCCTTTTACTTCTTCTAGCTTAATAGGGTTACTTGTTTCTTTTAATTCTTCTTGTTCATTTATAAATTCAAAAACTCTTTCAGCTGCAGCCACTGTAGATTGAAGAACATTAGATATCTGTGCGACTTGAGCTATTGGTTGAGTAAAACTTCTTATATATTGTATAAAAGAAAGTATATAACCTACTTCAATAGTACCTCTAACAGCTAGATAACCACCTAATATTGAAACTGCTACATATCCTAAGTTTCCTATAAACATCATAATTGGTTGCATCATTCCAGATAAAAATTGTGATTTCCATGCTGAATTATAAAGTTCAGAGTTAATAGTTCTAAATTTACTCACTACTTCATCTTCTGCATTAAAGGCTTTCATAATATTATGTCCACTATATACCTCTTCTACATGTCCATTTACTTCCCCTAAAGATGCCTGTTGTGCTTTAAAATACTTTTGTGACCTTTTTACTACTGCTAATACCAGCCCTAAAGATATTGGTAAAATTAAAAGTGCAACCAATGTCATTTGCCATGAAATTGTAATCATCATAATAAGAACACCTATTAAGGTTGTAACTGAAGTAATTATTTGACTCATACTTTGATTCAAAGACTGACTGACTGTATCTACATCATTTGTTACTCTAGATAATACTTCCCCATGAGTTCTAGTATCAAAATAACTAAGAGGAAGAGTGTTTATTTTTTCAGATATTTCTTTTCTTAAATTATAAGATACACTTTGTGCTACTCCTGAAACTATAAACCCTTGTACATATGAGAATATAGTAGACATTAAATATAATCCGGTCAGGAGCATTAGGATATTTCCAATAGCTGTAAAGTCTATTCCTCCACCTGCTACTCCGGATATTTTGGAGACCAAACCTTCAAATATTTTAGTAGTGGCGTTTCCTAATATCTTTGGTCCAACTATTGAAAAGGCTGCACTTCCGATTGCAAATATTATAACTATAATTAATTTTAATCTATATGGTTTTAGGTAGTCTAGAAGTTGTTTAAATGTTTGTTTGAAATTTTTGGGTTTTTCAACTGTCTTACCTACATTACCTCCAGGGCCCCTACCCATATTTCCTGATCCTGATTTTTCTTCTCGTTTATTTACATTTTTTTCACTCATATGGCAAGTTCCTCCTCTGATAATTGTGAATGAGCAATTTGCTTGTATACATCACAAGTCTTTAGAAGGTCTTCATGAGTTCCAATACCAACTATTTTGCCTTCATCAAGAACTATTATTTTTTCTGCATTTCTTATTGTATTTATTCTTTGTGCTACTATTAAAATAGTGGTTTTATCTAATTCATGCTTCATTGCATTTCTTAGAGTAATATCTGTTTTAAAGTCTAAAGCTGAAAAACTATCATCGAAAATAAATATCTTCGGCTTTTTAACAAGAGCCCTTGCTATTGCTAATCTCTGCTTTTGTCCTCCAGAAACATTTGTACCACCTTGTGATATTTCAGTTTCTTTTCCACTATCCTTACCTTTTATAAATTCTTTAGACTGAGATATTTCTATGGCTTTATCAATAGCACTTTCTTCTGCATCATGATTTTTACCATATTTTAAATTACTTTCTATAGTTCCAGTAAACAATAAACTTTTTTGTGGAACATATCCTATGACTTCTCTTAAATCATGAAGAGTTACATCTTTAATATCCATACTATCTATGGTTATCTTACCTTCACTTACATCATAAAGTCTAGGAATTAAATTGACTAAAGTAGATTTTCCACTACCTGTACTTCCAATAAATGCGGTGGTTTCTCCAGGATTAGCCCTAAAATTTATATTTTTTATAACACATTCTTCTGCTCCAGGATATTTAAAACCAACATTATGAAATTCTAGTAAACCTTTTAAATCTTTTTCAAAACTCTTAGGATTTTCTGGATCCTTTATTTTAATATCCTCATCTAAGATTTCAGCAATTCTTCCTGCAGAAACTGAAGCTCTAGGAAGTATTATGGAAACCATTGATAACATTAAAAAGCTCATTATAATCTGCATCGCATATTGAATAAATGCCATCATATCACCAACTTGTATTGCACCTTGATCAATTTGTTTTGCTCCTACCCATACTATTAATAACATTACAAAGTTCATAATAAGCATCATAGATGGCATCATAGTAACCATTAATCGAGATACAAATAAATTGGTTCGAGTTAAGTCTTTATTTGCTAGATCAAATTTTTCTTCTTCAAACTTCTGAGTATTAAAGGCTCTAATTACAAGTGACCCATTAAGGGATTCTCTCATAACTAAGTTTACTTTATCAACTAATTTTTGTACTATCTTAAATTTTGGTAATGCAACTGAAAAAAGTACAATTACTAGTACAAGTATTGTAGCAACTGCAAGACCTACAATCCATGCCATAGAAGTATTGGTATTCAGTACTTTTAATACTCCTCCTATTCCAAGTATTGGAGCATAAAACACCATTCTTAGTAACATAACTGTAAATTGCTGTATTTGTTGAATATCATTTGTACTTCTAGTTATTAAGGATGCAGTTGAAAAGCTATCAAATTCTGCATTGGAAAATGCAGTAACTTTTTGGAATACTTTATCTCTTAAATTTCTTCCTAAAGAAGCTGCTACTCTAGAAGATAAAAATCCTACTGTTATTGAAGCAACCATTCCTAGTAATGCAATTAATAACATAATAGCACCTATATTTAATATATATTTAGACTGAGTCTTCTGAATTTCTATTCCTATAGCTTCATACTCACTCTTAATATAATTAGTAGCTGATTGTACAACCATATTTCCAGGTAAATCTTCAAATTGCTCATCTATCTTTATCTTAATTTCTTCAAATTGTTCTATGGGTAAGTTTTTTATAACTAGAAATGGGTCGGTTCCTTCTGGAAAATTTGCAAATGGATTATCACCGGTCATTCCTTCTTCTGCAGCAATTCCTTGTGGAGCTCCTTTTTCTATACCTAATACTGTAAGCATAGCCTTAGCTAAAAAAGAGTTCATCCTTTCTATATCTTCATTAGAATCACTATCTAAAATATATAGACTTTCATTTTCTAGTAAGGGATAAGTTTTAACATAATCTGTGAATTCTTTATCTGTTAAATTTTCTTTGTTAATTAATCTAAAACTATCATCTATAAGTTTTTTTTCATCATCATTTAAAAAGATTTTTATTTTTTCTAATTCATTTTCTCTTATTACTTTAGGTACTGCATTTTCAATACCATTTTGCTGAATACCTACGTTGACTATACTTGACATATATTCAGGTAGAGCTAAATCCGTTCTAGCTTGAAAAAATAATAATCCTACAATTATTAAAATTATTAGCAAAAATGGTTTTAATTCTTTTAAAATTTTAAGCATATTGACCTCCTACCTTAATTCATTTTTTCTGTTTCACTTGATGTAATAATATTATCTTTCATTTGTAAGAATAATCTTCTTAGTATTACTGCTTCTTCTGTTGTAAAATTTCCAAAGCATTCTTCTTCGATTTGGTTCATTACTTCTCTTGCCTGTTTACAAAGTTTCAAACCATCTTCAGTAATGTATACCCTAGAAATCCTTTGATCCTCACTATCTTGTTTTCTAATTACTAAATTTGCTTTTTCCATTCTTTTTAGCATAACAGTTATAGTAGATGGCTTAATACTTAATATATCTGCTAGTTCTTTTTGGCTTAATCCGTCTTGTTTGCTCAAAATAAAAAGCATGGGTGGCTGCCCATGGTATACCCCTATTTCATCCAATAATACATGGGTACGATAATAATGTAATCTATTAATTTCTAAAAATAAATGGTATAAAGAATCTTTATTTATTGTATTCATTTTTGCCTCCTTATACTTAGTTAGTCGACTAAGTACATTGTATATAGTACTACTATTGTTTAGAGTTGTCAATACACAGTTTGATTGATATTAATTTATCTATTATTAATTAGCCTACTAAGTTAAATAAACGAAAAACAGCGACTAAAAGTCGCTGTTTACTATGGCGGGAGTATGTGGGAATCGAACCCACCTAAGAAGCTACTAACCCCTCACGCTAGTTTTGAAGACTAGAGAGCCCACCAGAACTCATCTACCCCCATATATGTGTATCGTTTGGAACTACTTTATTATAGCATAATAAAATATTATGTCAAGATTGCATTAAGGGTATTATAGTTTTTTATATCTTTATTTAATAATAATAGATTCTGAATAACTTAATCAAATTTACCATTACTATATTTATGTCTCTCAGATAATCCTTGTCCACCAAAAGGAATTATTATATCTTTGTTTTTATCAATACGCATTTCTTGTTGTCCTGAAAAAAATCCTATTTCTTTCACATCTAGATCCTTGCTATTGTAATCAATCTTAAAAATACTTACTCCTAAATTTACTAAACCATCACCAATAGCCAGTACTACTTCTTCGTCTCCATCGTCATCAAAATCTACTAAAGTAATTTGTATCATATTTCCTTCTTTTAACTCATCATATTCTTCATATAAATATTCAATTTCTTTACGCATTTCATCAGAAATATAATTTAATAGATTTATAGCAACTCCATTGGATGAAATAATAACCTTTTGTCCATTAGGTGTATTCATTCCAACTGAAATATAATCTAGCTTTCCATTATTATTTAAATCTACCTCTAAATCTTTATTTTTATCGAAAAGATACTCTTGTTCCCATATTAAATATTTGTAATTATTATAACTATATACAAGTAGCTTTTCCTCATTAGTATTTATACCAATTGTTTGTGTTACTCCATCCCAAGTTATGCCAATACCAAAAGCCTCTGCAACATCTCTTAATTTAAAATAATTATTACCATCAATATTATAACCCTTTAAATCTATTTTTATATTATCCTTATAAATAGTAGAAGTGTTTATTATAGGCTGCTTAATTGAACCATTACCTTTGATCATTTCTCCTCCCACAGTTGTATATTTTTTATTTGATACAAGGTTAATAGCATTTTTTGAACCATCCCAGGTAACTTCAAATTGTTTTTTTGTACCTTTGACAACATTAGCTAAATCCCTAAGTTTAAAGTAATTATTATCTTCAATTAAGTAAGCGTCGAAAGATATATCTTTACCATTTACTAATACCTTCGATGGGGTAGGAGTTGCCGATATTGATTTCTCTTTTGGCTGTAATGGCTTTTTCTCTTTCTGATTTAGTAATGGATTTTTCATTATACCTGATTTATTTCCTAATCGTACTATTGTTAACCCTTCTGAAAAATCATGTGCATAATCATATATTATAGGTACTAGTTCTTTACCTGTTTTATCAATATATCCATATTTTTCATTTAATTCTACTAGTGCTAAGCCTTCTGAAAAGGGTAGTACATTATCATATTTCAAAGGTATAACTTCTTTACCTTGGTTATCTATAAAGCTCATTTTACCTTTTAATTCTACCAGTGCTAATCCATCTGAGAAAATATCGGTATAATTATATTTTAATGGTATTACTTCTTCTCCTTTTTTATTTATAAATCCATATTTACCATTTAACTCTACGGGGGCTAATCCATCCGAAAATGGCTTTGCATCGTTATAGTTGAATGGGATTATATCTTTGCCATTTTTATTTATATAACCCCATTTTCCTTGAAGTGTAACTGGGGCTAAACCTTCTGAAAAAATTAACGCATCATCATATATTATTGGTATTACTTCATTGCCTATCTTATCAACATATCCCCATTTACCATCTAAATTAACTCTTGCTAAACCTTCAGCAAAGCCTTCTGCATAATCATATATTAAAGGTATAACTTCTTTCCCAGTTTTATTTATATAGCCATATTTGTCTGCTAATCCAACTACTCCTAATCCTTCTGAAAATTCATATGCCCAATCATATATAAATGGTATAACTTCTTTGCCATTTATATCCATAAAGCCATATTTATTATTAATTGATATTCCTGCTAAACCTTCTGAAAACCTTACAGCCCAATCATATTTTAATGGTATTAATACTTTTCCCATTTTGTCTATATATCCATACTCATTTTCTAATACTATAATTGATACACCTTCAGAAAAAGAATATAGATAATAATCATCATATGCTTTTTCTAACCATTTTACTTCTGGATCAACTGCATATACTACAGCTGTATAGTTAATTACAACCATATTTAATATTATTGCTAACAATAATATTAAAATTATTCTCTTTTTCATTTGATTTAACCTCCCTTTGTATTTCTAGATTTTAATCTTCTACATAACCTAATGATGTATCTATTCCAATTGTCTTTGTATCTTTATTGTAAGTTACTCGAATATCAAAAGAACTCGCAATATCTCTTAATCTAAAAAAATTATTCCCATTAATATTGTATGATTTTAAATTCAATTCAACACCATCTTTGTAAATAATAGAAGTATTTAAGGCTGGGACAACATCTATACCCTTAGCTTTAGACATTTCACTACCGTCTTTTGCATAGGGCTTATTCGAAACAAGGTTTATTGCTTTTTTATTCCCATCCCATTTCACTTCGAATTGTTTTTTTGTCCCATTTATAACATGAGCTAAATCCCTAAGTTTAAAATAATTATTATCTTCAATTAAATAGGCATCAAAAGATTTGACTTTACCATTCACTAATACTTTGGATGATGTTGGAGTTGCTAAGATTGATTTTTCTAATGGCTTTTTCATTATGCCGGTTTTAGTGCCGGATCTTACTATGGCTAATCCTTCTGAAAAATCACTGACATAATCATATACTAATGGTGTAACTTCATTCCCTGTTTTATTTATATATCCATATTTCCCATCTTTTTTTATTATAGCTAAGCCATTATTAAAAGAGCTTGCCTCTTCATATTTTAAAGGTACCACTTCTTTTCCTGTTTTATCTACATAACCATATTTGTTACCTAATATTACTACAGCCAATCCTTCGTAAAAAGAATATATTGAGTCATATTTTAATTGAATTATTACTTTTCCTTTGTTATCTATGAGACCAGCTTTACCATTTAATTTAATAGTAGTTAAGCCATCATTGGAGAAACTGTATATCTCATCATATTTTAATGGAATTACTTCTTTCCCTGCTTTATCTATATAACCACCTTTTCCATCTAATTTTACTAAAGCTAAACCATTAGAAAAATCATTTGCACTTTCATATTTTAATGGGATTACTTCTTTCCCTGTTAAATCTATAAAACCATATTTATTATCTAATTCTACTACGGCAAAACCTTCATGAAAATCTTCTATATTATCATATTTTATCTTTGACACTTCTTTGCCTTTTCTATCTATATAACCAACTTTGTCTTGTACTTTAATTAAAATTAAGTTTTCTGAATATCCTCGAACATCATCATATTCAAAGGGTATTATTGTTTCACCCTTAGTATTTATGAATCCATATTTACCACCTAATTTCACTGCTGCTACTCCATCAAAAAAATTGAATCCATGGCTAAATTCCAATGGGATTATTATTTTTTCTGCTTTATCCATATAACCCCACTTATCATCTAAACTTATCAGAATTAAACCACATGAAGGATTTCCCATAAAATCATATTTTAATGGATACATTTCTTTTCCGGTTTTATCTACAAAAGTATATTTATCGTTTAACATTGCCCAAGCAAATCCTTCTGAAAAATCATCTAACCTATCATATTTTATCTTTACTAGTTCTTTCCCAGTTTTATCTATAAATCCATATTTTCCGTTTAATGCTACTCTTGATAATCCTTCTTCAAAAGTACCATATACACCATATTCATCATCATACTTTAATGGTATTAATACTTTTCCTGTGTTATCAATATAACCATATTTATTGTTTAATTGTACTTTAGCTAGACCCTCTGAGAAATCATATATTGTGTCATATTTTAAGGGTGTTATTTCTTTTCCAGACTTATCTATACAACCCTGTTTATTGGCTAATTTAACTTGTGCTACTCCCTCTTTAAAAGGATGGACCTTATCATATTCCTTTTCCAACCATATTATCTCTGGTTCTGCTGCATATACAATGTTTACCTTGCCTATTAAAATAATATTTAAGCCTATAGTTATTAATAAGATAAAAATAATATTTCTTTTCATACTAATCCTCCTTGTATATTAAAGATGTATCTACTCCAATTGTTTTTGTATCTTTATCATAAGTTACTCCAATATCAAAAGCCTTTGCAATATCTCTTAATCTAAAAAAGTTATTCCCATTAATATTGTATGCTTTTAGATTCAATTTAACACCATCTTTATAAATAATAGAAGTATTTAAAGTTGGAACAACATCTATGCCATTACCTTTAGTCATTTCACTGCCGTCTTTTGCATAGGGCTTATTCGAAACAAGGTTTATTGCTTTTTTATTCCCATCCCATTTCACTTCGAATTGTTTTCAAAAGATACATCCTTTCCATTTACTAATACTCTAGATACTGTTGGAGTTGCTAATATGGATTTCTCTTGTGGTGCTATTGGCTTTGTTTCTTGATTATTTAGCAATGGATTTTTTATTATACCAATTTTCTTGTCTAGACGTACTATAAGTATCTCTTTTGAATAATCATGTATCCAATCATATTTTAATGGTATGATTTCATTTCCTTTTCTGTCTATACAGCCAAATCTATCGTTTAATCCTACTACAGCTAAACCATCTGTAAAGAAACCTACATAATCATATTCTATTGACACTACTTCCTTTCCTGTTTTATCTATAAAACCTTCTTTATTATTTAATCCTACTCTAGCTAAACCTTCTCTAAATTCATCTATATATTCATATTTTATTGGTATTATCTCTTTTCCACTTTTATCGATAAAACCATATTTATCATTAAATCCAACTTGAACTATACCCTCCGAAAAATCATATGCTGTATCATATTTTAGTGGTATTACTTCTTTTCCTGTTTTATCTATATAACCCCATTTATCATCTAACCTTACTGCTGCCAATCCTCCAGATTCTGAGGTAAAATTATTCGCATAATCATATTTATAATCATATTTTAATGGTGTCACTTCTTTCCCTGTCTTATCTATATAACCATATTTACCACCCAATGATACTTCAGCTAAACCTTCTGAAAAGTGACTTGTTGAATCATATTTTAATGGGACTACTTCTTTGCCCCTTTTATCTATATAGCCATATTTATTTGCTAATGCTACATTAGCTAATCCTTCATTAAACCCTTCTGCATCATCATATTTTAATGATATTACTTCTTTTCCTGTTTTATCTATAAAACCCCATTTATTCTCTAACCTTACTGGTGCTAAACCTTCTGAAAATTCTTCTATATAAGTATATTTAAAAGGTATTAATTGTTTTCCTGACATATCTATAAAACTATATTTCCCATCTAAATCTAATACTACTCTAGCTAAACCTTCATGAAAAGAACTTGTATGATTATACTTTATTGACACTACTTCCTTTCCAGTTTTATCTAAGAAACCTTCTTTATCATTTAATCCTACTCTAGCTAAACCTTCTGAAAATTCTTCTATATAATCATATTTTATTGGTATTATTTCTTTTCCACTCTTATTAATAAAACCATATTTATCCTTATATCCTACTTTAATTAAATCTTCTGAAACGAAATAAATTTCATCATATTCTTTTTCTAGCCAAATTATCTCTGCTTCTGCCCCATATGCATTATCTACAATACTTGTTACAGCTATATTTAATACCATAATCATTATAAGCATAAAAATTATATTTTTTTTCATTATATTTAACCTTCCTTTCTATTTTTAATCCAACGTAAAAGTATACTTAACTTTATAATCTAAAAGTTGATAAGTATTTTTACCGTCAACAACAGCACTCTTAACTTTTGCTACAGCACTACCATAATACTTATATTCGTCGTAAGATTTTTCCCAAGTATTTTTAGGATAATAGTATTTTCCAGGAACTCCGTCATAATCATGATTATTATCATTATACTCATAAATTGATATATCAGCTGTATATGTTCCATCATAATTATCTATTAACTTATCCACTTGAGAAAAGCCAAAATAATTATCACCATCTGCTGCTGGAATATAATACCTTCCATTTCTATATTCAAATTTCCCAACACTTTTATGACTTATGTTTAATCCAAAATATTTATTAATTGTTTTTTCCACATTGATTTTATCAATATAATAGTAGCTATCTTCATATTTAATATTAGGCACGTTATTTATTTTGGTGTTCATATAAGCAAAATCTATAAGATCTTCTAAATTATAGTTATTTGAATCAAAATCTTTAAACCACATCTCACTGAAATTGCTAAAAAAAATATTTATTTTTCTATGTTCTTCTGCTGATAAAATCAAACCTTTGACTTCTTTATTAGATTCATCATCTGTATAACTTAAAGATGTATCAATTCCAATTACTTTTGTAATATTATCGTAAGTTACACCAATATTAAAAGCCTTTGCAATATCCCTTAGTTTAAAATAATTGTTTCCTTCTATACCATATGCAATTAACTTTAATTCTACACCATCTTTATATATACTTGATTTATTTAATGTTGGTATCTTATCTACACCTTTACTCTTAGCCATTTCTCCTCCAGCTCTTGTATATAATTTATTTGAAACAAGGTTAATTATATTTTTATTTCCATCCCATTTTACTTCAAATTGTTTTTTTGTACCATTTACAACAAAAGCTAAATCTCTAAGTTTAAAATAATTATTTCCTTCTATTAAGTATGCATCGAAAGATATGTCTTTTCCATTTACTAATACTTTTGATGCTGTTGGAGTTGCTAACATAGCTTTCTCTTGTGGTAATGTTAATTCTACTTCCTGTTGTTTTAATAATGGATTTTTTAATATACCTATTTTATTTCCTAAATATATTATGGCTAAACCTTTAGAAAAATCATTTGCAACATCATATTGTATTGGTATAACTTCTTTTCCTGTTTTATCTATATAGCCATATTTTCCATCTAATTCAACTACAGTTAAACCTTCTGAAAATCGGATACTTGCAAAATCATATTTCAATGGTATAACTTCTTTTCCTAATTTATCTATATAACCATGTTTATAATCTAATTCCACCATAGATAGTCCTTCTGAAAATTCATAAACAAAATCATATTTTAATGGAGTAATTTCTTTTCCTGATTTATCTATATAGCCATACTTATTATTTAATTCCACAATAGATAGTCCTTGTGAAAAATCTTCTCCATAATCATATTTTAAAGGTATAACTTCTTTTCCTCTTTTATCTATATAACCCCAATTATCATTTAATTTTACTGCTGCTAGTCCTTCTGAAAAATTATATGCATAATCATATTTAAATGGTAGCACTTCTTTATCGACTTTATCTATAGAGCCATACTTACCATTTAATTTCACGCTAGCTAGTCCCTCCGAAAAAAAAAGTGCCTCATCATATTTTAAAGGTATAACTTCTTTTCCTGTTTTATCTATATAACCATGTTTACCATTCAAAACTACCTTAGCCAGGCCTTCTTCAAAAAATAATGTATCATCATATTTCACTTCTCCTAATTGCTTTCCAGTTTTATCTATATATCCGTATTTACCATCCAGCGTTACTTCAGCCAAGCCTTCTTTAAACCAACTTATAGAATCATATTTTAAAGGTATAACTTCTTTTCCTGATCTATCTATATATCCCCATTTACCCTTTAATTGTACTCCAGCTAACCCCTCATTAAACATATTAGCATCATCATATTTTATAGGTATTACTATTTTTCCAATTTTATCTATAAAACCACTTTTTCCCTTTAATTCCACTTTTACTAAACCGTCCGTGAAAAAAGCTGAATCATCATATTTTAAAGGAATTACCTCTTTTCCGGTTTTATCTATAAAACCATGTTTACCGTCTAATTGTACTCCAAGTAAAGATTCATAAAAACGACCATCTACCATATCATATTCTTTTTCTAGCCAAATTATCTCTGGCTCTGCTGCATATGCTGTGTCTACATTGTTGATTAATAATACATTTAATACCATCGCTATTAATAATATGAGCAAGACACACTTTTTCATTTGCTTATCCTCCTTTATTGTTTTAATAAAATTGTTTCAAATATTATTTTTTAAATTTATTCATAATATAACTATATCATTCATTCATTCTTTTGAGACTAGCCGCTACGGCTAGTTTTAAGCAAAAAAATAAAGCCACTTAAGACAAAAATGTCTCAAATGACTATCAATCAAAATTAAATTTAGTTATGGAAAATATGTAATACTATAAAACACCATCATCTTTCATTACTTCAACTAATGCATCCACTACGGACTCGTCATACTGAATTCCTTTTAAACTTATTAGTTCTTCAATTGCTATGGCAGGAACTAATCCTTTTCTATAGGGTCTATCAGAAGTCATAGCATCATAAGAATCAGCTACAGCTATTACTTTTGCTTCAATAGATATTTTTTTCCCAATAATTTTATCAGGATAACCCGAACCATCTATTCTTTCATGATGCTGCCTAATTATTTCAGATAACTTCTCAAAATATGTACTAGATACAATCTCTGCTCCCCAACGAGAGTGGTTTTTCATTATTTCATATTCCTCATCAGTTAGCTTTCCTGTTTTCTTTAAGATTTCATCTGGAACGTTTATCTTACCTATATCATGGAATAAAGAGGCAAACCCAATGTTTTCTATTTTTTCTTTTGATAACCTCATTTTATTACCAATTTTTAATGCATAATCTTTTACTCTAGTAATATGACCATGAGTGTATATATCTTTTTCTTCAACAACATTAGCCAATTCCATTAATTCTTTTATAGTTGAACTAAGATAATGAAAAACAGGTTGAGTGGAAAAGTATAATAATTTAACATCTGTTATAGTTTTAAATTCTACATGTTCCTTAAGGTGATGTACATAAAAATAATCATCTCTATTTAATATCTTTTTAGATTTATTATTATCTATTTCTAATTCACCATCTAAAACATAAAAAAACTCCATTACATCACTAAGTTCAGAAGGATCTATGAACACAGTTTCATTTGCATTAATTTTTTGAATCATAACTTCTGCTCCGTCACCTTTTCCTAATAGGCTTAGTTTTGCTGAACTTTGAATAAATTGCTCTTTATATGTATTTTTTTTACCAATATAAAAATTTTCCTGCATCTTATCTCTCCTATAATAAATAATTAAAAGGGTATTTAATATACCCTTTTACATTATACATCATATTTACTTAAAAACTAACTACTCTTAAAGGATCTATCATAACTTTTTGATTGCCAATAGTTACCTCTACATACTCACAAATAACTATTATTCCTTTTTTAGCAGCTCTTTTAATCATTTTTTCGGATAACTTATCAGTTTTTTTAATTAATTTTTGAATTATCTTATCAATTTCTTTTTCAATCTTTTTATCATTTTTTTTACTTTCTAACAATTCCTCAACTTCTTCAATAGCTTCCTCTATAAGTTCTTCAATTTCTTCATTAACTTCTGCTACATCTTCTAATACTTCTTCTAAATTTTTCTCGTAATCTTTATTTGAGTCAGCAAATGATGTAGGTATAAATAAGCCTAATATTAATACAATGGTCAATATACTACAAATAACTTTTTTCATTTTTGTATCCTCCTTTTTCTCATATGCCAGAAAAATGCTGTATGCACAAGCATACAGCCAAATCTGAAGAATACATACTCTTCGGCAACCCGGCTATCTTAATGATATTAAAGATCCGTGGCTTTGCGTCCTTGCCTCACAACAAGTTTGCTATTATCGGCAGTAATGAGTTATTAATTTGATTATATACCATGTTTATCTATACTTCAACACTTAAATAGTCTAATGTAATTAAATTATTAAAAAAATAAAGCCACTTAAGACAAAATGTCTCAAATGACTATTAATCTATAAAAAATCATCCTATATTTTCCAGTAAAATTTTATATAATTCTAATAAATCCTTTATATATCCTTACTGAAATAATAGCCTTCTCCCCATTTTGTCATTATATACTTTGTTTCTTTTGTATCAGTTTCTATTTTCTCTCTTATTCTCCTAATATGAACGTCTACTGTTCTTAAATCACCAAAATAAGAATATCCCCATACTAATTCTAATAATCTTTCTCTTGTGAAAATCTTTCCAGGATTTGTAATTAAAGCATAAAACAAATCAAATTCTTTACCAGTAAGGTTAATGTCTTCATCTTCCCTAATAATTTTTCTAGTTAAAGTATTTATAGCAAAATCATCTAATTCTACAATATGAGGATCTATATCTACTTGGCAATATTTTACTCGTCTAGATATAGCCTTAATCCTAGCTTTAAGTTCTAATATATTAAATGGTTTAACCATATAATCATCTGCACCATATTCCAATGCTAAAATTTTATTAAAATCTTCATCTTTTTTTGTCAAAACAATTATTGGAACGTCTGATTGAATTCTTATATCTTTACATATAGTTAGACCGCTTATATCTGGCAACTGTAAATCTAACAATATCAAATCATAATTTTTTTTCTTTAATAATTCCATAGCACTTTTTCCATGGCTCACAGATTCTATAGAATATTTTTCTTCTTCTAGATCATATTCTAATCCTTTTACAAAGGATTTATCACTATCTATAATTAATGTTTTTAATTTCATTAAATCACCCCAAAATCTTCAATTAGATAATAGTATCCTTTTTTCATCATCTCGTTTGGTTATCTTAATTTGATCTAGATATTCTAATATTCCTACGGCTACTTTTCTGTTAGTATTTAATAAGTCTCTTCCCTCAGCAATACTAATACTACCATTGTTTTCTATAAACTGTACTACCTTTTCTATTGCCATATTGAGAGTTTTATTTAACATAAATATTTCATCACTTATTTTAATTACTTCTTTATTATTTAATAAACTATTAAACACTTCGTCAAAATCACTTTTATCTATTTCTATGTTTCCAGCTATTTCCTCTCTTTTCGGAGGTAGAAACAAATTAGATTCCAATGTATTGATTATGGCTTCTTTTATATTAGTTTGTTCTGGGCTATATTTTATTTCAAAACTATTTAATTTAACATTTTCTAATATTTGACTCAAATCTCCTTGTTCTACTAACATATCTATAAACTTTTCAGCCACTTTAGGTTTAGCTTTTTTTAAATGCTTGCTTCTGATTTCTTCCATAGACATGCCGGTTCTTAAAGGGTAAATTTTATGGTAATTCTCTAACTCTTCAATAATTTTAGCTCTTAAATAATTAAAATAATTTATATGAATAGGATATAATTCCTTGGTTAAGGTAAATACTATGACTTTTCCTTCTTTAACTAATTCTTCTATTTCTACTTTAAGATTTTCTTCTAACATAGAAGTTGATGATGATAATTCTTTAACTGAAGGAAAAACCTTACTTTTCTCTTCTATTATATTTTCAATTATATCTTTTGTATCCCCATATTCTTTGATTTCTAATTCCTTAATAGTGTCTTCATCAAATCTCTTTCTTTTGTCAGGGTTAGACTCTAATATTTCTCCTCCACCTATTGTAAACATAGGGGAATAAAATCTTAATATAAACTTATCTCCTCTTTTAGCTACTACCTCTTCCTCTAACCTTAATTGGCCATATGCTTCTTCTCCTGGTCTCAATACTTCTCTATCTAGTAATACTAGTCTACATAATATTTCTTTTGTTCCCAAATATAATTTTAATCTAGTTCTATTTTCTATTTCACGGTCTAGAGATTTTAAAAGTTTTATTTTTACATCCAGCATCATAGTCTCCATCATTGCTTCTATGGGTGCTATCATGCTACCTCTGTGAAGATCTTCTTTTTTAGTTCCAGCTAAATTCACAGCCACTCTTTGTCCCCCATATGCAATGTCAACGTCATTATCATGTACTTGAAGACTTCTAATTCTAGCACGCTTATTCCCTGGATATATCTGTATTTCTTCCCCGGTTTTAAATTGTCCTGATAGAAGGGTTCCAGTTACAATAGTTCCAAATCCTGATATACTAAAAACTCTATCTACAGGTAACCTAGGCATATCATTAAGATCTCTTTCCCCTAAATCCAATGCATATTTATCTACTAATTCTGTAACTTTATCTATACCTGTTCCTTTTGTGGAAGAAACTCTTAATATTGGGCTATTTTCTAAAAATGTATTTTTTATTTCTTCTCTTATTTCTTCTTCAACTAGTTCAATCCATTCTTCTTCTACCAAATCACTTTTAGTAAGTACTATAAACCCTTTTTTAATACCTAATAGATCCAGTATAGCTAAATGCTCCAAGGTTTGAGGCATTATGCCTTCATCTGCTGCCACTACCAATAATACAATATCTATTCCAATTACTCCCGCTAGCATGCTTTTAATAAACTTTTCGTGACCAGGTACATCTATAATACCTGCTCTTTGACCACTGGGTAAATCAAAATAGGTAAATCCAAGTTCGATAGATATACCTCTATCTTGTTCTTCTTTTAACCTATCAGTATTTCTTCCAGTTATTGCCCTTATTAAAGTAGTTTTACCATGATCTATATGACCTGCAGTACCAATTATAATATGTTTCATCTATTGCAACTCCTTTAAACGCTGTAATACACTTGATATTCCACTAACTATAATATCATAGTCCCCTTCTTTGATTGTCCTTAGGTCTAAATAGATTTTATCTCTGTAGAGTCTAGTTATTATAGGTATTTTTAACTCTCTCAGCATATTTTCAAATTGTTGAGTACTTGAATTCAAAATTGTTAAAACTATGCATTTTGTTGGTAGTTGTTCTAATGGTAGAGATCCCCCTCCTACTTCAGAAAAATCATCTAAAATTTCTAATTCTATTGTATCGGTCTTTATTTCAGACTTAATTTTATTTAATAGATCATTTGCTTTAATATTTATTTCTTCTAAGGGAATAGTTAGCATTCTAAGAGTAGGAATACTTTGCACTGCTTTTTTTTCGTCCAAATAATATTTTAGAGTTGCTTCTAGGGCAGATATGGTAAACTTGTCTACTCTAAAGGCTCTAGTCAGCGGATGCTTTTTCATTTTATCTATATATTCTTTTTTTCCAATTATAATTCCAGCTTGAGGACCTCCTAATAATTTATCCCCACTAAATGTTACTACATCTACTCCTTTAGCCAATGATTCTCCAACTGTAGGTTCATATTCAAGGCCATAAGCAGATAAATCAATCAAAACACCACTACCTAGATCTTCTATTAATGGTATGCCGTATTTTTCCTTTAATTCATATAATTCCTTCGAATCTACTGCAGCTGTAAATCCTAATATCCTATAGTTTGAAGTATGAACCTTTAATAATGCCCCAGTATTTTCATTTATTGCATTTTCATAATCATATAAGTGAGTTTTATTTGTACTTCCTACTGAAATAAGCTTTGCACCACTTTGTTCTAAAACTTCTGGAATTCTAAAAGAGCCACCTATTTCAATTAATTCTCCTCTTGAAACAATAACTTCTTTATCTTTTACCATAGCAGATAATGCTAGTAGCACTGCTGCTGCATTATTATTTACAACCATAGAAGCTTCGCCACCAATTAACTCTTTAATAATTTCTTCTACATGACTATATCTAGATCCCCTAGTTCCACTTTCTAATTCATATTCTAAGTTAGAATAATTCAGTGCAATATTCTTCATATTATTAAATATCTCTTCATTCATAACAGATCTACCTAAATTTGTATGAATTACTGTTCCTGTAGCATTGACAACTTGTTTTAAACTATAAACATTTTTGTTTACTGCTTTTAATTTTATAGTATTTGCCAAATTATCTATATTAAGCTTAATCTCATCTTCACTAATACTACCTTCTTTAATAAGAGTTCTTAGTTTATCAATTTCATCTCTTATTGAATCCATAATTATTTTTCTTGGCATAATATCTAATAGTTCACTAATAATTTCATTATTTAATAATTCATCTACTTTAGGTATTAGGGTAAATAAATTTTTCCCATTCATAAAATCCCTTCCTCATAAATTATTCTACTAATAAATAATGTTCTCCCTTTTCTACTACTTCTCCAATTATAGCATATTTGGTTGGAGAGTTTTCTAGTTCCTTTAAAATTTGCTCTGATTTATCCCTTGGAATAGATATTAATAATCCTCCAGAAGTTTGTGGGTCATACATTACATCCTTCATGTTTTCAGGGATATCATTTAAAAATTTAACTTGATCTCCTATATAGTTCCTATTATCATAACTACCAGCAGGAACTAAGCCCATATTTGCATATTCTATTGTATTTACTATGAGAGGAAGTGACTTGTGATTTATCTTTATTGTAACTTCAGCTCCAGTTGCCATTTCTAAGGCATGTCCTAATAGTCCAAATCCGGTTACATCTGTAACACTATTTGCACCACCTACTCTATCTATGGCTTCTTTACCAATCTTATTAAGGGTAGTCATAACTAGTACTGCTTCATCATATGATTCTCCATCCACTAATTGCCCCTTTATAGCAGTATTAATAATACCTAATCCTAACTGCTTTGTTAGTACCAGTACATCTCCAGGTTTTGAGTTTGCATTAGTATAAACATGATCAGGATGTACAAAACCAGATACTGATAATCCATATTTGGGTTCATCATCTACAACACTATGTCCTCCGACTAATAGCGCCCCTGCTTCCGCTACTTTATCATAACCACCTTTTAAAATTTCTGTCAGTACTGATGGATCTAAACAATCAGGGAAACATACTATATTCATCGCTAACTTAGGTTCTCCACCCATTGCATATACATCACTTAATGAATTTGTAGCTGCTATTTGTCCAAATGTATAAGGATCATCCACTACTGGGGTGAAAAAATCCAGCGTTTGTATTAAAGCTAATTCATCATTTATTTTATAAACGGCTGCATCATCTGATGTTTCTAATCCAACCATTAAATTTTCATCTTTTACTTTAGGTAAATGGCGCAAAACTTGTGCCAATATATCGGGTCCGATTTTAGCCGCTCACCCAGAGGTTTTTGTTAATTCTGTTAATCTTTTATCCAAAATATCACTCCTTATTTAACTATGATCAAATCTTTTAATGATTCATACTTTTTGTCCCCAATACCTGATACTTGTTTTAAATCATCTACGGTTTTAAAAGCATTAGAAGTTCTATAATCAATTATTCTAAGAGCTAGCACCGGTCCAATTCCAGGTAAAGATTCTAAATCCATTTGACTACATTTATTTATATTTATTTTATTTGTAGAATTTATATTACTAGAAATACTAGTAAGTTGCAAATCCATTATATCATCATTTAGAACTTCTCCAACTTTTGGTATATATATTTTTTCTTCATCTAATAACTTTTTAGCTAAGTTAATCCTATCTAAGTCAGCTTCTTTTTTTAATCCTCCTGCTAAATCTATTGCATCAATAACTCTTTTACCCATATCTAATTGAACTATACCAGGCTTATAAACCTGACCACTTATATGGACCATAATGGTAGTTATTTCTTCAAATTTGTCCAAATCATCTTCTAGGTTAATAGTGCTAATAATATTTAATGGTTCATATTTGGCTTGAGTTTCATTTTTTGAACTCATTCTAAATAATACCATAGATATAATGATAAAAACAACTGCTAATATAACAATCTTTTCTTTCTTTGTTAAAAACTCCATGACTATACCTCCCTAAAATATAAACTAAGAAAATTTGCTAGCCTAAAATTACTTAATTAACTTTAATGTATAATCATGGAGTCAATACTTATCTTTATATTCGCTATAAAAATTAATTATCCTTCTTTTATTTAAATAATTTGTAGTTTTACTTAAAATTATTTCATTTTTCTGCTATAATAGTATTATTACAACGAGGTGGTGAATTAAATGAAAAAAAGCATTGTGATTATGATAGTTATTATGTTGTTATTTACATATTCCTTTTCATTTGCACAAGAACTTGATCTAAGTGGAGAAAGTGCAATATTAATGGATTATGATACTTTAGAGATACTATATGAGAAAAACCCTCATTTGCAACTTTATCCTGCAAGCACAACTAAAACTATGACAGCAATTTTAGCTATTGAATTAGGCAATCTAAAAGATGTAATAAAAGTTGATGAAGAAGTTGTACATCTCACTAAAGGCAGCCATATAGCTTTAGATTATGATGAAGAAATGACTTTAGAACAATTATTACATGCCCTTCTCATTCAATCTGCAAATGATGCTGCACTGGCTATTGGAAAATATGTTTCAGGATCTATAGATGATTTTGTAATTTTAATGAATGAAAAAGCTATTGAAATAGGGGCTTTAAACACTAATTTTGTAAACCCTAATGGTCTTCATGATGACAATCACATATCTACTGCTTACGATTTAGCTCTTATAGGAAAATATGCTATGGATAATGACCTTTTTAGAAGCATTGTAAAAAAATCTACTTATGTAATTGGTCCTACTAATAAAAAAGATGAATCTAGAACTTTAAGGTCTACTAATCTATTTATTTCAGGAAATGAAAACATAACTTATGATGGAAAAACCATTCCTATTAAATTAGATGGTGTATTAGGAGGTAAGACAGGAACAACTCCTGAAGCAAAGAACTGTTTGATGACAGTTACAGAAAAGGATAATCGCAGATTTTTAACAGTAGTATTAAAATCCAGTGGCAAGGAAGTATATGTAGATACTCATAAATTAATTAATTATGGGGTAGACAATTTTCAAAATGCTACACTTGGTTATGCAAATGAGTTTATGGGAAATTTTCAATTAGAAGATGCATCTTTACCTTTCGTTGCAGGTATAATTGATAAGGATTTTAGTTATCCAATATTAAAAGATAATCTTAGTAAAATAGAAAAAAAGACTATTATTAATGAGGAACTTGAATACCCTATTTCATTAGGAGCTGTATTAGGAACTTCAGAGTATTATTTAAATGGTAAGCTAATAGGTAGTTCTAATATAATATCAACAGCGGAAGTAAGTGGAATAAAACCACCAACATTCTTTCAGATTATATTTAAGTATTGGTATATAGGCGTATTTGGACTACTTATTGTAGTTAGATTAATTACCTTAGCCTCAAAGAGAAAAAAACGTATAAGAAGAAAAAAAGAAAGAAGCATTTATTCATATACAATAAAATAACCTGGTCATTTGACCAGGTTTTGTTTTCTACTTCGTAATTGCTATTGCTTCTATTTCTATGTTCCCACCTTTTGGTAATTTAGCTACTTCTACCAGGCTTCTTGCAGGCTTATGATTAGTAAAAAATTCAGCATATACTTCATTAATTAATGAAAAATTGTTTATATCTGCAACAAAAACTGTTACTTTAACCACATCTTCAAGAGTTGCTCCACCTGCATTAAGTACGGACTGAACATGCTGTAGTGCTAATCTTGTTTCTGCTTGTATATCACCAGTTAATAATTCACCAGTTTCTAAGATAAATGGTAATTGTCCGGATGTAAATATCATATTACCTGCTTTTACTCCTTGTGAATAAGGACCAACTGCTCCCGGTGCTTTGTCTGTAGCTAATAATTCTAATGACATTATTCCATCTCCTTTAAATTTTCTCTTTCTTTAGAATCTGACCATAGTCTGTCTAAATTATAATACTGTCTCTCTTCTTTATGAAAAACATGTGCTATAATATCTCCAAAATCTAATAGTATCCATCTAGCACTATTATAACCTTCTCTACTGGTTTTTTCAAACCCTGCTTCAGTCATTTTACTTTCTATTTCATCTGCTATACTCAATACCTGATTAGATGAATTACCACTAACTATAACAAAATAATCAGCAATTGGACTCATACTAGCAATATTTAAAACTTTCATATCTGAACCCTTTTTATCTTCACAAGCTTTTTTTATTATTTCTAACTTATTTTCGATTTCTCTCAAAAATACACCTCCTTTTATGATTTCAAATCCTTTAATTAATTATATCTTCCATTAATAAATAATTTCTTGCAGCTAATGTATCTGGATGAATAAGTTTTTTAGATTTTACTAAAAATAATATTGTGTTATCCATAGCCATTATAATACTCAAGTCTAAATCTTGAAATGCCATATTTCTAATCTCTTTAATACCAGTAAATTCTCTTTCTGGCTCTATATAATCTGAAATATAAATAATTTTATCTAAAAGAGTCATATTTGCTCTACCAGTTGTATGGTAATGAATGGAATCTAAAATTTCTCTATCTAATATTCCATACTCATTTTCTGCAATTTTCGACCCTAGTGGTCCATGTAATAACTGCTTATTTGCAATCATAATGTCATCTAAAATTATATCAAATAAGGATATTTTTTTCAATAAACTTATTTCCATCCTATATTTTGCACAATCATGTAGCAATGCTCCAATTTTAGCTTTATCTATATCTGCTCCATAAATTTGAGCTAATTTTATTGCAGTGTCTACAACTCTTAGAGAATGATTGTATCTTTCTTCTCCAATATTATAAATTAATAATTGTTCTAAATTCAATTTAAAAACCTTCTTTATATAAATTGTTTTTAGCTATATATTGTTCAACATTATCTGGAATTAAATATTTTATTGATTCATTATTTCTTACTCTATTTCTAATGTCTGAAGATGATATATCTATAAGCGGAGAAGTTACTTGTATAATATTGCCTCCAAACTCATCAGTGTATTCTTTTATTTTATCTTCAATTAAATGATTTTTGCCACCTGGTCTATTTGCTACAATTAAATTTGTAGTAGCTATTATTTTTTCATAGTCTTTCCAAGTAGGTAGCTGAAATAATGAATCTGCTCCAATTATAAAATATAATTCATCATTTGAGTATAATGCTTTAAACTCTTTTAATGTATCTACAGTATAACTTATGCTGGTTCTATAGGTCTCCATATCACTTACTTCAAAATATGGATTTGATATCGTAGCTATTTTAGTCATTTTTAATCGAATTTCACTATCCTCTACCTTAGAATCATCTTTATGTGGTGTGAAGCCAGTTGGTATGAATATAATCTTATCTAATTCGCATTTTACTCTTACATATTCCGATAATATAAGATGGCCGTGATGAATTGGATCAAAAGTACCTCCAATTAAACCTATTTTCATATATACACCTCTTTTACTAATAATTAAACTTCAGAAATTTATTTCTGAAGTTAATATTATTCCTAGGGAAGTTGAATTTTTTTGTCTTCTTTAGATTCTCTATATAATACGAATTTGTTTCCCATACTTTGAACAAATTCAGCCCCTAATTCAGTAGCTAATTCTAAAGCTACTTCTTTAGCTTCTAGTCCACTATTATTTAATACATTAATTTTAACAAGCTCTTTAGATTCTAATACTACATCTACTTGTTTTATAAAACCATCTGTGGTTCCATTTTTACCTAATTGAAAAACTGGATCTATTGTATTTGCCATACTTCTTAAAAAACTTCTTTGTTTTCCTGTCAACATTTTTTACACTCCTTCATAAACCTTAAAAATTTTAGTACCTTTATATTAATGGAAAAACTCAAATTCAAAATCTGAAATGAAAATAGAATCTCCTTCTTCAACTCCTAATTTTTCTAATTCTTCAATTATACCTTTTTTTCTTAAGGTATCTTGAAAAAATCTTAGTGAATCTACATCATCAAAATATACGGATTCTAATAATCTTTCTACAAATGTTCCTTCCACAATATATACATCATCTTCTTTTCTAACAATGATAGTTTCTTCTACTTCTTTATATCCTACATATTCTTCATCGTAGGTTTCATCCACAATTTCAGTATTAGAAAGTAACTCCCAAATACCATATTTCAATCCATCAATTCCCTCTCCAGTAGCAGCAGAAACTGGATATATAGTATAGCCTTTAGGTTCAAATTCAGCCTTTAATCTTTCTAATTGTTCTACTGATTCAGGAATATCCATTTTGTTAGCTGCAATTATTTGAGCTTTAGTTGCAAGTTTTTCATTGTAATCACTTAATTCTTGATTAATAGTATAAAAATCCTCTATTGGGTCTCTATCTTCGCTGCCAGACACGTCCAGTACATGAACTAATACACTTGTCCTCTCTACGTGCTTTAAGAAGTCGTGACCCAGTCCTATGCCCTCAGAAGCCCCTTCAATAAGTCCCGGGATGTCAGCTAAGACAAAACTTTTTTCATCCTCAACTCTAACAACACCTAAGTTAGGTTTAAGAGTTGTAAAATGATAATTCGCAATTTTTGGCTTTGCAGCACTGAGTAATGATAATATAGTAGATTTTCCTACATTTGGATATCCTATAAGTCCCACATCAGCTATTAATTTTAATTCTAATATAATTTCTCTTTCTTGCCCTTTAGTTCCAGCCTCAGCAAAACCAGGTGCTTGTCTAGTTGGAGTTGCAAATTTTGCATTTCCTCTGCCACCCCTACCACCTTTAACTATAACAAAGGTTTGATCTTTTTCTTTTAAATCTACAATAACTCCACCACTGACTTCATCTTTAACCAAAGTACCTACAGGTACTTTTAATATAATATCTTCACCTTTTGAGCCAAATTGTTTTTTACTTCTGCCGTCTTCTCCATTTTGACCTTTATATGAGCGTTTGTATCTAAAATCCATTAAAGTTCTAATACCTTCATCAGCCTTTAAAATTATAGATCCGCCATTACCCCCATCCCCACCAAAGGGACCTCCTGAGGGTTCAAATTTTTCTCTTCTCCATGCAACAACACCATTTCCACCTTTTCCAGCTTTTAATGATATATTTGCTATATCTATAAACATAATTCATCATCCTCTTTAAATACATTTCATTTAAAGTATACCCATTTCATTGTGAATTAATTTTAACACAACAAAAAAATTAAGCTCACCTATTAGGTAAGCTTAAGTATACTATGCCAGTTCTTCAGCAGGATAAATACTAACTTGTTTTCTATCCTTACCTTTTCTTTCAAATTTTACAACGCCATCAACAGTTGCAAATAAAGTGTCGTCATTTCCTCTACCTACATTTGTACCAGGGTGGATTCTTGTACCTCTTTGTCTAACAAGTATATTACCTGCTAGTACAAATTGTCCATCTCCTCTTTTAACGCCTAATCTTTTAGACTGACTGTCTCTACCGTTTCTGGAGCTACCTACTCCTTTTTTAGAAGCAAACAATTGTAAATTTAATTTAATCATCACTTACACCTCCCTGTATTCGAGAGTTACATATTTAGGGTAACTTTCTATAACCGACTTGATTCCAAGTTCTAATGTTTTTAATACTATTTCAGTTTTCTCCAAAATTTCATTATCCATAATTTTAGGTAAATTTACGTCTAAATATCCTGAATCATCATCTATAGTATATATAATTTCATCTTTATTTAGCCCACACAGTTCAATTAAAGCATTTAGACCTGTATAAGATAATACTGATACAGCTGAGCAAACTATGTCTTCTCCATGAGTTTTGTAATTTGCATGTCCGGATACATTATATTTCACGATATGCCCTAGATCATTTTTAAAAATTTTAACTTTAATCATATTATCCTACTATCTTTTCAATTTTAACTTTAGTAAATGGTTGCCTATGACCTAATTTTCTTTTATAATTTTTCTTAGGCTTGTATTTAAAAACAATAATTTTCTTAGCTTTACCTTGTTCTAATACACTACCTTCTACAGTAACTCCTTCAACATAAGGTTTCCCAGTAAGTAATTCTCCTTCTTTTGATACTATAAGAACTTTGTCAAAATTTACTGTTTCGCCTTCTTCAGCAATTAATTTTTCTACAAAAACTACATCGCCTTCTTGCACTCTATATTGTTTACCACCAGTTTCTATAACAGCATACATATATTATTGCACCTCCTCTAACCCAGTCTCGCCGACATCAGGTGACTACGCTTTAAAACCTACATCGAGCGGCTCTACACCCAAATAGTTTAACAAAAATATATCTAATTGTCAATAACTATTGTTATTATATTTATTAATATTAAATATTAATAATAAAATCACTTTAAATCAAATCCTAAACTAATTTTTCTTTATGACTTTTCCTGCTATTGTCTTCATGAAATATAGCCCAGGCATAGGATCTTTCCAATCCCAAGTTGAGGAAACCCTCTTAAATGTAAAGTCTTTTAGGATTTTACCAAAATTCATTTGTCCAGTTCTAAGATATTCTCTTATTGCAAATAAATCTTCATACATATAATGAAATGTATAACCTGTGTCATAATCTATACACTTATTTGGTGGAATGGTATTTGTCATATCCATATAAGTGATATAAGGAAAATTAAGACCAACTTTTGCAAGCATTTCATTGAAATTTATAATCCTTACGTTTACTTCTATAAGATATATTACACCAGTATTTTCATCTCTTTTTAGCTCTATTTCAGCAAATCCTTTATATTTAATTGCCTCTAAAAAAGGTTTCCCTATTTCATGTACTTCAGGAATATATTTTTGTTTTGCATAAGTCGATGCTCCAAAGTTAATAGGCCATTGTCTTACCTTATGTACAGTCATCCAGTGAGTTACCTTAGAATCTTGATTCAAATAGGCATCATAACAATAGCAGTTCTCTTCTGGCCCTGGTATAATTCTTTGCACAATTATTGGTGAATTGTCTCTACGACACATCTCTACTTTTTCAATAAGTTCTTGTTCATTTTCGATTATAAAAACTTTGTGTCTATATCTTCTTACAAAGGAAGCTGAATCCATAGGTTTTATTATACATGGGTATTTTATTTCTTCTCTAACTCTCTGAATTAGATCTTCATCTTCTGAATTTATGGTCTCTGGCACTATAACGTTGAATTTTTCTGCCAGTAAACTCATAGTATATTTATCCATTACCTCTGACCAGAAGCCTTTTCTATCCATAGGAAATAGATAATATTCTTTTAATTCATAAAAATACCTATCTACAAATTCTACATAAGGATCAGCCCCAGGAAATAGAACTGGTTTCTTTTCTTGTTTTTTTCCATACTGGATTAGAAACTCCAATAATCCCTCTGGGTCTTCATCATAATGAGGTCCAATTAATTTTTCACTTAAATACTTAGATTTTGCTCCATATCTACTTTCCTCACTATAGTCTATAGCAACAACCGGTATCCCTTTTCTTCCAAGTGTTCTTATAATACTCAGTCCGATATAATAATTAGCACCTAATACAACAGCCTTGTTTTTTATTTTCCTCACGTCCTTAATTACTTTTTTAAAATCTTTTCTTGGTTTATATTAGACTTTTATATATTCTATCAAAATTATTGTTTTCTAACAAGACTAAAACCCTCTCACAATATCCTGTTTTGATTAAACCTCAACTTATTACTTTTGAATCCTTCCTCGCCCTTTACAAGTAGGACAAACTATAGATGTTCTTATTTCTAAAGTCTCTCTGATTCTCTTTCGAGTCATTTCTACTAAGCCTAAGTTAGTCATACCTGCAACATTTGGTTTGTTTCTATCTTTAAGTAATTCATCATTTAATACACTAATGATTTTAACTACATCTTCATCACTTTTCATATCTATAAAGTCTACAATTATAATTCCACCAATATCACGTAAACGAATTTGCCTTAAAATTTCTTCTGCTGCTTCTATGTTTGTAATTAATATAGTTTCTTCTAATGAATAAGCTCCAACAAATTTTCCTGTGTTTACATCCACTGCAGTCAGGGCTTCAGTTTCGTCTATAACTATATGCCCCCCACTTTTCAAAGAAACTTTTCTTTTAAAAGCTTGGTTCAAATCATTAAGCAAGTTTTGATCATTCGCCATAGAAAATTTTTTATCTAATATTATTTTTTCTCCTAAACTATAGGAAAAATAGTCTTCTAATAATAAAAGTTTCTCATATATAAAACTATTGTTAACTATTATCTTATGGTTTTTGTCATTAAATGTGTCTCGTACTATTTGATATACTAGGTCTAATTCTCTATAAAGCAATTTGGGACATGGAAGAAAATTTATTTCTCTTTCTATTCTATTATATATCTCCCATAATTTGTTATATTCATCGGTCAATAGCTCTTCATCAACATCTGCAGCCATAGTTCTAAATATAAGACCCATATTGTCTTTAATAATTTTTTCTCCTAAAATTTTAAGTCTACTAACAGGTTTAAAACCTAGTATTTTCCTGGAAACATTTATCTGATTTGAAAAAGGTGTTAAAACTAAATATCTTCCAGGTATGGTTATTTTAGTAGTTACTTTAGGTCCTTTGTTTTCGTTACCTTCTTTTATTACTTGTACTATTATTTCTTGACCACCTTTTACAACTTGACTAATCTTATAACTTTCATTACTATATATTTGTTCTCTATTTAATGCATCATTTACATATAAATATGCATTCTTTCCTTCTCCAATATCAACAAAAGCAGCTTCCATACCTTGAAGCACAGTTTCTATTCTAGCTCTATATATATTGCCTACTAGTTTTTCTTTGTTTTCTTCTTGAGTATAATATTCTACTAACCTATGGTCTTCTACTATACCTACTTTATTAACTTCATCTACAGAGTCTATAAAAATATAATCCATGCAATCCCCTCATTTATATTGGTTTATATATATTGTCTTTTCCCTCTATATATAACCCCAATCTTTTTAGCATTACTGATTCCATATCAATACCCAAGTTATTATCTCTATTCATTGCTTCTATTAGATCCAAAGGTCTTAATGTTCCATTTTCACTAGAACTTAATAATGCATTGATATAGATTATATCATTCTCTACTTTTGTAACTTCAACTTCTTTAATTAAACATTTTACATCTTCTTGAATCAATATCTTTACTTTTTTTCTTTTTCTAAATCTAGATATTATAATCTCTTCATTTTTCAACCATGATTTTATAATCCTGCTAAGTTCTTCTTCCTTTATATCAATACTAGTCTTAAATTTTGCTTCATACAAGGCTAAATCTATTATTGCCGAAACTGGTTTATTGTCTTTAGGATAAATACCTGCCAATATCTTTATTCCATCTGGAAGTACAGAATTCATCCTAATTATAAATTCTTCTATTTCTATTTCTTCTAAAAGATCTATATCCATATATTCTTCTATGCTTTCAACTCCTAAACTTAAAGGATTTGCAATTGAAAATTTAGGTCTAGGATTAAATCCTTTAGAATAATTAAGTTCTATACCCGCCCTATTAAAGCATCTCTGAAATAATCTTATTAAATCTAGATGTCCAATATATCTTAAATAATTTTCTTTAGTAAACTTTACTCTCAAGATCAATTAAAAACACCTCTCATACTACAATCTTCAATACCGCAGTTTCTACAGCCTAATCTGCAATCTTTGGTTATAGTTCCAGTTAGTGATTTTTGAAATTCCGCCTTAAGATACTCTTTAGTGACTCCAGGATTAATAAAATCCCAAGGTAAAACTTCTTCAAGATTTCTAACTCTTGTACTGTAAAAGTCTCCATCAATATTAGATTCATTTAAAGCTTCTAGCCATAAATCATATTTAAAATGCTCTGACCAACCATCAAATTTACATCCTTTTTCCCAAGCTTTTAATAATACTGCTGATAACCTTCTATCTCCCCTAGCAAATATTCCTTCTAAATAACTTAAATTTGCATCTGAATAGCTAAAGTTTATTGCTCTATCTTTAATGCTATTTTTAACAAGACTTATTTTTTCTTTAAATTCTTCAATACTATCCTGACCAACCCATTGAAAAGGAGTAAATGGTTTAGGTACAAAGCAAGAAGCACTAGAAGTCAATTTGAAACTTCCTTTTTTCTCTTCATTTGGTCTATTGAAATATATATCCTTTACCAAATAAGACATATCTTTAATTCCCATTAGATCTTCTTCGGTTTCTGTCGGCAATCCTATCATAAAGTACAACTTTACCCTAGACCATCCTTCCTTAAAAGCATAAGTAACTGCTTGAATTAGATCTTCTTCATTAACACCTTTATTAATAACGTCTCTTAATCTTTGGCTACCAGCTTCAGGTGCAAAAGTAAGCCCACTTTTTTTCACTTTTTCAAGTTCTTTTAAAACGTCTATGCTAAAACTATCTAATCTTAAAGAAGGTAAAGAAATCCCTACGTTTTTATCTTCATATTTATCCATTAGTTGTGAAATTAGTACATTTAAAGTTGAATAATCACAAGAACTTAAAGAAGAAAGTGAAATTGTGTCATATCCAGTTGATTCGATTAATTTTTGAGCTAACTCTACTAATCTCTCAGTTGATTTTTCTCTTATAGGTCTATAAATCATACCTGCTTGACAGAATCTACAACCATGGGTACAGCCTCTAAATACCTCAAGGACAACTCTATCATGAATAGTCTCTATAAATGGTACTATCATACTTTCAGGAGCAAACATAGCATTTACATCTATTATCATGTTTTTATTGATTATATTAGGAATCCCTTCTATTATAGGATACATTTTATTTATAGTTCCATCATTGTTATATTTTACATCATAAAAAGCTGGTACATATATGCCATTAAGCTGAGCTATTTCTTTTAAGAAAGAATCTCTATCCCAATTACCTTCTTTATGACTTTCATAAATTTTTAACAATTGTAAAACTATTTCTTCACCTTCTCCTATAACAAAAAAATCAAAGAAGTCTGCTATAGGTTCTGGATTGTAAGCACATGGTCCTCCACCTATTATAAAAGGGTGTTCATCGTTTCTATCTTTAGATAAAAGTGGAATCTGGGATAAATCTAATAGATTTAAAATATTTGTATAGCTCATTTCATATTGAAGTGTAAAACCCAAAAAATCAAAGTTTTTTACTTCTTCCTTATTTTCTAAAGTAAATAGCGGAAGTTCTTCTTTTCTCATTTCCGTTTCCATATCTATCCATGGTGAAAAAACTCTTTCACATACATAATTTTCTACATTATTAATTAAATTATATAAAATATGCATACCTAAGTGGCTCATTCCAACTTCATAAAGATCTGGATATGAAAAAGCAAATTTTACTTTAATTTTCCTTAAGTCTTTTTTAACAGAATTTTGCTCCATTCCAATATATCTTGCGGGTTTATCAACTTTTTTTAATATTTTATTTAATTTATCTATATCAATCATTTATTATCACCTTTCTTTAATGTCCTAAGCTATATAATATCATTTTATCAGATACATATACAACTAAATAAATCTTGCTCCAAGATGCATATAATAAAAAGAACTCTAAGTTTAGTTAGAGTTCTTTTTTGCATGAATATCTTTAATTTTCTTTATAGGAATATTTGCAACTAATGCAGATACAGGAGACTCATTGCCATCTCTTTTCATCCTAGTAAGTTTTATATCCAAACCTTCCTCATCTATATCAGCATATTGTGAAATGATCTTAATAATATCTTCTTTTATCATTTCTAATAGCTTAGGTGATAAATCAGATCTATCATGAACTAATACAAGCTTTAGTCTTTCCTTTGCAACATTTTTACTTTTTTCTTTTTTTCTACCGAAAAATTTAAAAAAATCCAAGACCATCCCCCCTTATCTGCCAAATATCAATTTTAGAATTTTGCTGAATTTTCCTTCTTCTGCTTCTAAATCTAAAAATGGAACTTCTTCTCCCATTAACCTACGGGTAATGTTTCTATAGGCTTTACCGGATTTTGTCTTTTCATCTATGACAACTGGCTCACCTTTGTTAGTAGATATTACAATTGCTTCATCATCTGGAACTGTTCCTAATAAATCTATAGCTAAAATATCTATAATATCTTCAATGCTCATCATGTCTCCACGCTTTACCATATCTGGTCTAATTCTATTAATAATCACCTTAGGGTTATGTAAACCTTTGGCTTCTAATATACCTATTACTCTATCAGCATCTCTTACTGCTGAGATTTCAGGTGTTGTAACAATAATAGCCATATCAGAACCAGCTATTGAATTTTGAAATCCTTGTTCTATACCTGCAGGTGAATCTACAATTATAAAATCATGACTTTTCTTCAATTCATTTACTAATTCAAGCATTTGTTCTGGTGAAATTGCGGATTTATCTCTTGTTTGAGCCGCTGGTATTAAATATAACTTTTCATATCTTTTATCTTTGATCATAGCTTGTTTTAATTTGCAATTTTTTTCTACAACGTCTATGATGTCATAAACAATTCGATTCTCTAGTCCCATAACTACGTCAAGATTTCTAAGTCCAATATCTGCATCAATTACTACAACTGATTGACCTAGCATAGCTAGCCCCGTTGCAAGATTTGCACTGGTAGTAGTCTTGCCGACTCCCCCTTTTCCTGAAGTGATAACTAAAGATGTTCCAAGCTTTTCAGTACTCATCTAATTTCCCCCTTTTATTTATTCGGTAAATATGGTTCAATTACAACTTCTCCATTGTTGATCTTTGCTATTTCTGGTAATTTATAGTGTGCATCATCTTCTGGAGGTCTGACTATTATATCATTAATTCTTAATTGAGTAGGTAATAAATTATATGCAGCAACTACTGAATCCGCATTTCCACCTAGTCCAGCATGAGCTACACCCCTAAGAGTTCCAAGAACAATAATACTCCCACTTGCTTTAAGTATAGATCCTGGGTTCACATCTCCTATTATAACAATATTTCCATCATAATCAACTTCTTGACCTGATCTTAAAGTTCCAAAGACAAATTTTGTCATACCTTCATGAACTCCCTGAAAACTTTCTCGATGACTATTATCTGTAGAAATATACTCTTCATGGATAATAGGTACCTGTTTAATATAATCTGGAAGCTGACCTAACTCTATATCAAATCCATATTTATATTTTAAGATTAATTTAACCTCTAATGCATCTTCATCTGATAATTCTTCTGCTTTTATACCCAGGAATTTTGCACCTTTAAAAAAAGATAGAGAATCCTTTAATTTAAGATCTAGTTCAGATATTATATTGGCTAAATCATTACCTTTAATATTAATATAGACACCTTCTGAAACCCCTTTAAAATTCACATTTTCTTTTTTCAATTATAATTTACCTCCATTAAACAACTCTTTGTATATTATACTATTATTAAACCAATACTACTATAGTTTTCTGTATTTACTTACAATTCATAAAAAACAAAAGAAATATTACTTGGATAACTTGTTATTAAATGGTAAGTTCTCCTTAGTTTCAATTTTATTCAGTCCTAAATACTCAGCTATTATATCTCTTACCAGTGGACCAGCAAAACCACCACTACCACCTTGGAAAATAACTGCTGCAATTGCAATCTCAGGTTCATCATAGGGAGCAAATCCTACAAACCAAGTGAAATCATCATAGGTATCTCCTGTAACAGGATTTATTCCACTTTTTTCAGCTGTTCCTGTCTTACTACCAACTTTTATTGGGAAGTCACCGAAAGTTTTTCTAGAAGTACCATCTTCGGATACCATTAGCATACCTTTTTTTATATGTTCTAAATTTTCGTAGTTATTTAATTCTATTCTTTCCGTATCCACATTGTGAGTATATAATGTTTCAGAATTATTATAATTTTTTATACTATCTATTAATGTTAACTGATGATTATATCCCCCATTAGCTATTGTAGCTATATAGTTAGCCATTTGAATAGGAGTATAAGCTGATTGTCCTTGTCCTATTGTCACATTAAGTGTATCACTAATTTTCCAGGGTGAATAATTTATATAAGTATATTTAATCCTATCAGCTAATCCTTCTCTTTCCCCTTTAAGTTTCCTTTCTGGTTCAATTCCAAGACCATTTAAACGCCTTACTACTTCAGCTCTTGTTAATACTTCCTCTAATTCTAACCAGCTTATAATTTCATCTATGATTTCTTTCTTCTTTACATCATCAATTATTGTATCTTCTTTTAGATATTTTTCCATTTCTCTATTCAGATAATTTTTTAACATTGCTTTTGTACCTATTACTTTTTTTTGCGGAGTTGGTACGCCAACTGCAGTTTCAGATGGAAGTCTTATTTCAATACCTGTTTTATCATTTAATCCTAGTTTTTTAGACATTTCACCAATATCTTCAATCTCTAATTTCATTCCTAATTGTTCGCCAGTTTTCTGGTTTTCACCAAGTGCCAAGGAGTAAAAATAATAGTTACAGGAATCTCTTAATGCTTCATATACATTTTCATATCCATGAGTTGACTTAAAGTTAGTCCACAATAAACATCTGAATGTGTCTGTTCCTATTTCAATATATCCCATATCTCTGATTTTTTTGTTTGGATCCAAACCTTTTTCTAAAGCAGCTAATGCAGTGACCATTTTAAAAGTAGACCCCGGTTGTACAGCTGTTTGAGTTGCAATATTATAAAGTGGTCTAGGTGCTAATGGATCTTTTTCATTTTCTGGAAATAAACTGTTCCAATCCGTGGTTGAAATACCTGTTGAAAACAAATTAGGATCATAAGATGGATAACTAGACATGGCTAGAACTTGACCAGTTTTAACATCAATGGCTACTACTGCTCCAGAAGTTGCATTTACATATGGACGTTTCTTTGATTTGCTGATATCAAATTTAAAATCTCCCCATGGACTTTCATAAGTCCCACCGGTCTGTATTTTCTTTAATGTTTGCTCTAGTGCTTTATCAGTTGCTTGCTGAAGTTTTAAATCCATTGCTATATATACATTATCACCAGGCACTGGCTTTTCTTCATCAATAACTTTTGTAGTATTACCAACTACATCAACCTGTACCCTTTTAACTCCACTTTTTCCTCTTAATATGTCTTCAAAGTTTTCTTCAATACCAGTTTTCCCAATTATAGCAGAAGGAGAATAATCACTGTCTTCTACATATTTCTTAACTTCAACAGCTGTTCCTATATTACCTAGGTATCCCAATATATGAGCTGCAGTACTTCCTTCAGGATAATATCTTACAGGCTCTATGGATATATTTATACCAGGCAATTCCATTATACCTTCTTCAATTCTAGCCACAGTAGAGTCTTTAATTCCATAAGCTATATTTATAGGTTGATATGCAAGATGTCCTTGTTTATTCAGTTGATCATAAATATTGAATATAGCTCTAGTTTCATATTTACTCAAATAATCATCTATTTCATAATTCATTTTTAAACTCCAGAATGCATCTTTAAGTGACTTGTCAGGATCAATTTTCTTTGATGTATACCAGTTTCTCATATTGTTAATAGCTACATATTCAAAATCTTTAGCTATTGATATTTTTGTATTGATACCATCATTTAATAATTGTGATTGAGCATGAGATTTTATCTTATCTGAGACTATGAAGTCATCCATAACTCCTACTTTATTTGCATAATCTATTGTTAATTCTATAAGACTAGTATCCCCAATATCTATATCTCCTGTATATTGGTATAAAACAGAAGTATTATCTTCTGTTAATTCAATACTTATAGGAACACTATCACTCTTTTCCTTAATCATTTCTAAAAGTATTTCCCCAGGAATTATTATATCTCCCTCATTATCAGAGATAATAACTCTATCTAGAAAGTTTTTTAACGAAACAGTTTTAAATATATTTATAAAATCTTCTTTTGCCGAAGAACTCATTGAAATTCTTGGGTAATTTTTTATTAATCCTCTTTTCTGTTGAAGATATTCTTCTTGAAAAGAGATTGCATAATCTTCTAGAATAATATTATCAGCTAATCCCTTATCATATAACAAATTATAGGTTAGTAGTCTGGAAAGTGAATTATCTATTATTTTACGGACTATTGTCTTGTCATCATTGACTAATTTTACAATGCTTTCAACAGGAGATATATCTTCAGTTAAGTTATTAGAAGTTTTCCATTTAGAAACATCTTGGTTACTATCAAATTCAACAACTACTTCATTGTTAAATATTTTAACGTTTATTGGTATTTCAATGCCCTTATTTTTAAAAGCATTTAAAGCTCTATTTACAGTTACAAACTGAAAGTGTTCATTATAATCCATATGTATATAATAAGTAGATAACAATTCTTCAAGAAGGTCATTTTCTATTATTGTTTCTATTACTTTATCTATAGGATTAAGATTTTCATACAAATAATCAACTTCGTCCTTATAATTAAATGTATTAAGCTCTAATGGAAAATCATCTTGAACATTAGCTCCATCTTCCTCTAATAATCTTACTAAGGTTAGTATCCCATTATTTTTAACTACTGCATCTTTTATATTTAGTTCATCTTTTAATAATTGGACAGTAAATGTAGGTTTGTTACCAGCTAATAACCTACCATATCTATCACGAATTTCTCCTCTAGGAGGGGTTAATTGTATTTCTTTCAATCGTTTGTTGTCAGAGATATCTCTATAATAGTCACCTTCAGCAATTGTTAAAGTTGCTAGTCTAAAAGATAAAACTATCATCAAAATAGCTAGCACAAATCCCATAATATTATATCTATTTTTAATTTTATCCCAAAACCTCATTTACTTCACCCTACCTTTTCCCAAACCTTAAAGAAGGCTCAACGAATACCTTGCCCATAATTTTGAAAACTATTATGGTTAATAACGTATTATATATTATTTCTACAAGCAATATTTCTTTCATTATCAAACCAAAGGGAATTCCTCTTGATAAAAAGAACATAAATAGAAAATACATAAAATTATAAAATATTGTAGCAAAAATTGAGCAGATTGCTGGCATAATTATACTATCTCGAGCAACATCTTCTTCTAAATATCCTAAAATAAATCCAATAAAAAAATAAATAAATCCATTAATTCCTATAGTAGTACCAAATATAATATCCTGTATTAATCCAATTGCTAATCCTAAAAACCCACCATAGTATCTTCCTTTGTTTAAGCTAACAAATATAATAAAAATAAGAGCTGTATTAGGTACAACTCCAAAAATACTTAATGATGGTAAAATTGTGCTTTGCAAAACAAAGTTAAATACTACCATTATTACTATTATTAAAACATTCATGTAAATCCCTCAAATCAATTTGATATAATCATGATTCTTTGCAGCTTTTTAAAATTTATTGCTGGCTTAATTATTACTTTTTTAATTAAATCTTCTTCGTCATCAATTACCTCTTCTATTTCTCCAATATAGATATCCTTAATAAAAGACCCACCTAAACCTGAAGTATATAATTTGTCACCAACTATTACATCTGATTTACTATCAAAGAGATATCCACTTATAATTCCATCAATACTGCCGTTTAAAATTCCACCATCTTGTGTTCGAATATTCTTAAATGATATCTTATTCAGTTCATCTATAATAGTTATTACTTTAGCCCAATTTGTACCTACATCTATTACTCGTCCAACTATACCCTCTTGTACTAGATTTTGTTCTACTTCAAATCCAGTTACAATAGTATCACCTTTTTTAACTCCATGCTTAATACCCTTATCAATTACAAATCTATTATACCAGTTCCCTGGTTCTTTACTGGTGATTTGTGCCTGAATAAAGTTGTGAGATGAATTTTGTATAAGTCTGGCTTCATTTTTTAAATAATCGCTCATGCCAATTATATTTTGAAGATCTCTATTCTCTGATTCTAATTCTAAAACTAGTATTTCTAGATTTGTTTTATCTTCTTTTAATGTGGATACGTCCTTTATATTAATGAAAAAATTTGATATACCATTTTTAATATTAAGACTGATTTTGCTAATAGGTGTCAGAATACTACCAAATGTCTTTTCAAACTTTGTTAGTTTCAGTCTCTCTTTATTTGTATATCCAATTATAAGAATTAGAATGATAGCAATACTAATTACTACCATTCTATCTTTGTATTTCCTAAAAAAATACATTATATCACCACTTAGCCTATTCTTTTGTTATTACTGATTGATTTTCTAAGAACATCAATGCTCTCTAAAGCTTTTCCAGTACCAATAGCTACACAATCTAATGGATTCTCTGCAATATGAACTGGCATTCCAGTCTCTTTAATAATAATTCTATCTATACCGTCTAATAATGCTCCTCCACCTGTAAGCATGATACCTTGCTCTATTACGTCTGAAGCAAGTTCTGGAGGTGTCTTTTCTAAAGTTGATTTAATAGCATCTAAGATGTTATCAATTTGTTCTTTCATAGCTTCATAGATCTCACCTGAAGTTATTACAACAGTTTTTGGTAATCCACTTATTAGGTCTCTACCTCTAATATCCATTGTTTTTTCATCAGCAGAAATATCAGCTGACCCTACATTAATTTTAATATTTTCAGCAGTTCTTTCACCTATCATTAAACTATATTCTTTTTTAATATAGCTAACAATAGACTCATCTAATTCATCTCCACCTACTCTAATGGATTTACTAGTTACTATTCCACCTAATGAAATAATTGCGACTTCGGTGGTTCCCCCCCCAATATCTACAATCATACTACCAGTAGCTTCATGTACTGGAAGTCCAGCTCCAATAGCAGCAGCCATTGGTTCTTCAATTAAGTAAGCATCCCTTGCTCCAGCATGTATAGCTGCTTCTTCAACAGCTCTCTTTTCAACTTCAGTGACTCCACTAGGTACACATACTACAACTCTAGGTTGGAATAATGATCTTTTAGGACTAGCAATTTTAATAAAATATTTTAACATATTTTGAGTTACATCAAAATCTGCTATTACTCCATCCTTTAAGGGTCTAATAGCTACTATAGTTCCTGGTGTTCTACCAATCATTTTCTTTGCTTCTTCTCCTACTGCTAAAACTTTTCTAGTATGAGTTTCAATAGCAACTACTGATGGTTCCCTTGCTACTATACCCTTACCTTTTATATATACTAAAGTGTTCGCAGTACCTAAATCTATTCCCATATCCTTTATAATCCCATTAAATAATCCCATTAATTTCTCCTCTCTAATCTCAAACCAAATTTTTTTCTTTAAAACTTATATACTTATTATCACCAATTATAATATGATCCAAAACTTTAATTCCAATTAAATTACCAGCATCTATTAATCTATTTGTAATGCTAATATCTTCATTACTAGGATTTGGATCTCCACTTGGATGATTGTGTATCAATATTATAGAATTTGCATTTCTCTTTATCGCTATTTTAAAAACATCTCTTGGATGAACAATGGACGCATTTAAAGTCCCAATTGAAATATTCTCTATTGCCAATATTTGATTTTTAGTATCCAATATTGCTATTTTAAAATATTCTTTACAAAGATATCTCATTTCATCCATAAGTAAGTTGACTAAAACCATAGGCGAACTAACTTTGATTTTATCTTGTGGCCCTATTCGATTTAACCTTTTTCCTATTTCTATAGCAGCTAATATTTGAGATGCCTTACTTTCTCCGATACCCTTTACTTCCATTAACTCTTCTAAAGTTACATCTGATAAATAAGCTATTCCTCGATTATCTCGGCTTAATATCTTCTGTGCAACTTCAACTGCGGTTTCTTCCATATTTCCAATCTTAATTATTAATGCTAATAATTCAGCATTAGATAGTGCTTCTACTCCATGACTAATAAGTTTTTCTCTAGGTCGTTCGCTTAATGGCAGATCTTTGATAGTATACCTTTTATCTAATTCTAATTTTACCTCCAAATCATCACCTACTTATTATAATAAACTAATTTTAAAAAACTTGTTTAATAAGAAGTCTAATTTTACCAAAGGAAGTCCAACTACATTTAAATAACAGCCATCTATTTTTTCAACTAATAGAGCTCCATAACCTTGTATACCATATGCTCCTGCTTTATCCATAGGTTCATTTGTATTTACATAATGGATTAATTTACTATCTTCTAAATCTCTAAATTTAACAATCGTATTTTCATAATCTACAATTTTAATTTTTGAACTGCCTTGAATAATACTAATCCCAGTTATCACATTATGATAATTTCCATTTAATAACTTTAATATTCTTAAGGCATCTTCTTCATCTTTTGGCTTGCCCAAAATTTGATTTTCAAATACTACAATTGTGTCTGCCCCAATAACTATTTTGTCTGGATTTAATTTACTAATACTATATGCTTTTTGAAAAGCAAGACTCATAGCTATTTGTGTTGGGTTTTCTCCAATAAATGATTTTTCAATAATATCACTAGGAATTATTGTAGGACTTATATTGTACTTTTCAAATAGTTCCTTTCTTCTAGGAGAAGAAGATGCCAGTATAATATTTTCCATATAATCATCCTTTTTCTGTAAAAAGTATTTTAAAATTAACACGTAGATTCTTTACTATATAAGTTGAGGATAAACCTACGAAATAACCTGTAAAGATACTAGTAAGCATAAGAAATGGTAAATAAGTATATATTTTAGCATTATTCATCATAAGGCTTGCAACAGTAATCTGTGCAGTTACATGAGAAAGTGCTCCTAATATACTAACTCCCATTAAACTAAATATATTAGAAAAAAATCTATAAGCTAAATACATTACAATACAACTTAAAATAGCGCCTGAGAAACTATAGATAAAACTTGATATGCTTCCAGTGACCAGTACTAATACCATACTTTTAAGCATAGATACTATGATACCTTCTTTAAATCCAAAAATAATTATAGTGACTAAAACCACCATATTAGATAATCCTAATCTAGCTCCAGGCATAGCTATTGGTAAAGGAATGGCTGATTCTAATACACTTAATGCTAAACCTATTGATACCAATATAGATAAAAAGATCATCTTATTTAATTTCTTCATAATTACCTCTTTCTAATGATTCATTATATCAATTTCAGTATCCTTATCCAAACCTTTAATTTCTATTACCATTCTATTAGGCAAGCAAACAATAGTCTCACCTATTTTAGAAATATAACCCTGTTTCACATCTATTTTATCTGGGCAATCAGCTTCAATTACTCTTACTCTCTCATCCCCAATTTCAACTAAATTATATCCAAATTCAGTTTGTATGGGTATGGTAGTACCAATTATTTTATAATCAAATATTATTTTTTTTATCTCTTCCCCATTAACCTGAATACTCACATATTTATCAGCAGATGAGAATGCTTGTCTCTTTATAAAAAGTGTTGAAATTAATGCTAATACTATAACAAAGACAATTAAAAGTTTGTCACCTTTAGTCATTTTATCACCTTTTTTATTATTATTAAAGCTAAATGTTCAAATTATAGTTTACCATTAATAAATTATATTTACAAGTTACAATAAATAAAAAAGGAGCCCTTAGGCTCCCTGCTTAATTTGCTATAGCTCCATCTTCTTCTAATATTGTATGTATGCATTTTGTAGGACATTTTGCAACGCATATTTGACAGTTTGTACATTTTTCATAATCTATTTTTGCTAAGTTGTTTTCAAAAGTATACGCATCTTCTGGACATGCCTTAACGCATATTTTACAACCTATACAACCAATGGAACAGTCTTTTCTTACAATTTTTCCTGGATCTTCACTAATACATTTTACTACTACTTCATTACGATATGGAACTAATTCTATAATATTCTTAGGACATATATCAATACATTTCATACAAGCTGTACATTTTTCTCTATTTACAACTGCAACTCCATTAACCATATCTATAGCATCGAATGGACATACATCATAACATGTACCGCAACCTAAGCATCCATATGAACAAGCTTTGCTTCCATCAGCTAAATCCATTTCAACTCTACAGTCATTTATTCCATCATAAACATATTTTTGCTTAGCCTTATCACAATCTCCTTGGCAAAGTACTACTGCCACATTCCTATCTAAGTTTCCTGCATTTAATCCCATTATGTCAGCAACATTATTTGCAACTTCTTGTCCACCTACAGGACAAGCTGTAACTGGAGCTTTGCCATCTACTATGGCATTAGCTAATCCTTCACATCCTGGATAGCCACATGCCCCACAGTTAACTCCTGGAAGCGCATCAAGTACTGAACCTACTAATGGATCTATTTTAACTGCGAATGCATTAGAAGCTATAGAAAGTAACACACCAAATGCTAATCCCATGCCTCCTAAAACAATTACAGGTTGAATAATATTTTCCATTTTAATACCTCCTATACTAGTCCAGCAAAGCCTAAAAAGGCTATGGACATTAATCCCGCTGATATTAAAGCAATAGGTACTCCTTGTAATGCTTCTGGAACATCAGCAATTGCTAACTTTTCTCTTACACCAGTTAGTAATACTAAAGCTAAAAAGAAACCTAAAGAAGCTCCTATACCACTAGTAAGTGCTTTTATTAATGTATAATCTGATTGAATATTTAAAATTGTTACACCTAATACTATACAGTTAGTAGTAATCAATGGTAAGAATACACCCATTCCACTATATAGTGTAGGACTCATTTTTCTAATTGCTAATTCAACAAATTGAACTAGTGATGCTATTACCAATATAAATACAATAGTCTGTAGATATTCAAGATGAAAAACGTCTAATATGTATTTTTGAATCGCCCATGTAATTGCTGATGCAATTGTAATTACAAATGTTACTGCAATTCCCATACCTGTGGCTGTTTCCATCTTATTAGATACTCCTAGAAAAGGACATATACCTAAAAACTTTGCAAATACATAGTTATTTACAAAAACTGTTGATATAATTATTTGAAATATACTCATTAGTCTCCTCCTCTATTTTTTCTAAGATGTAGCTTTTTCTTTTAACATTATATTAAACACAGCAATCATAATACCTAATATTATGAAAGCACCTGCTGGAGCTACAAATATACCAGCTGGTTGAAATTTATCTCCAAATACTTTAATAACAAATCCAGTACCTTCAAACAACGTACCTGATCCAAATAATTCTCTTATTGCTCCTAATACGACTACTGACCAAGTGTAACCTAGACCATTTGATAATCCATCTACTATAGAGGCAATTACATTATTTTTATAAGCAAATGATTCAGCTCTTGCTAAAATAATACAGTTAACAACTATTAAAGGAATAAATATTCCTAGAGATTGATAAATAGGTTGAGCATATGCTTTTAAAAACATTTCTACAATTGTTACAAAAGTTGCTATAACAACTATAAAAGCCGGTATACGTATTTTATTTGGTATTATGTTTCTAAGTAATGATATTACAATATTTGAAGCCAATAGAACAGCAGTAACTGCCAGACCCATTGATATACTATTTAATACTGTATTAGTAACAGCTAGTACTGAACATAATCCAACTAATTGAACTAGGACTGGATTCTGTCGACCTAAACCACTTTTAAATATATTCATTAATTTCATTTATTCCACCTCCACTTGTATTAATCAACAAGAAATTTATTAAATGCATCAATTGCACCTTCAACTCCATAAACAACGCCTTCGGATGATACAGTTGAACCAGAAATCATTTCTATATCATCTACTTTATCCTTTCCAATAAAGGAATCCATAAAGTCACTTTCCATAATTTTAGTTCCTATGCCTGGTGTTTCATCATTATCAAATATTCTTATACCTGATATAGAGCCGTCTAGATTAATTCCTGTGATAATAGCTAAGTCTCCACCATAACCACCTGAATTAGTCTTTATTCCGTAACCTACTAATTCTCCATTATTTTTAACTTCATATATTTCTCTAATAAAAATATTGTCAGCTTTAATTTCATCTAACTTAGCTGAATCTATTTCTACAAATTCTGCTTCAGAAAATATCTCTGTTAGGAATCTATCCCTTACTTCTTCTTCAGTTTCTACAATAACTTCTCCAGGTCCATCTGCTGACAAATAGTTGTTATATACTTTATTAGCTTGATTAACACCCGCAATTACTGCATATGATGATACGGTTGCACCGGATATTAGGTAAACTTCATCATCTGCTGAAGGAGCTCCTACAGCCTTCAAGTCTCCTGCTGTTGATTTATCTTTAAATGAACTTATAAAGTTATCTTCTAATATTTTAGTACCTATATTAGGTGTTTCACTATTACTTACTATATTAATTCCTGCTATAGTTCCGTCTGCATTAATACCAGTGATACCTACAATATCTCCACCATAACCACCAGCGGCAGTTTTTAATGCATAACCTATAACTTCTTCACCCTTTTTAGCTTCAAATATTTCTCTGATCATCCCATTTGAGCTTTTAATCTCTTCAATTTTTGAATCTTCAATAGCTAAAAAATCATCTGCATCTGCAAATATTTCACTTAATGCTCCAAAACTCTTTTGCCTATCCATTTCTGCAATGATAGGACCTGTTACGTTATTGGCAGAAGCTAATACCCCTGCAGATACAGCTGTTATTAGAAGGAGAATAACTCCTAATTTAAGCGTTTCTTTCATTTATTTCTCCTCCTTTTGGTTGTCTTCTAACCCCGAAAACCTTAGGTTTTGTAATTCTTTCAATTACTGGAGTAGCAACGTTCATTAGTAAAATAGCATAAGAAACTCCTTCTGGCATAGCCCCTTTAATTCTCATTAAAGCAGTCAGTACCCCAGCTCCTACAGCGAAAATAATTTTACCATAGGGTGTGATTGGTGATGTGGCATAATCTGTAGCCATAAAGAATGCACCTAAGATCAACCCTCCAGCTAATACGTGATATATCATTAAACTTGGATCTATGCCTAATATTAGTAACATAGCGCAGGTACTAGCTATAAATAATACTGGTATTTTCCAATCTATAATTCCCTTAATTAATAGATATAAAGCACCAATTAATAATAATATTGCTGAGGTTTCTCCTAATGAGCCACCTATATCTCCCATTAACATTCTGTTTATAGAAGGTAAAGCGTTACTTCCAGTTTTAAGTAATGCAAGTGGTGTAGCGCTAGTTATTCCATCTGGATTTATATATGTAGACATAATTGCTGGCCATGAAGCAACTAAAGCAGCTCTTGCAGCTAATGCTGGGTTCATAAAGTTAGAACCAAGCCCTCCAAAAAATTCTTTAACTATTATTATAGCAAAAGCAGCTCCAAATACTGCAATCCACCAAGGTGCATTGGCTGGCAAGTTAAAAGCTAATAAAATACCAGTAACTACTGCACTTAAGTCTTTTATACGAATTGGTTTCTTAAATACTTTTTGAGCTCCAGCTTCAAAAACTACACAAGAAATAACTGTGACTAAAATTAATTTTAAAGCATTCATTCCATAGAAATATATACTCCCTATTAATGCTGGTGTTAATGCAATAATAACATCTAGCATAATTTGGTTAACTGTTTTATTAGTTCTTAAATGAGGTGCTTGTGATACTAATAGCAAATCATTTAATTCTACAGATTTTTCATTCTTAGGATCTAATATCTTGTCTTCCATTTAATTTCCTCCTTACTTCTTAGATTTTTTTCTTTTTTGTTTTATTTCTCTTTGAGCATGTCTAATAGATTCAGTTAATGGTCTTTTCGATGGACATATAAATGAGCAAGCACCACACTGAATACATTCTTCAACATTATATTCTTCTGTCATTTCAAACATATCTTTAAGAGCATATGCACTTAATAATACAGGTTGTAATCTAATAGGACACACTGTTAAACACATTCCACACTTTACACAAGGGACTGTCTCTCCCTGAACAGCATCTTCTTCATTTAATACTATTATAGCTGAACAAGCTTTATTAATTGGTGTATCTAAGGTAAACTGAGCTTTTCCAGTCATAGGTCCACCCGCTATAATTTTTCCTGGTTCACCGTTAAAACCACCACATTGTTCAATAATGTCTTTAATAGGAGTTCCTATTTTTACTTTTAAATTTTTTGGTTCTTTTATGCCACTACCTGTTACAGTGATTGTTCTTTCATATAAAGGTTTACCGTATTTAAAGAACTCATGAACAGCTAATGCGGTTGATACATTACTAACAATTGAACCTACATCTTTACATCTACCACCTGAAGGCACTTTTCTATCTAAAATGGCATCTACCATTCTATATGAATCGCCTTGAGGGAATTTTGTTTTTAAACTTACAATTTTAATATTATCTTCATCTTTAATTAGAGCACTTAATGATTCTATAGCATTTTTTTTGTTATCTTCTATACCTATGTAACCTGTTTCTAAATCTAAACAATTCATAATTATCTTTAAGCCTTCTATTATACCTTCTGGTTCTTCTAGCATAACTCTATGATCTACTGTTATGTATGGCTCACATTCTGCACCATTTAAAATAGCAGAATCTATTTTAGAATCATCTGCAGTTACTAACTTAGCATGCATAGGATAGGCTGCTCCACCAAGACCTACAATGCCAGCTTCCTTAATAAGATTAATAATCTCTTCCTTAGATAAATTTTCAAAGTTTGCTACAGGTCTAACTGATTCATGCATTTCCTCTAATCCATCAGATTCTATAACCACACAGTCTGATTTCCATCCTTCAGGAGTATACATATTAGTAATACTTTTAACTACCCCAGAAACACTAGCATGAACTGGCGCTGATAGAAATGCTTTAGATTCACCAATTTTTTGCCCTATTTTAACAGTGTCACCTATGCTAACAATAGCTTCGCAAGCTGCACCTACATGTTGATGTAAGGAAATATAAACTATCTTTGGGTCAATAGCTTTTTCGATTGATTTATCTTTTGTCAAATCCTTAAAATCTGGTATATGTACACCACCCTTGAAAGTTAGATTTTCAAGTTTCATTCTTATCCACCTCTTTTTTATTATAGTAATAAACCTAAATAATAGACATAGCAATAAAAATTTACTAGTCTATACCTTTTAACATTATAGCACTATTCATGTTAATTGTATATAATATAACAGAATATGACTACTTTTTGACAATTGATGATATCTCTTGGTGCAGGAGAAGGGATTCGAACCCTCGCACCCATATTAGGCAATAACCCCTCAAGCTATCGTGTATACCAATTCCACCACTCCTGCTATTATCCACCTATTATTATATTACTTTAAGATTATATTTCAAGTCATTTATTGGAATACTTCTGGAATAAAGCAATCTTTCAAGCCATTATAGGGATTAAAGAATGTAGGATTTAAATCTCCTATGATTTTGCTGTCTACTAAAAGAGCCTTATTCTTATAAAACAAGCTTACATAGGGCAAATCATTCACAATATGATCTTGTAAATACGAATATGTCTTCTTTTTGTATTCTCTATTTTTAGCGCCCATTGTATTTAATAGGAGTTCATCCATTTTCTCATTATTATAATTTATGAAATTATCCGTTTCTTCAAATGAGCTATGAAATATTGAATTAAGATTTGGTATTATTGACATTTCCCATCCTAAAACAGTCAAATCAAAATCTCCATCATTTATTTTTAAAGTCATTTCTTCCCATTCTTTAATAATATCCTCTTCGGATGCATTTTCCATAGAAATATTAGAATAATCTTTTACTACTTCAAAACCTAACTTTTTAAGATCTTCACCTATCATTTCAGTAGTATTTAATCGTAACTGATTATATGAATTTGTAAGAATTCTTATAGTTAAATTTATTCCATCTTCATTCTCTAGTATTCCGTCATTATCCCTATCTAACCATCCAGCATTATTTAGTATCTCCATTGCAGTTTCCAAACTATATCCATAAATATTTGCATCATCAGTTAAAAGCCATGAATCTGGATGGATGGGAACATCGATTTGAGACGCATGACCTAAATATATTTTTCTAATAATAGCTTGCCTATCAATACCATAATTAATAGCTTTTCTAATGGCTAAGCCAGATTCTTCTTGAAACAATTCTTTTTCAAAGTTAAATCCAATAAATTCATAATTATTTGATACATATTCAACTACTTTTATTCTTTTATTAGATTTATATTTATCCCAATCTACTCCTAGTGAAGTAGCTATACTTAGTTGACCTGTTTCAAATGCTGTCAATATAAGCTTTTCATCTTCTAATACTTTACCATCAATACTGGTTATATAAGGTTTTCCATCTCTATAATATTCATTAGCTGTTAAATTTATATCCTTTAACTTTTCATATTCTACAAATTTATAAGGCCCAGTACCTATAGGTATATAATTCTCTATCTCTAAAGCCTGAGCAAAAGAGTTTCTTGAATCTTTAAATACATGTTTAGGTATAATTGGGAATGTTAAAAGCTCTAAATTATTACTGGTGACCTCACTGAAATTAATATTTAAATTATGGTCATCCACAATAATTACATCCTTAATAATATTTATATCCGATTGATTGAAAATCATCTCTGATTCTAGAAACATATTATTATAGGAACTAGTTTCTTTTGCATATTTCAAAGTATTTATAGTAAATGCAACATCCTCAGCCTTAAAATCTTCTCCATCATGCCATTTAATACCTTTTATTAATCTTATAGAAATTGTAAGCCCATCTTCAGATATACTGTAATCCTCAGCCAATTGAGGTATTATATTTAGGTTTGCACTTAAATCAAATAGTCCTTCAAATATTAATTTGCTAAAGTGATAATAGCTTATATTCTCCGTCATAAGAGGGTTAAGTGTACTTAAGTTAGTTAAAGGAACTACTATTTCCCCACCTTCAATTGGTTCATAATTTATATTCTCTTCAATGTTTTCCTCTGTTATCTCTTCATCAACAACCTCAATATTACAAGCTGTAAGATGGAACAATAATATTATTATTAGAATAAAAGAGATAGTTTTTTTATAATTCAAAACTTTTCCCCCTTAGGTGCTTTATTTATATTTGTTTTTAAAAATTCTTTTATATAAATAATTAAATCTACATATAGAGAACTATTATTATCTCCCTTTGGCATATAGTATTTATAAGCTCTACTATAAATACCATGATTCCATTTAACTTTTTTTAGATAATTACTAGTTTCCTTAAAAGGAATAGTGTGCAAGTCCTCTCCACTTTGAGAATATTCCTTATCTGATAGCCATTTCTTAACATTTCCACTACCTGCATTATAAGCAGTCAATACTAAATCCAAATTGTTATCAAATTCCTTATTTAGTTGATTTAAATACCAACTACCAATTTTAATGTTTATTTCAGGATCAAATAACATATCTGAATTATAATTTTCTATTCCTATTACTTCACTGGCCCAGACTCCAGTACTAGGTCCTATTTGCATCAAGCCTCTAGCATCTTTAGATGATACAGCCCTTTTATTGTAGTTACTTTCAACATTGATTACAGAAGCTACTAAAAAAGGATCTACATTATATTCTTTAGAGTATTTATTAATATAATTCTTATATCCTACAGGGTAAAGTGCAGATATTATTACACTTCCAATAATTATCAATAAACCAATGGTTATGATAAAAGATATTATATTCTTTATGCCTTTCTTAATTGAAAACATCATTAACCTCCAAACTACTCTAAATCCAACAAAGCAGATAACACATTAGATTTTAGAATTAATTTATCCTCATCGTTATAGATAATTACATTAGCCATCCTCAATTTATCTTCCATTGGCATTTGATTTTTTATCCTACTTAGACTTTCATGCCTATCTAGATTATCTCTTTTCATCAATCTATTTATTTGAGTTGTTTCTTTTGCATGAATAAGCCATATTTCTTCAAAGTCTATACCTACTTCTATTAAACTATCATATTCTTCAAATAAAAGAGGTATATCTAAAAATATTAGTTTGTTGTCTCTACAATTTTTATCTGCCTCTTTTTTTAATTCCTCGAAAATATCTGGATGAGTGATTGCATTTAACTTTAACCGTAGTCTATCATTGGAGAATATTAATTTCCCTAAAGCTTTTCTATCTATAGTATTATCATCTGATAATATATGACTTCCAAAGCAATCAATAATCTTATTATATGCGGGTTTTCCTATCTCAACAACTTTTCTAGACAAAACATCTGCATCTATTACTATATAACCATTATCCCTTAATATTTTAGATACTGTGGACTTACCAGTTGCTATACCACCTGTAAGTCCAACTATTTTACACTTAGTGTGTGTCATACCAATTATCTCCTAAATTCAAATCTACTTTTAATGGAATATCTAACTTAATAGAATTCTCCATTATATTTTTCATTAATTCTTTAACTTCATCTACTTCATCTACATAGGTCTCAATTAATAATTCGTCATGAACCTGTAGTATTAGTCTAGATTTTAAACCTCTATTTTTAAGTTCATCATATACCCTTACCATAGCAACTTTTATAATATCTGCTGCACTACCTTGAATTGGCGTATTCATAGCAATACGCTCTCCAAAGGAACGAACGTTAAAGTTTTTTGCTGCAAGCTCAGGAATATATCTTCTTCTATGAAGTAGAGTTTCAACAAAACCATTGGCCTTTCCTTCTTTTACTATATCCACCATAAATTGTTTTATTAATTTGTAGTTATCCAAGTAATTATCTATATATTCTTTAGCTTCTTTTCTCCCGATATTCAAATCTCTAGATAGTCCATAGTCAGAAATTCCATATACTATACCAAAGTTAACTGCCTTAGCATTATTTCTAATCTCAGGGGTTACTTCTTCAATAGGAAGATGAAAAACTTCAGAAGCTGTTTTTGTATGAATATCTTCATTGTTTATAAATGCTTCTTTCATCTTAGGATCCTTAGAAATATGAGCTAATACTCTTAATTCTATTTGTGAATAGTCTCCATCTAATAATTTAAAGTCAGGAGCTTCAGCTATAAAAGCCTTACGTATTTTTTTACCTTCTTCAGTTTTAATAGGAATGTTCTGAAGATTAGGTTCTGTACTTGATATTCTACCTGTAATAGCTATTGTTTGATTAAAGCTAGAATGAATTCTATCTGTATTTTTATTAATTAAAGCTATGAGCCCATCAATATAAGTTGATTTTAATTTTACAATAGATCTATATCTAATTATTTTTTCTATAATAGGATGTTGATCTAAAAGTTTTTCTAAAACTTCAATATCAGTAGAATAACCAGTCTTAGTTTTTTTGATAACAGGCAAGCCTAGTTTATCAAACAATACCTCTCCAATTTGCTTTGGAGATTTTATATTAAATTCCATTTCAGCTAAAGCATATATGTCTGCAGTAAGGGTTTCAATTTCTTTATCATATTCCACACCTAAATTAACTAGCTCTTCCCTATCTACTTTAAATCCATGAAATTCCATACTACTTAAAACTTCAACTAAAGGCAATTCAACTTCATAATATAACTGTTCCATATCTTGTTCTAATATTTCTTTTACAATTAAAGGTTCTAATTTAAATACTGTTTCCAATATAAAAGAAAGGTAACTAGAAACTTCTTCTTCAGATAAGTCTCCGTAACACTTTTTATTTTTACCTTTACCAAGTAATGTCTCTTCATCTAGTCCATAGTACCCTAAGTATTCATCACTAAGATGATTTATAGAATAGTTACTTTGAGCTGGATTAATAAGATATTGTCCAATCATAGAATCAAATACATAGTTATTTATTTGAATTCCTAATCTAAATAATAGTAGGATATCTGTTCTCATACTATGACCAATTTTTTCTATGGATTTGTCTTCAAAAATATCTTTAAAAACTTCTATAAATTCATCATTATAATCTTTTAGATTTATTATAAAACTTGGACTGTTTAAAGTTTTTATACCAATATTAATTATATTGCTTTCCATATAATTAATATCTTCAGCAATAAATTTAAAAGCAAATTTCTTATCTTTCATAATAGCTTCAATTACTTCTGTAAAATCATTTTTTAATATCTTATGATTAAAAACAGTTTTTATAACTTCATCTTTTTCTAAAAACTCTTCTGGTATTTTATTTAATAAAGATTTAAATTCATAATTTTCATAAAGGGGAACTAATTTTTCCCAGTCACTTTCTTTTACTGCTAAGTCAGCAACAGTAACATCAAGAGGTACATGAGTAATTATTTCTCCTAATCGTTTACTAATGTATGCCAGTGATTGATTTTCTATTAAATTCTCTTTTAGTTTTTTCCCACTAAGATTATCTATATTCTTATATACATTATCCATGTCTCCATACTCTATAAGAAGTTTTAATCCAGTCTTTTCACCTATTCCAGGAACTCCTGGTATATTATCAGACTTATCTCCCATTAGTCCTTTTAAATCTATAAATTGAACAGGCTCTATTCCAAATTCTTCAATTATTTTATCTCTATCATAAATGTCTAGTTCACTAATCCCTTTTCTAGTAATTAACACTTGTGTGTGATCAGTAGCTAATTGAAGATAGTCTTTATCTCCAGTTACTAAAATAGTGTCTAAACCTTCTTCTTCACCTGATTTTGCAAGTGTTCCTGCAATGTCATCAGCTTCATATTCTGAAAGTTCTAAGGTTACAATATTCATTGCACTTAAAATTTCCCTAATCATTGGAAATTGTTGAGCTAATTCGCTAGGCGTAGATTGTCTAGTGCCTTTATACTCTTTATATTCTTTATGTCTAAAAGTCGGTCCCTTTTTGTCAAATGCTACACAAAGATAATCCGGATTATATTCATCTTTTATTCTATATAGCATAGTTAGAAATCCATATACTCCGTTAGTGTAAATACCTTCTTTAGTGGTTAATAATGGTAAAGCATAAAATGCTCTGTGCAATAATGAGCTACCATCAATTATCATAAGTTTTTTTCTATCCAAAATATCACTCCTAATTATGAAACTTCTCTTAATTAGTATACCTCAAATCCGGATTCTAGTAAACAAAAGGGTTGAAAATAAATCTTGATTTCATAAGATTTCTATGGTAACATAATTAGGATGTGAATATGTCGGAGTGGTGGAATTGGCAGACGCGCTGGACTCAAAATCCAGTGGTAGAAATACCGTGGGGGTTCGATTCCCCCTTCCGGCACCAAAAACCTTAAAGGGTGTACAAACAATTTAGTTTGTACACCCTTTTATTTACTCTTTATCTTTATTTTTCGTCTAATAAATGCTTTGCTGCTATTCCTGGTTCTGTCATTGCGAATGGGTCTAATATTTCATTTAATTCTGCTTCTGTTAATAACCCTTCACTTAAAACTAATTCTCTTACAGATTCTCCAGTTGCTATAGCTCTGTCTGCAATTTTAGCTGACGCTTTGTATCCTACATGAGGAACTATTGCTGTGATTATTCCCACACTGTTATCTACCAATGCCTGGCATCTTTCTTTGTTTGCAGTTATATCTACTATACAATTTTCTCTAAGTGTTTGAACTCCATTTGCTAAAGTTTCAATGGATTCATATAAGTTATAGAATATAACTGGTTCAAATGCATTTAATTCTAATTGTCCACCTTCTGCTGCCATTGTTATTGTTACATCGTTTCCTATTATATTGAATGCTACTTGACTCATTACTTCTGGTATAACTGGGTTTATTTTACCTGGCATAATAGATGAACCATTTTGCTTTGATGGCAGATTGATTTCTCCAAATCCAGTTCTTGGTCCTGAGCTCATTAGTCTTAGGTCATTTGACATTTTAGATAGGTTAACGGCACAAGTTTTAAGGGCAGATGATACTACTACAAAACAATCTAAATTTTGAGTTCCATCTACAAGGTCTTCTGCTTGTGTTAATTCTAAACCAGTTACTTTGCTAACTGCTGGTACGATTTCTTTAAAGTAGTCTGTATCCACATTTATTCCGGTTCCTATAGCTGAAGCACCCATATTTATAACAGTTAATTCCTTTACCGCATTTTCAATTCTTACAATATCTCTTTTGATAGCTGAGCTATATGCGTGGAATTCTTGTCCCAGTCTAATTGGTACAGCATCTTGCATTTGTGTTCTACCCATTTTTATAACGTCATCAAATTCTTTTGATTTATCTAATAATACTTTATATAACTTTTTTAACTCTTCAATAGTCCTTGGTATAAGTTTTAAAGCTGTTATCTTACCTGAAGTAGGAAATACATCATTAGTAGATTGTCCCATGTTTACATGATCATTAGGATGAACTAAATCATAGACTCCTAATTTACCACCTAATATTTCATTAGCTCTATTAGCTATTACTTCATTGGCATTCATATTACCTGATGTACCCGCTCCACCTTGGATTGGATCACAAATAAATTGGTCATGTAGTTTCCCCTCTATTATTTCATCACATGCTTGAATAATAGCATCTCTTACATTATCTTCCATAATTTCAGCATGACTATTAGCTAGTGCAGTTGCTTTTTTAACTTGTGCAAGACTTATTATTAATTCTTTATGCATTTTCTGTCCAGTAATATTAAAATTTTCTGCAGCTCTTAAGGATTGTACTCCATAATATGCTTCTATAGGCACATTCTTTGCTCCAACGGAATCGTTTTCTACCCTAAAGTTTTTATCATTACTATTCATTAAATAAATCCCCCTTATATAAGTAATCGCCTTTCCGGCCTTTACCTAAGATGATACAACTTATAGTTATTTCTGTCAAACTAGGTGATGCTATCCCTCAGTAGATTTTCTTTTGTGGATAATATATGGGATTATAATTTTTTTACCTTTTATATTCTTTTCTATTTCTTCAATTAATAGGTTCATTGCTGTATTAAAAAATCTATAGATTCAAACAATTTCACTGCTCCAAAAGCAACTAAGTCGTCAGTTACTATTAACGCATCTGGTCTATAAATCATTTCACTTATTTCTTTGCCGTACTTAGACCCTGTTTCTTCATTAAAACTTCCAGTAAATAATAAATTGCTTTCAAAACTTAAATTATTTTCTATCAGTGCACGTTTATATCCTTCTACTCTTTTTTTAGTAACTATTAGGTCCTTATCTCCTGCAATCATAGAAATTCTTTTTTTCCCAGTTTGAATTAAATATTGTGTTAATTCGTAAGCTGCCATTTCATTATCATTGTCTACATGATTGATCTCATCTACATAAAAATATGGAGAACCTATTAATGAAAAGGGAAAGTTTATAGATTTAAGATATTCTATACATTCATCTTCTATTTTACTAGACATCAAGATTATTCCATCTACTTTAGATCTTCTTATAAAGTTTTTTATTATCTTAAGTTCTTCGTCTTTTTCTGTATTAGTGGAAAGCAATATATCATATTCTCCATTGGATGCGCCCTTAACAATTCCTCTTAGGGCTTCAGGGAAAAAGGGATTAAGAAAAAGTTCTTCGGTAGTAGTTGGCATAATAACACCTATAGTGCCAGTTTTGTTAATTGCTAAAGACCTGGCATTGGCATTTGGATAATAACCTAATTCATCCATTATCTTTAATACTTTGTCTTTTGTAGTTTGGCTAATTCTAGGATTATCTGATATAACTCTTGATACTGTTGACGTTGAAACCCCTGCAATCTTAGCTACATCACTCACCGTAGTTTTTCCATTTTTATTCAAGGCTATCACCCTCCTTCCACTATCATTTGTTTATATTAATTAATTCTAATTCCTGTTGCAGTTTGAAAGAAGTGAATAGCATTTACATCAAATCCAAAGCTATGTCTTTCTCCACTGGCATATTTGTAGTGTCCAGGAGTAGATATTACCATTTCAGAGTCGTTATCTAACCTTACGTAAAGGATTTTTTCTTTGCCAAGCATTTCAACTACATCAATTGTACATTGAAAGGAGTCTTCTTGATCAGTACCACTTTCAAATCTTTCTGGTCTAATTCCTAATGAGATATTTTCTCCTTCAAATTCTTTCAAAGCTAAACTATCGGAATCAGAAGGTGAGACTTTAATAAGTTCATCATTTGAAATAAACTTACCCTCCATCATTTTGCCTTTTACTATATTCATAGTAGGAGAACCTATAAATTTAGCTACAAATATATTTGCAGGTTTATTATAGAATTCTTCAGGATTACCTGCTTGTTGAATTTTCCCATCATCCAGTAAAACAATTAAATCTGCCATTGTCATAGCTTCTGTTTGGTCATGGGTTACATAAATAGTGGTTGTACCTAAAGTCTTATGAAGTCTTACTAGTTCAACCCTCATGTGCTCACGTAGCTTGGCATCTAAGTTGGATAAAGGCTCATCCATTAAGAATACCCTAGGTTTCCTTACCATTGCCCTACCTAAAGCTACCCTTTGTCTTTGACCTCCTGATATGTCAGATGGTTTTGAATATAAATAATCTTTTATTTGTAATAATTCTGCAGCTTCCATTACTCTTTCATCAATTACCTTTTTACGTTCTTTTCTCATTGATAAAGAAAAGGCCATGTTTTCATAAACTGTCATATGTGGATACAATGCATAGGATTGAAAAACCATTGCTATATCTCTATCTTTTGAAGGTACAGTATTTACTCTTTTTTCATTAAATAATATATCTCCTTCAGTTACTGAATTAAGCCCTGCTATCATTCTCAGTAAAGTAGTTTTTCCACATCCAGAAGGACCTAAAATAACACAGAAATCTTTCTCTTTAATTTCTAAATTTATATGTCTAATAGTGAATTCTTCTCGACCTTCATATTTTTTTCCAACATTATTTAGCGTAACTTTCACAATAACACCTCCAAATTAAGATTTAACCTTTAACTGCTCCAGATGCTAACCCGGAAACTAGTTGCTTTTGTAATACAATAAATAATATGACAATAGGAACAGCTGTTAATAGTCCACCCGCAGCAAATGCTGGTTGATTAAGTGTTCTAACGTCATTTATTAATGTATATAAACCTGCTGCTAAAGTATAGGATTTAGGATTAGTTAATAAAACCCTTGGCAGAAGATAGTCCATAAAAGGTCCAATAAAAGACCATAGTGCTATGATTGCCAACATTGGTCTTGCTATTGGCATAATTATTAATCTATAAATTTGCATATTTGAGCATCCGTCTATTTTGGCAGCATCATCTAATTCAGTTGATATAGAGTCTATATATCCCTTTAGTATAAAAGTATTTCCAGCTATTCCTCCACCTGAATATATGGCTATTAACATCATTTGCCTGCTAAATACTGGTATAACAGAAGAAATTATAGAATGCATTGTAAAGTATGCAGTTATACCTGCAAATGCAGGAATAGTTTGTATGAGCATTATAGCCATTAATGAAGCTTTCCTTCCTTTAAATCTATATCTAGAATAAGCAAATCCTGTAAAGGATACTATTAATAAAGTCAATAATGCAGTTGAGACTGCAATAAAAATAGTATTTTTAACCCATGTCAAATATAAGGTCTCAGTAAACAGGTATTCAAAATGTTTTAATGAAAACTGAAATGTATCATTTAATATCAAATAACTTTCTTGTTTACCATTAAATGCAGACACAACCATTTGATATAAAGGCCATATAACAACAACAGACCATGCTATTAAAATCAAATAACTAATGGTTAAATTAACTTTCCCTATAAAGTTTAAAGGTTGTCTGTCAGAAAGATATAGTTCGCTTTTTCTACGGAATAATTTCATTATAATCTCTCCTCCTTAAATGCCTTTGAATTTCTAAATCCAATAAATGCAAAGAACATTAAGCCCATTGATACTACTACAGTAATTGCAGCTCCAATTGCTTGGTATTGATTTTCCATAGTTAGTTTGAAAATATATGATATTAATAGGTCAGTAGTACCAGCTAAATTTCCATACTTACTTGGATTAAAAGGTCCACCACCATTAAATAAATATATTATGCTAAAGTTGTTAAAATTGAAAGTATATTGACCTACTAACAGGGGAGCTGTTTGAAATAAAACCATTGGCAAAGTTATCCTGCGAATCTTTTGCCAACCAGTTGCTCCATCTATATCTGCAGCTTCATATAAATCTGATGGAATTGCTTGAAGTACACCTGTTGAAAGTAAAAACACATAAGCACTTCCCAGCCAACTTTGTAATAGTATTAGTGTTATTCTAGATGCATTTGGATCTGTTTTCACATTTAATTGGTGTCCTAAAATTTTACTTAAAATCACAGTTAAGGAGCCATTTGGTGAAAACATAATACTAAAGAACATTATGGTAATAAATGCTGGTACTGCCCATGGTAGTAAGTATATTGTTCTAAAGAATCTCTTGGCTATTATTCTCTCATTATTAGCAATAAGAGCTAATGAAAATCCTACAAATATAGCTAAACTTGTAGCTACTATAGTCCAAATTATTGTCCAACCAAGTATTAGCCAAAACACTGAACCAGCCAATCCTTCACCAAGAGCTATAAGCTTATAATTGCTTATTCCCACCCAAGGAAATTTAGACTGATGTTTGGGGTCCATACCAGTAAATGACAGTAGAATCGCTGTGGCAATAGGAACTAATACTATGAAAACAGTTAATATTAATGCAGGAATAGAAACTAAATATGGGAATCCATCTTGATCAATTTTAGTCTTTGATTCAAACCAATTGTTAGGTCTAATTCCTTTAATCATTTTTTTCTCCGTTTTTATAACATCTCTAAAAGATAAATACATAGAAACCAATGCAATTATTATAAGAAATACAGCTATTATACCTTCTATCATAAAAATTAGGCTTTTATCTAATCTAGCTCCACCTTCAGCAAGGGTTATAAGACCTGATATACCAGTGCCTTGGTAATTTCCGTAACCTAAAGAATAAGGAATTGCAATTAAATATATAAACAAGGATATTAAAAAAAATAAAAATCCTTTAATATATTGCTTATTGATAATTTGGCCTAAACCTGGAATTAAAAAAGTAAAATAACCAACAAAGGGATATTTTTTTTCAGTTTCTATTGGTGTCTTTCTTCTAATATCTGAAATGTCTGCTTTTAATACATTTTCTAAGGTTTTAATATCATTTTTAATTTCATATTCTTTATTTTTAATTAGTTCTTTTCCTGATTTTATTCCTGATTCATAAGATTTTAATTCTATAGATTCTTTATACTTCTTTTTAAATTCTAACAATCCATTTTTTCTAGCTTTTTCTGAGATCATACCTTTTCTTTTCATATCTTTTAACCGCAATGATTCGGCTTTATAAATTTCTTTTTGTTCTATTTTATAATTAACTATCTCTTTTTTTGTTTTATTTTCTTTATTTAAATCAATATCTTTTTCATATTCTTTTGCATTTTTTAAATCTGTTTCTAAAGAATCTAGTTGTTTTATTATCTCAGGTATTTGATTAGATTTAGTTTTATTTACTCTATAGGCTAATTCTGCATCATAAGACAAATCTACATAATCTTTATAAAATTCTAATTTCTCAGTACTAATAAATAACTTGGCTTTTAATTGCTTTACTTTTAAAGAATATTTATCATCTAAAGTTTTTTTAAATTCTTCTGATTTTTGTTTAAGTTCCTTTAAAAAAATTTTTTCTAATTTTTCATATTCTTTTAATTCTATATTATATTTATGTTTGTCTCTATTCTTTATTACTTTTTTCAATTCTTCTTTGAATTGCGGCTTTAAATTCTTATCAGATTCAGTAATTTTCATTTCCAGTTCAGATACTTCTTTTAAATATAAATTTTTTCTTACATATTCATTACCTATGTCATCATATAAATACTTATTGTAGCCTGTCACTATTCTCACCCCTCTTAAAATTTATTGCCACTATGTAAAGTTTTGTTTAAACTTAATACTACAATCAATAAAAGTATATAACACAAAATATTCAGATAATAGAATACTGATTGAAAGTCAAATCTTATTATATTGTAAGCCCCAGCTAAAAATATTAATGTTGACCAGATAAATACGAATAACTTGCTTATTCTAATACTAATAAATGCTAAATATGAGTGAATGCTTAAAGATACTGGTACTATAATACTAAAAAAGAAATAGAATAAATTTATGCCAACATATGAGCTAAAGTATTCTTTGTAAAGGGCATCAGACTCCAAAGTAAATCCCATATTTATTAAATAATCTTTAAATAAATCTATATCCTTAACCTTCATCATAACTGTTAAAGATTCAGAAAAAATAATTATAGAACTAAATAACAATATGAAATATAGTTGTTTTTTTGGCAACTTTGTATTAGAAATCATAATTATTCCCCTTTTATGTATAGTAAAGGGAAGAAAGAATAGTCTTTCTTCCCCTAGATTAATGTCTTTAGAAGTTACCCATCATAGCTGTAAATGAAGCTTGTACTTCTTTATAAGCTGCCTCTACGTTTGCTGGTTTAACTGATGACCATGAAAGTAATGCGTTTTTCCATGTATCCCAAACTGATCCCCATTCTGTGAATAATGGTCTTGCTGGTGCATCTTTATAAGATTCTATTACAGATGCTATAACAAGTTTATCTGTATCAGACAGAGTTGAATTTTCATAAACTGATGCTTCAACATTTTCTAATATCTTACCAGTAGCTGTAAAAAATTCTGTGGCATATTCAGGATTAACAACTTCTTCTATGAAAGCTTGTGATAATAACATTTTATCTTCATTGCCTTCATTTCTAGCGTTTATAGCTAGTCCCCATCCACCTTTCCAGTGAGTTAATGGGTTACCATTAAGTGTAACATTACCAATTGGCATAATTTCTAAATCTTTACCTTCATTTGCTAGGTTGGATAAACTACCTGTAGACCATGGACCTTCAAGTCTAATAGATGTGTTTCCACCAGTAGTAAATGCAGAGTCCATATATCCCCATGCTGCGTCAGCATCAAAAAGAGATGTTCCGGCATCGTTATGTGCTTTCCAATAATTAAATAATGCAGTAAATACATCTTGTTTATCTTTGTCTAAGTCAGCAAAATCTGCTGTTAAATCTGAAAACAATTCTCCTGCATCATCCATGCCTAATAATTCTATTTCAGCACTATTAATTACTGCTACTCCAAACCATGCATCAAAAACAGGAATTAGCATATCTTCATATTCTAATTCTGTAAATTCAATTGGTTTAGATAAATCAATATTTTGTGCTTTAGCATTTTCTATATTAGCAAAGTTTATAAGTGTTTCAATATTCATTGGGAAAGCTAAATAGTCTCCATCAATATTAAAGTTGCCACCTAATCCGTCGTTGTAATCTTTAAATCCACCTACATTAGAAGCCATTGCTTCTGCATCTATACCTGCTAGAGCTTCGTTTTGTGCTAGACCGTATATTCTGTCTGCTGGAATTGCAAATACATCCGCTACGTCAACATTTGTTACATCAGTTGAATCTAAAATGTCTAAGTGATCAAAAGCACCTGTTTCTATTAATTCAATTGTTGCATCTGGATGATTCTCATTTACTCTCTTAACTACTTCTTTGTAATATTCTAACCAATCACTTTCCACCTGTACTGATATAGTTTCTTTAATACCTGTTGCAACATCTGGAGTATCAGTAGTTGGTGCTTCTGTACTAGGAGTATCTACTGCTGGTGTGTCTACCTTATCTTTAGGTGCACAAGCTCCTAGTGTAAATACTAAAATTAAAACTAACATTAAACTTATAATTCTTTTCACATTTATTCCTCCTTTTTTTCATTACACTTGTTTATTATTGATACAATATATTATGTTACATTGTAGCCTTTAGGAATACGATTTCACTAGGTCAGATTATAGAGCCAAATAATCTATTTGGCTTTATAATCATATAAAATTTTACGCTTTTTCAATTTCCCATATTTCTTTAGCATATTGTTCTACAGTTCTATCTGAGCTAAATTTTCCTGCATTAGATATATTCATCCAACACTTTTTTGCCCATTCCATTCTATTTACAAATGAATCATTAACTCTTTGTTGAGCATTTCTGTAACTATCAAAATCTTTCATTAAGAAATAGGTATCTGAACGATTCCAATCTCCACCATTTAGCAGTGAATCATATATTTCTCTATAAACTCCTGTACCATTATCGCTAAATGTACCATCTATCAATTTATCCACTACTCTTTTTAGTCCAGTTACATTTTCATAATAATACCTAGGATTATAAGTTGAACCAATAGAATGTATTTCTTCTACTCTCAATCCAAATATAAAGTTATTTTCTTCTCCTGCTTCTTCTACTATTTCAACATTTGCCCCATCAAGTGTTCCAATTGTAGGAGCTCCATTTAACATAAATTTCATATTTCCAGTTCCCGAGGCTTCCTTGCCTGCAGTGGATATTTGTTCTGATATATCTGCTGCTGGGAATAGTTTCTCACCATAAGTTACACCATAGTTAGTAGCAAATACAACTTTTATTTTTCCATTAATATCAATATCATTATTTATCATTTCTTTTATATCATTGATAAATTTGATTATTCCTTTAGCTCTTCTATATCCAGGAGCAGCCTTAGCCCCAAAGATAAAGGTTCTATTGGCAATATCCAAATTTGGGTTCTCTTTAACTCTATAATATAAGTCTAATACATGGAATGCATTTAAAAGTTGACGTTTATATTCATGCAATCTTTTAATTTGTATATCAAATATGGAATGAGGGTCTATTTCAACACCTTCTTTTTCTTGGATATATTCAACTAACTGATTTTTCTTTATTTGTTTTATACCCAAGAATCTTGTCAATATATTTTCGTCATCACTATATTTCTCTAATCCTTTTAATAGATCTAAATTTGTAATCCAAGAATCAGATCCTAATAATTCAGTAATTAACTCTGATAACTCTGGGTTAGATTGAAGTAGCCACCTTCTTTGGGTTATTCCATTGGTTTTGTTGTTAAATCTATCTGGATAAACTTTATACCAGTTATTTAATTCTCTTTCAGTTAGTATATCTGAATGGAGTTTAGCTACACCATTAGTAGAATGAGTTCCATAAATTGCAAGCCAAGCCATTTTGATTTGATGATTAGATATTATTTCATATTCATATATCTCATCTCTTAAATACCCTTTGCTTAATAGGTCATTTATTAAGTAATGATTAATACCTTCAATAACTTCATATACTTCAGGTAATAAGGATCTATATACACCTACTGACCATTGTTCTAATGCCTCTTTTAAGATTGTATGATTTGTATATGCAAATGTATCTATTACTATATCCCATGCTTTATACCATTCCATATTATGAATTCTAGTTAAAATTCTCATCATTTCTGGAATAGCCACTGCTGGATGAGTATCATTTAATTGGATAGCATGTAAATCAGCAAAATTATCAAAGTTATCATATTTCTCTAAGTGAACTCTTATTAAATCTTGTAAAGATGCGCTTACAAAGAAATACTGTTGCTTTAATCTTAATCTTTTCCCCTCTTCATTTGAATCATTGGGGTATAAAACTCTAGATATTACTTGAGCTTCATTAGCTTCTCTAACTGACATTTCATAGTTTTGATTGTTAAAATCTTGAAAATTAAACTTATCAATAGCTTCTGCTTGCCATAATCTTAAAGTATTAATTGTGTTTCCACCATAACCTATGATTGGTGTGTCATATGGTACGGCTAATAATTTCTGATCAGAAAAGCAAACAGTTACAGCTTCTGACTCTTTCCTAATTGACCATGGTTCTTCAAATTCTAACCAATTATCTGCTTTCTCCATTTGAAATCCGTTGATAAAAGATTGATCAAAAATTCCATATTCATACCTGATACCATAACCTTTTAAATTATAATCTAATGTTGCAGCTGAATCTAGAAAACAAGCAGCTAATCTTCCTAAACCACCATTACCTAATCCAGCATCACTTTCTGCGTCTTCTATGTCGTTATACTTCATACCTAACTCGCTTAGTAAGTCTTCTATCTGATTTTTAAACTCAAGATTGATTAAGTTATTGCTTAATGCTCTTCCCATTAAAAATTCTGCTGAAAAATAATAGGCTCGCTTTTTATCTTCAAATCTTTTTTCAGAATCAATCCATCTTGGTACAATATATTCCATTATAGCTTTAGATAAAGCTATGTATCGTTCGTTATCATTACACTGATTAAGCTTTTTCCCAAAATTTGTAAGAGCATAAGCTTGCATTCTCTCAATCATTTTTTCTTTATTAAACATTTTCTTACCTCCAATAAATTTTAGTTAAATCACTGATTCTTTTACTAAGTTCTTCTGTTAGATCAGCTTTGTTTATTCTCCAAGTCCAATTTCCTCCAATTGTAGAGGGGGTATTCATCCTTGCACTATCGTCTAATCCTAGAAAGTCTTGTATAGGTGCAATAGCCAAGTAAGCAGGAGATGCCCATGCGCCTCTTATAATTCCCCAATTGAAAGATTCTTCCTTATCTAACTTAAGATATTTTATTACATAATCAATTTCACTTTCAGATAATGTTTTTAGCCATCCTATAGTTGTATGATTGTCATGGGTTGCAGTATAAATAACACTATCTCTAGCTAAAGTATGAGGGCTATGTTCACTTTCTTCAAGATGATTAAATCCAAAGTGCATAACTTTCATATTAGGGAAACCCGTTTCTTTAACAAGTTTTCTAACAGCATCAGTGGTATGACCTAAGTCTTCAACTATAATATTTAATTCTCCAAGTTCTTCTTTTATTCTATTGAAAAGTTTAATGCCTGGTCCCTTTCTCCACTTACCATTTACAGCATCTTTAGAACCATATTCCACTTCATAATAAGTTTCAAATCCTATGAAATGATCCAATCTTAATATATCAAATAATTTAAAACTAGATTCTATTCTTTTTATCCACCATTTATATTCATTAGCTTGAATTAAGTCCCATTTATATATAGGATTTCCCCACAATTGGCCCCCAAGAGTAAATTCGTCAGGAGGACAACCAGCCACAGTAACTGGTATATGTTTGTTATTTAAATTATAGAACTGAGGATTGCTCCATACGTCAGCACTGTCTACTGCTACATAAATAGGTAAATCTCCAATTATATTAATACCTTTTTCATTTGTATATTCTTTTAATTTTT
>CAJDVD010000006.1_pt1 | contig 69981 bp, 67 predicted proteins | sample 7391361 | NCBI WGS metagenome assembly CAJDVD01 (sample SAMEA7055710, study PRJEB34461) | soil metagenome | biome: terrestrial ecosystem; feature: Peninsula; material: soil | place: Antarctica | collected 2016
ACAGACATAATGTTTTTGTCTAGAGCTTCTATAGCTGATGATTTCATTACATCTAATACTTCTTTCATTTTTATGATTAATTCTTCCTCAGTTAATTCTAAAGACAAAATATCTCTTTCCATAACTATATCTGAGATTTTCTTATTTTGTGAGTTACATTGTTCTAGTATTTCTACTGCTTTATTAAACATTTATTCACCTCGTAATTGGATTGATAAATTTTATATAAGATATTCCATCTAAAGTTCCTATTTTATCTATAGTTTCTTGTGTTACCTCAGTATCTATTTCACATATCATAGTAGCGAGTGTTCCTTCCCTAGTAACTTTCATAGATGCAATATTTAAGTTATGATCAGCTAATATAGAGCTAACATAAGAAATTACACCTTTTCTATCAGAATAAGTAAGTAAAATAGTAGGATTATTACCTTTAAATTCTACTTCATTACCATTTATATTTGTAATAATAATACTTCCTCCACCAATTGATGAGCCTATGATGAAATAGTCTGGTTTTCCTACGTATTTAAATACTATTTTAACTGTATTTGGATGTTCATATCCTAAATCAGTCTGTATAAATTGAATTTTTATATCTTTAGCTTTAGCTATTTCCATAGAAGTTTTTATTCTTGGGTCTGAAGGTTCCATTCCTAGAATTCCTGCAACCAAAGCTTTATCGGTGCCGTGACCTTTATAGGTTTGAGCAAAAGATCCATGAAGATGAAAATCAACACCACAAAAACCATCACCAGCAATATCCATTGCAATTTTACCAAGCCTAGCAGCACCTGCAGTATGTGAGCTTGATGGTCCGATCATAATAGGTCCCAATATATCAAATGTTCCATATTCTTTCATTATATTCCTCCTCAAAGATTATACTTTAATTATATTATTTATAAGTGATTATAGCAAATGAAAAAGATGTATAATAAAATTATTATACATCTTTTTTTTATTTACTTATTGATTTAAATCCAACTATTAAATTTCTTAATATATATATTTTTAACAATTTGTGTTAATGCAGAGTAGGCTACTAATATACCTATTAACCAAGGGAAGTAGCTACCAGGAAGTGGCATAAGGCCAATATATGTTCCTACTGCAGTAAATGGTACTATAATACCAATTCCTATTATTAATGCAGTCATTAATAATAATGGGTTGGAAGCTCTACTTTGTATAAATGGAATCTTTTCTGTTCTAATCATATGAACTATTAATGTTTGTGAAACAAGTCCTACAACAAACCAACCTGATTGAAATAATGATTGGTCAGCTAAGGTGTTTGCGTTGAATACAAACCACATTACAGCAAAAGTTACTATGTCAAATATGGAACTAATAGGTCCTATAAAAATCATAAACTTAGCAATTTCTTTAGCGTCCCAACGTTGTGGCTTTTCTAAATATTCTTCATCCATATTATCCCAAGGTATAGCTATTTGAGATATATTATAAAGTAAGTTTTGTGTCAGCAATTGTATTGGAAGCATAGGCAAAAATGGTAAGAATGCACTTGCAACTAATACACTAAATACGTTACCAAAGTTAGAACTGGCAGTCATTTTAACATATTTGATAATATTACCGAATACTCTTCTACCTTCAATTACTCCCTCTTCAAGCACATTTAAGTCCTTTTCTAAGAGTATTATATCTGAAGATTCTTTAGCAATATCAACAGCAGTGTCTACTGTTATGCCAACATCTGCTTGCTTTAATGCCTGTGCATCATTTATTCCATCCCCTAGAAAGCCTACTACATGGTCATTAATTTGTAGTACTGATATAATTCTAGCTTTTTGCATAGGGGACAATTTTGCTAAGATACTAGACTTTGATGCTGCTTCGAAAAGTTCTTCATCTGTCATACTTTCTATATCTATTCCTAAAACAATGTTATTTACAGGTATTCCAACATCATTGGCAATTTTCCTAGTAACTATATCATTGTCTCCAGTTAAAACTTTCACATCTACTCCATGAGAATGTAAGGCTTTTATAGCTGAAATTGCTGATTCTTTTGGAGGATCTAGGAAACCCATATATCCGATAAGAATCATATTACTCTCATCTTTAACACTAAAAACATTTTCATCAGGAACATCATTTTTTTGAGCTATTCCTAGAACTCTCATTCCTTGTTCATTTAAAGTAGTCACCATAGCTATTACATTAGTGGTAATTTCTTCAGTTAGTGGTATAATTTCACCATTGATTTCTACATGTGAACAAATAGATATCATTTCTTCAATTGCACCTTTAGTTATAAGTTGTCTTTTATTTCCTTCACTTTCCACTACCACAGACATTCTTCTTCTATTGAAATCAAAAGGAATCTCGTCAACTCTTTTATATATATCTATTATTTTATGAAAGTCCTTTTCATTACCATATTCTATTACGGCCAGGTCTAATAAATTCTTTAACCCAGTTTGGTAATAACTATTTAAATATCCATGTCTTAAAACTCTATCATCTTCTTCACCTAAGACATTTAAATGTGTTTCTAATATTATTTTATCTTCAGTTAAAGTTCCGGTTTTATCTGTACAAAGTATATCCATTGCTCCAAAGTTCTGTATTGAACTTAATCTTTTGACTATAATTTTACGTTTCGATAAAGATATTGCTCCTTTAGCAAGGTTTGTAGAAACTAAAGTAGGTAACATCTCAGGAGTTAAACCTACAGCTATTGAAATTGCAAATAAAAACGCTTCTAACCAATTGTTTTTAGTGATTCCATTAACTAGAAAAACTATAGGAACCATAACTAACATAAATCTAATTAAAAGAAAGCTAACACTTTTTACACCTTCTTCAAAACTTGTTTCTCCTACGTCTACATGAAGAGATTCAGCAATAGTTCCAAAGTAGGTTTGATTTCCAGTTTGAAGTACTATACCTACTGCAGCCCCACTGACTACGATAGTTCCCATTAAGCCAATATTATCTAGGTCTGAAATATTTTTCTTTATACTTTCATCTTTAATTGTTTCAAATTTCTCTAATGGCTCTGATTCTCCTGTTAGAGAGGATTGACTGACAAACAAGTCTTTGCAAGTTATAATTCTTAAATCTGCTGGTATCAAGTCTCCGGCTGCAAGGTGTATGATATCTCCAGGAACCACTTCAGGCATTACAATTTCTTCTGCCTTATGACCTTCTCTTTTAACTGCAGTGGTTGTTGGTACTAAATCTTTTAAATTATCTGCTGTAATTTGTGATTTATATTCCTGAGTAAATTTAAGAATGGCACTAATCAGGATCATAACTGTAATAATGATTATGGTTGCCCAATTCTTTTCTCCAGGTTGCGCAAAAGCCACATCTGTAAAATAGGAAACCAATACTATAACGGCTAAGATTGCTATAAAAGGATCTACAAAAGACTTTAATAGATAAACATACCAAGGCTTGGTTTTTTCATAGGATATTTCATTGGTTCCAAAATAATCCAATCTCTTTTTAGCTTCCTCTTTAGTAATACCTTCTATAGAGCTATCCAATTCTCGAAAAATTTCTTCTTTACTTTTTAAACTCATAGCTTGTAAATTGTCATTTACTTCTTGATTTGTCATTATTTTTTTTAATTCCATACATTGTACCTCCATATTGTTCATTTCTCAAAAAAATAATCCTCTCGCATTGTTTAATGGAAGGATTATCACTTTCGTTCAAGTTTTGGTTCTAAAAGGCAGTGTAATTGTATTAGGTTAAGCCTTGCGACAAAACCTGCTAACCAATGCAAAGTGTTTCCACTTTTTTACGGCAACAATCCATATCCTTATAGTAACCTCACCTACCGAGATTATTTAGTTCTTACCCAGTTAGTGTATCCTTTAACTATTATATTGTCAAACAATGTGAATAGTTATAATATATTTTATATTCCATATAAAGTGGTATATACTATATACAGTGCTTAGAAGGAGTGAGGAAATGATTTTAACTATAAATCTTAATCCAGTCTTAGAAAAGAATTATTATATGGAGGAATTGCTTCCAAGAGTTGTGACAAAAGCAGATAAAACTATTTATAAAAGCGGAGGGGCATGTATTATCACTAGCCAAATCTTAAACAATTTAAACTCAGATGTTGTTCCTATTGGTTTTTTGGGAGGTTTAAGCGGTAAATATATTTATAATGATTTAAGTGATCGAGGTATTAACAGCAATTTCACAGAAACTAAAGATGAAACACAATCAGCAATATCTATTATAGAAAACAATGTTTTTTTATCTAAAATTATAGAGGACATGCCCAGAGTAACAAGAGAAGAAGTAGGGAGCCTCTATGAGGTATATAAAAATTTTATTCCTAACTACAATATAATATGTGGAACTGGTTCAATTCCAACAGGTGCTCCGGAAGAAATATATTTTGATTTGATTCAATTGGCTAATAGGGAAGATAAAAAGTTTCTTATGGATGCACAGGGTATAGAACTGAAGTATGGAATAGAAGCAAAACCATTTATGGTAAAGCTTAATAAGTATGAATTAGAAAATTTAACTAATTTAGAATTGAATTTTGAAAATGAAATTATAAAAGCTGCCAATTATATTTTAGATAAAGAAATAGAAATAGTTGTAATAGATTTAGATCGTAAAGGAAGCATAGTACTTTGTAGGGATATGGGTTACAGACTGGAAGTAGATCATATAAGTTTGGAAAAACTTAGTATTGATGAAGGATACACTGTAGCAGGGTATGCCTATGGATTAGATAAAGATTATGATTTAGATATGATTATGAAATTAGGTCAGGCTTTTAGAATTGTCTATGGACTAGTTGAAAATATAGATGATATAGATATGAGTGAAATAAAAAAGATAATGAGTAGGATAAATATAATGCCAATTTATTATTAAGGAGAAGATAAATGGAAAAGTATATATTGAATAGAGAAGATACAACTATTATGATAGTCGATATACAGGAAAGATTAGTTCCTGCAATGGATAATAAAGAACAGGTTATTAAAAATGCTAAAATTTTAATTCAATGCGCCAAAGAAATGGATATGCCAATAATTTATACAGAGCAATATCCTAAAGGTTTAGGCCATACTATAAAAGAGTTAAAAGATTTACTTGATGGTGGATTGAAATTTGAAAAAATTACTTTCTCAGCTTTTACTGAAGAAGTAAAAAGTAATTTAGAAAAATCTAAGAGAAAGAAAATAATTATATTGGGTATGGAAACCCATGTATGCGTTTTTCAAACAGTTAGAGATTTACTCATAGATAATTATGAAGTATTTGTATTAAGTGATGGGGTAGCTTCAAGAACAAGAGAAAATTATGAAAATGGATTGGATATGATGAAGACTATGGGAGCAGTAATTACAAATAGTGAAATGGCTGTTTTTGATTTACTGAAAAAAGCAGGAACTGATGAATTTAAAACCATGTCAAAACTTATTAAGTAAGATTAAAGGGTGATAGTATGTATAATTTTATAAATAAAGATTTCGTTTTGAATAGCGATTTTGAAATAAGAGTGGTTAGAGAAGATCCTAATGATATAGATTTATTGATTCCATTAGATTTAAGAACTTTGAATCTATATGTAGAAGAAATGCCTACATTCTTAGAAAATAGATTCCAGTTTACTGAAGTGAGGAATATAGTATTAAGAATAACTAAAAATAACATAGATCATCTATGTACTATACATTTACTAAATAGTGTGGATATACATTCAGCCATTATGAATTTTACTATGAACTATGAAAAACATAATATTGAAATTATTAAATCGGATTATAGTGTAGAAATGAATTTAAGGAGAAAACAAATAAATGATTAAATTAATAGTAACTGATATGGATGGTACATTACTAGATGACCATAAAAATATAAATGAAGAATTCCATGAAATATATAATGAATTAAGATCAAGAGGTATTAAGTTTGTAGTAGCTAGTGGTAGGCATTATAGTGAAATGCACAAATACTTCAAACCTCAATATAATGATATGATTTATATTGCTGAAAATGGTGGGCAAATTGTATATGAAGATGAGGAAATATTTGCTAGTACTATGGATATAGAAAATATAAAAAATATAGCAGAAGATGCTATTAAGATAAATGGTGTGGATATAATTATATCAGGTAGTGAATATTTATATTTTTATAATTATAATAATAAATCTAAAGAAGAAATTAGGGACTTCTATTTCAAATTCAAAGTAATAGATGATTTTTCTCAAATTAATGAAAAAGTATTTAAAATTTCAATATATAATGAACTTGGGTCAGATTACCATACTCATAAAACAATATATGATAATTGGGAAGATACAATGACTGTAACTCCTGCTTCATTTGTTTGGACTGATATATATAATAAGGAAGTCAATAAAGGTGTGGCAGTTAATGTATTAAAAGAGAAATTTGGGATTAGAGATGAAGAAGTTATGGTATTCGGAGATTATAATAATGATATTGAAATGTTAAAGCAAGGATTCCATAGCTATGCAATGGAAAATGCATCTGAAGAAGTTAAAAAAACTGCTAGATTTATGGCAAAGAATAACAATGATAATGGTGTTTTAGAAATTATAAAAAAAGTAGTATTAATTTAAAAAAAATTAGGTGAGAAAATGTTAAAATTGGAAAAAAATGAAAAATTAGCCCTATTAATAGATTTCGATGGTACTATTACAACAACTGATACAAACGACAAACTAGTTTATGATCATATGAATGATCGAATTAAATATCTTGTTTCAAAAGAAAAAGAGATGAATTATATAGAATATGTAGATTCTCTACTAGAGGAAGTTAAGATAACAGAAGATGATTATCTAAAATTTATATTAAGCGAGATTGGAATATCAAAAGGATTTAAAGAGTTTTATGAAAATAGTAAATCCAGTAATATTCCTATGAAAATTGTTAGTGGTGGTTTCTATAATGGTATATTACCATTCTTAGACAAACATGGAATAACTGAAGTAGAAGTATATGCAAATCGTTTAAATTTTAATCAGGACAATATAACTGTCACATATCATGATGAAAATTTAAATTGTTGTGATATGGGACCCTGTGGTAATTGTAAAATACAACATTATGAAAAACTTAAAGAAGATGGTTATAAGGTAATATTCATTGGAGATGGTATTACTGATCAGGCTGTGGCAAGAAAGGCTGATGTTGTATTTGCTAAGGATGGATTAGAACAATATTGCTTAGATAACAATATCGATTATATTCCATGGAATAACTTTGAAAATATTAATAAACTAATATTTATAGATAACCAGCTTTAGAAGCTGGTTATTTTGGTCTTTAATTAAAATTATGATATAATTTTACTAATTACAAAGGAGGAGATATTTTGATTAAATTCATTCATACAGCTGATATTCACTTAGGACTTCAATTTAACAATGTATCTTTTCATAAAGACAAAGCAATAGCTAGAAGAAGAGAAATTTGGGAAACTTTTGAGAGAATAGTTATGAAGTGTTTTCATGATAATGTGGACTTTCTATTTATTGCAGGAGACTTATATGAAGAAAAGTATTTTGCATTAGGAGATATGAAAAGGGTAAGGGATATTTTAGGTAAATATCCAACTGTAAATGTAATTATTGTTGCAGGAAATCATGATTTCATAGATAATAATTCCCTATATAATAAAGTTGAATGGACTGCCAATGTTACTGTATTTCAAAGTGGAGGTTTAGATACTGTTGAATTTCCCCAGCTTAATACCATAATATATGGCTACAGTTGGGATAAAATAGAATTAAGAGAAAATTTATTTTTAGATTATATACAGCACAAAGATAATATGAATAAGGTTCTTCTGATTCATGGTGATATAAATACCACCTCAAATTACTTGCCACTGGATTTACAGAAATTGAAGGAATTAAACATGGATTATATAGCTCTTGGGCATATTCATAAACCTAATATATTCACAGAGAAAATCGCATACTCTGGCTCTCCTGAACCTCTTGATTTCGGAGAAACAGGAGATAGAGGCATAATCGTTGGAGAAATTGAAAATAGTGGAACAAAAATTGAGTTTTTACCCTTTAGTAAAAGACGATTTTTTAGTTCAAATCTAAAGCTGAATGGAGATATGGGATATTATGATGTATTAAATAAAGTAAAAGAAATAGATTTGGGAGAAAAAAACCTAGATTTTCATAGAGTTTACTTGGATGGTTACATCCAAAATGATCTAGACTTATCAAATATTATAGGTGATTTACAAGAGGAATTTTACCACTTAGAAATAGTCGATAATACAGAACCTGACTTTGACTTAAATGCACTTGAGAAAGAAAATAAAGATAATATTATAGGTCAGTTTATAGTTACAATGAAGAATAAAGGACTGGAAAATAAGATGGTGAAAGATTCATTATACTACGGATTATCTGCACTATTGAAAGGCAGGTTATTATAATGATTATTAAAGAATTAAATCTGATAGGTTTTGGGAAATTTAAGAATAAAATAGTAAATTTTGAAGATGGCTTGAATATTTTATATGGAGAAAATGAATATGGTAAAACTACTCTTCATAATTTTATAGATGGTATGTTTTATGGATTTTTAAAACCCTATGCTAAAAGTACGATTTATTTGGATGAACATTCTAAATATAATCCTTGGAATAATTATAATTATAGCGGAATAATAAAATTTGAGCACAATCATCAGATATATAATATAGAAAGAGATTTTACTAAAGGGAAAGAAAGTACAAAGGTTATATTAAATAGTACTGGAGAAGATATAACTTATTCTATTGACAATGGCAATAGTGGAAGAATACTGCAACCTGGATTTCATTTTTTTGGATTTAACAATGCTGTTTATTCTAATACAGTTTCTATAGAGCAATTAGGCATTAAAACTGAAGATAGTTTGGCTAATGAAGTTAGAGACAAATTAGTGAATATAACTACTAGCTTAAATGAAAATATTTCCGTTGAAAAATCTATTAATGAGTTAGATAATGAAATAAAATCTATTGGAAGCATAAAAGCTTATACATCAACCTATGGAATAGAAAATAATAAGCTTATAGAATTGAAAAAAGAAAGAGAAGATGTTTTATCATTTAAATATAACTATGAAGAATTGCTTGCACAACATGCTTTCATTCAGTCTGAAATTAGTGATTATTCACTTAAAGTTACTAATCTAAATTGTAAAATTTTAAATGCTAGATTAATTAAAAAGAGATATATTCTTATAGAAGCAAAAGAAATCAGTGAAAAGATAGCTGATCTTAAAGATAAATTAGATCATAATAAAATATATAATTCTATTTCCATGGAAGACTATTCCCTTTCAATTGAAATAAATAAGGATATAGACTATTTAAAAAAGAGAATAAATAGTTTAAATAACTCTATTAATGACTTAGACGTGTTAATAGAAGGATTGGGAAAAGCTGATGAGAATAAAGGAGAATCTGATAAAGAAATTGTATTGGATTATAATACCTTTGAAGAATTAGAGTCTGAAAATATTCAGTTGTTGAGAAATCAGGATACTAATAAACTTGAATTTTTAAACAGAGATTATAAAAATAATAGTTCTTTAAAAAAGGGCTTAATTACATTATTAGGGTTTTCTGCTTTATTGTTTATAATAGTATTAATTTATAGTGGAATTAATAATAAACCTAGCTATTTGATCTTTAATATTCTAATGGTATTATTCATAATCTTTTTAATTGTAAAGTATAGAAGAACAAATGGACTGCTTAATCGTATAGAATTTCAAAGGACCGAATTAGATAAGTTGTTTCAAAGTAGTAAGTTTAAGATTAATGAAAATGAGAATATGAAGAATGACATATTAAAGAAATACAATGTAGAAAATAAATTAGAATTTAAGAGATTGCAAGAAAATATTAATTTTCAAATGTATAAAAGAAATGAATCTGCAATAGAATTGAATAAAACCATAGAAAAAAGTATTATACTTCAAGAAGAGTTAGATGAAGCCAAAATCCATCTTTCTAATAATACAATACAATTAAAAGAGCTACTGGAGAAGAACATGTCTACTTCTATTCAGGAATTTAAAGTTGGATTAGCAAACAAACAAATATATGAGGATTTATTAGTAGACATTAAAAACAAAGAAGATTTATATAAGAGAATATTGGGTAATTCTAAAATGGAAGATATAGAGGATGAGTTAGAAGAATTTGGAGACTATTTAAGTTTAGTGGAAAGTTCTCCTATAGAAGAATTAGAAGCAAATATGATCCTTTTAAAAGAAGAATTGTCTGCTAAAAGAATTAGCAAAAAAGGATTAGAAAGTGAGTTGGATTATCATAACCAAAAGATATCCAATTTAGTAAATATAGAAGAAGAAATCATTAGAACTATTCTTAATCTAGAGAATATGGATAATAAGAAAGAAGCTTTAGAACTTGCAAAAAATACTATTGAAAGCTTATCAAAAGATATTCACCAGCAATTTGCTCCTTCAATAAATCGAAGAGTTGGTAAAATTGTAGAGCAGATAACAGATGGTAAATACAAAACTGTAAAAATTGATAATAAATTAGGGATGTCAGTTATTAATCCATTAACCGAACAAAACATTAATGTGAACAATTTAAGTGGAGGTACTATAGATCAATTGTATTTTGCATTAAGATTTGAAATCATAAATTCTATGGCGGATTCTTCATTACCATTAATTTTAGATGATTGCTTTATACAGTATGATGATACAAGACTTAAAAATATTCTCAGCTTTTTAAAAGAGAAAAGCAAAGAGCGGCAGATAATATTATTTACTTGTCAGAAGAGAGAAGCAGAAATTTTAAATAAGATAGATGCAGAATATAATTTAATTGTTTTGTAGGGATGAATCTTTGGATACCCGAATATCTTATAATATTTAAGAAGACAAACTGAGGTGGATTTATGATATATGGAATTGGAGATTTACATTTAGATAATTCAAAGCAAAAACCTATGGATATATTTGGTGATAATTGGATTGATCACGATGAAAATATATTCGATAACTGGAAACAAAACGTAAAAGATGAAGATTTGGTATTAATTCCTGGAGACATTTCTTGGGCATTAAGAACGGCTGAAGTTTATGAAGATTTAGAGAAAATCGAAAAACTGCCTGGAAAGAAAGTCTTAATAAAAGGTAATCATGATTATTGGTGGCAAAGTCTAAATAAATTAAATCTATTTGGATTTGAAAGTATTTTTTTTCTTCAAAATAATAGTTATTTATTTAATGATGTATCTATTGTAGGAACTAGAGGTTGGATTCCAAAAGATAATGAGTCTTTTGATATAGATGATGAAAAGGTGTTTCAAAGAGAGTTAAATAGGCTAAGATCTTCACTTCTTAATTCTAAAGAGGATGCTAATACTATAATTGCAATGCTTCATTATCCACCATTCAATATGGATTCATCTCCTAATGAATTCGTGGATGTAATGAAAGAATTCCAAGTGGATATATGTATTTATGGTCATCTTCATGCTGAAGGACATAAATTTGCTATAGAAGGAATTGTGGAAGGAATAGATTTCCACTGTGTATCAAGTGATTTTATCCACTTTAAATTAAAAAAGATAATAGGAGAGTGAATCATGAAACTTATAGTAGAGAGTAATTATGATATGGTTAGTAAAAAGGCTGCAGAAATAGTAGATGAATATGTTAAAAGTAATCCTAAGATTATATTGGGTTTGGCTACTGGCAGTACCCCTATAGGGATGTATAAAGAATTAATCAATAAACATAAAACAGAAGGTACAGATTACTCCAATGTCAGAACATTTAATTTAGATGAATATGTAGGACTAAGTGGAGAACACCCTAGTAGTTATAGATATTTTATGAACGAAGAGTTTTTTAATGGAATTAATATTAATCATAAAAATACAACTGTACCCAATGGTAAAGCAGAAAATCTTAGTGAATATTGTAAAAATTATGATGAGATGATAGACGATGCAGGTGGAATTGATTTGCAAATATTAGGTGTTGGAGAAAATGGACATATTGCATTTATAGAACCAGCACATGAATTACAAGTACTAACTTCTATAGTAACTTTATCAGAATCCACTATTGCTGTAAATTCTAGATTTTTTAACAATATTGATGAAGTTCCTAAAACTGCAATATCTATGGGAGTGAGAAGTATTTTGAAAGCTAAGAAGATTATACTTTTAGCCACTGGAGAAAAAAAGAAAAGTGTTGTAAAGAGACTTATAGAGACCCCACTGTTATGTACTGATTTCCCAGTTTCCATATTACTTTGTCATCCTGATTTCACTTTGATAGTGGATCGTGAAGCATATGTTGATTAAAAATGTTAAGATTGTAACTCCCTATGAAATATTGGAAGATCTGGTAATCAGAATAAATCATGGTGAAATTGTAGACATTAATTTGGAGCATTTACTAGAAGAAGATTTAAATGAGGAAATAATAGATGGTGGTGGAGATTATTTAAGTCCTGGTTTTATAGATAATTATAATCAAGAGAACTTAGCTTATGATATTATAAATAATACTGTAGAAACACTGGATAAAATAGGCGAAGATTATTTAACCATAGGTGTTACATCTTACTTGGTTACAATAGTAGCTTGCTCATATGATTATATTATAAAAGCAATGGAAAAAATTTCAAATTATAAAAATAAAAAGGATAATGCAAAATTAATAGGAATTCATTTAAAAATTCCATTTTTTATTATAGATAAAAATGACATTGAAAAAATATTAAAAATTTCAAAGGGTAATCTAAGGATGGTTAGTTTAGGCCCTGAACAAATCGATGATAAAGAAGTGATAGAAATATTAAATAATAATAAGGTAGCAGTTGAAACTGGCAAAAGTAGAACAACATTTGAAAATGCTAAAATAGTAATTGAACAAGGAGCAATCTTAGATACAGTTTTATCAAAAAACTTAGATGGCTCAACTTCAAATATACATGAAGCAGTATATAATATGGTGAAATATTTGGATATTCCTATAGATGGTGCAGTGAAAATGGTTAGCTTAAATCCTGCTAAAGCTATTAATATGGGTAGAGAAATAGGAAGTATTCGAGTAGGTAAAAGAGCAGATTTAATCCTTTTTGATGAAAAAATTAAGATTAAACACATTATAATAGGAGGCAATTTAATATGGTAAAAGAATTAGAAGTAAAAATATTAAATGTTGACTTAGATGAAATGGAAAGACTTATCATAAGCTTAGGTGGTACAATGATAGCTAAGGAAGTCCAGGTAAATACACTAATAGACTCTACTAATAATCCTATTAAATCAAGTATTAATGCGTATTTAAGATTAAGAGAGACTAGAGATGTATTAAATAATAAAAAGAATCTAACTCTAACATTAAAAAAAATAATAAGTACTGATGGGCTTAGGGAAAATATAGAGTTAAATTCAGAAGTCCATAATAAAGAATCAATATTAAAAATTTTCCAAGAATTAGGATATGATCATATAGAAGAAGGATATAAAGAAAGAAAATCATATTCTCTGCATAATGCAAGATTTGATTTAGATACTTGGGATGAAAATACTTATCCCCATCCATATATGGAAATAGAAGTAGAGAGTCAAGAGGATTTAGATAAAATAATAAAATTATTAAATATTCCTAAAGAGAACATTTCTACAAAATCTATAATGGAATTAAAAGAGGAACTGAATTGAGTTAAAAAGTTGTTTAAAATCATTTGATTTTGAACAACTTTTTTAATATTCATTTTTTAGTAAAACGTTTTCCTAAATCCCTTGCAAATATTAATTCTTTTAGTATAATTAGAATGTAGTGTATTAATTTATTAACAAAGGAGGAATTTGAATTGTACAAAATTGTTAAAAAAGAATGTCTAGCAGAGAATATTTACTCTATAGATGTAGAAGCTCCAAGAATAGCAAATTCTGCACAACCAGGTCAATTCATCATAGTAATAACTGATGAAAATGGAGAAAGAGTACCACTTACAATTTGTGATTATGATAGAGAGAAGGGAACAGTAAATATAGTTGTACAGGCAATGGGTTCATCCACAAAGAGATTAGTCAGCCTAGAAGAAGGAGACTACATAAGTAATTTCGTTGGACCATTAGGGCAACCTTCTGCATTTGTCAATGAAGATATAGAAGAACTAAGGAAGAAAAAAATATTATTCATAGCTGGTGGAGTAGGAACAGCTCCAGTATATCCACAAGTTAAATGGTTTCATGATAGAGGAATAGATGTAGATGTTATAATAGGAGCAAAAAATAAAGATTTAGTTATTTTAGAAGATAAGGTAGGATCTGTTGCAGGCAATTTATACATAACAACTGATGATGGAAGTTACGGTTTTGATGGAATGGTTACAAAGCAATTTGAAGACTTAATGGATAATCAAGGTAAGCATTACGATTTGGCAATTGCAATAGGACCAATGATAATGATGAAATTTACTGCTTTAACTACTAAAAAATACGGAGTTCCTACTATTGTAAGTCTAAACCCATTGATGGTTGATGGTACTGGCATGTGTGGAGCTTGTAGAGTTACTGTAGGAGATGAAGTTAAGTTTGCATGTGTTGACGGCCCTGAGTTTGATGGTCATCTAGTAGACTTCGATGAAGCTCTTAGAAGACAAACACAGTATAAAGAAGAAGAAATTGAATTAGACCATAAAAAATGCGCACTACACGGAGGTGCAGAATAATGGATAGATTTACTAAAGTACCTATTTCTAGCCAAGATCCTGTTATAAGAAACACAAATTTTGATGAAGTTTGTCTAGGATATACTGCTGAAGAAGCTATGCTTGAAGCAAAAAGATGCTTACAATGTAAAAATCCACAATGTGTTCCATTGTGCCCTGTATCCATAGATATTCCAAGATTTATTAAAGCCATTGCTGAGGAAGAATTTGAAGTGTCAGCTCGTATATTAGCAGAATATTCTTCACTACCTGCTGTATGTGGTAGAGTTTGTCCCCAAGAAGACCAATGCGAAAAAACTTGTATACTTGGTAAAAATGGAGATCCAATAGCCATAGGGAAACTTGAAAGATTTGCTGCAGATTATGGTATAGAAAATAATTTAACTTTAAATGCTGTTAAAGAGAGCAATGGACATAAAGTAGCTATAATAGGCTCAGGACCAGCAGGAATTACGTGCGCAGGTGAGTTAGCTAAGGAAGGTTACGAAGTAACCATATTTGAAGCACTTCACGAACCAGGTGGAGTTTTGGTATATGGTATTCCAGAATTTAGACTACCTAAAGAAAAAATAGTAAAAAGAGAAATTAATAACTTAGAAAAATTAGGTGTTAAAATAGAAACCAATGTTATAATTGGTAGAACTGTAACAATAGATCAACTTTTAGACAATGAAGATTTTGAAGCTGTGTTTGTTGGATCTGGTGCCGGATTACCAATATTTATGGGGATACCTGGAGAAAATACTAATGGAGTATTGTCAGCAAATGAATTTTTAACTAGAAATAATTTAATGAAAGCATACAGAGAAGACTATGATACACCTATTAAAGTAGGAAAAAGAGTTGCAGTAGTTGGTGGCGGTAATGTGGCCATGGATGCTGCAAGAACTGCTAAAAGATTAGGTGCAGATGTGTATATAATATACAGAAGAACAGAATCTGAACTTCCGGCTAGAATAGAAGAAGTTCACCATGCTATGGAAGAAGGAATAAAATTTGAATTCTTGACTAATCCTACAGAAGTATTAGCAGATGAAAAAGGTTGGGTAAGAGGAATTAAATGTATTAAAATGGAATTAGGTGAAAGGGACATTACTGGTAGAAGAAGACCTATTGCTGTAGAAGGTTCAGAATTCGAAATGGAAGTTGAAACTGTAATCATGGCCTTAGGAACTACGCCTAATCCACTTATTCCAAATACAACAGAAGGATTAGAAATGGATACTAAAAAGTGTCTAATAGCAGATGACCAAGGACAAACCACAAGAGAAGAAATATTCGCTGGTGGAGATAATGTTACTGGTTCAGCTACAGTAATTTTAGCTATGGGTGCAGGGAAAGATGCAGCCAGAACCATAGATAATTATATTAAATCCAAATAAATTTTAAGGAACTCCAAAAGAGTTCCTTTTTTTCTGAAATATATTTCATTAATCGAAATAAATTGGTATAATGATTAGAGAACATTATGGGAGGGAGATAATTTGTTAAGTAATAGTGTAATTGAAAATGTTTTATATGCTGCCTTATCTAAAGGTGGTGACTTTGCTGAAATATTTGTAGAAGACAAAATTAATGCTAGTATTAGATTAGTAGGGGGACTTGTAGAAAACAATATATCAGGTAGAGATTATGGAGTGGGAATAAGAATATTTGATAAATTTAACAGTATATATGCCTATACCAATGATTCTTCTGAAGACAATCTTATAAAAGTAGCTAAACAAGCAGCAGCAGCACTGGATTCAAATGCAATTGATATAAGAATAAATTTGATGAAGCAAGCTAGTACAAATTATAATCATATAGCTAAGTATCCTAGTAAAATAGGGAAGAAAGACAAGATAGAATTACTTAAAAGAGGTTATAAAGCTGCAAAGGAATACGATCCAGTTATTTCACAAGTAAGTGCAAACTACTTAGAAGAAGAACAAAATATACTTGTAGCCAATACAGAAGGTTTATTAGCTAGAGACACAAGAGTTAGAACCAGGTTTTCAATAGCTTCTGTAGCATCTAAAAACGGTGAAATGCAGCAAGGTAGCTATTCTCCTGGTGCATCTATGGGTTTTGAATTTTATGACAAGATAAATGTAGAAGAAGTAGGTATAGAAGCATCTAGAATAGCAAAGACAATGGTTAATGCAGAGTATTGTCCTAGTGGAACTATGCCAGTTATTATTGACAATGAATTTGGAGGAGTATTATTTCATGAAGCTTGTGGTCATGCTCTTGAGGCATCCTTTGTATCTAAAGGTACATCTGCATTTGCAAATAAATTGGGACAACAGGTAGCTTCAACTCTCGTGACTGCAATCGATGATGGAACTATGCCAAATGGTTGGGGTACAACAAATATAGATGATGAAGGTACTCCTACTCAAAAGAATATATTGATAGAGGATGGAATTTTAAAGAGTTATTTAATAGATAAAATACATGGTAGAAGAATGAATATGGAATCTACAGGTTCAGGTAGAAGGCAATCATATAAATTCGCTCCTACTTCTCGTATGAACAACACTTATATAGATGCTGGAGAGTCAACTTTTGAGTCAATAATATCTAATACTGAAAATGGTCTATATGCTAAAAAACTCGGTGGTGGTAGCGTTGATCCTGCAACTGGAGATTTTAACTTTGCTGTTATGGAAGGTTATATTATCCAGAATGGAAAAATACTTAAACCAGTTAGAGGAGCTACTTTAATAGGTAATGGTATTAAGGTATTAGAACTTATAGATATGGTAGGTAATAATTTGGACTTGGGACAAGGAATGTGTGGAGCAGATAGTGGATCCATACCTGCCAACGTAGGTCAACCAGCATTAAGAGTAAAATCACTAACCGTAGGTGGAAGGAAGGTGGAAGACTAATGAAATACAAACACTTAATTGATCAGATATTTATGAAAGGCAAAGAAAAATTTGACAATATGGAAGCTTATATAGAAACTTCTAAGTCTATAAGTATTGGAGTATTTAAAGGAGAAGTAGATAAATATAGTATAGCAGAATCTGGTGGATTATCCTTAAGAGGAGTAGCTAATAATAAAATGGGTTATTCTTATACAGAAAAATTAGATGAAAGCTCTGTAGATATGCTAATAAATGAAGCATATGAGAATGGTAGCTTTATTGAATCTGCTGAAGAAGAAGAAATTTTTGAAGGTTCTGATAAATATTCAGAAGTAAAAGCTTATAGTGAAGGTTTATCAGAAGCTTCCATGGAACAAAAGATAAATCTTACTAAGGAATTAGAGCGAGTAGCCCTAAGTTTAGACAAAAGAGTAACCTCAGTTCAAATGTGCGGATATCAAGAATTTGACGAGTCTAGATCCATAGTAAATACTAAAGGTGTAGAATTAAATGATAGAGTAAATGGTGGAGCTATATATATTTCAGTTGTAGCTAAAGAAGAAGAGGATGTTAAAACTGCCTTTGCATTTAGAGCATTTAGAGATTTAGAAGAAGTGAATATTAAAGAAATTGCTAAAGAAGCCGTAGATGAAGCAATATCACTATTAGGAGCATCACCAATTAAAACAGGTGAATACCCAATAATTATTAAGAATACAGTATTTGGAGATCTTTTATCATTTGTATCATCAGTATTTTCAGCAGAATATGTAGATAAGGGATTATCACTACTAAAAGATAAGATTGGTGAACAAATTGCTAGTAATTTATTAACCATAGTGGACGATCCATTTTTAGAAGACGGATTTGCATCTCGTGGCTTTGATGATGAAGGCATGAGTACCTCAAAGAAAGATATTATACATGAAGGAGTTTTAACCACTTACCTTCATAGTTTAAAAACAGCTAAAAAATTCCATGCTTCAAAGACTGGTAATGCTAAAAGAGCATCATATAAATCTCCATTAGCAATTGCACCTAGCAATTTTTATGTTTTGCCAGGTAGTAGTAGTTTAGAAGATATGATAGGGACTATAGATAATGGTGTTTATATTATAGATGTAGCTGGACTTCATTCGGGACTAAACCCAGTATCCGGAGACTTTTCACTTTCAGCATCTGGTTATGAAATAAAAGGCGGAAAGATTCATAGACCAATAAATCAGATTACAATAGCTGGTAATTTATATACACTGTTTAAAGATATTGAAATAATAGGTAATGATTTAACATTTGGATTACCATCGGGTAGTTATTTTGGATCTCCAAGTATTAAGATATCTTCTATATCTGTAGCAGGAGATAATTAAAAACAAAAAATCCACTTCATGTTGAAGTGGATTTTTTATATTTTATAATAATCTTGAGTAAAATTCGACTACTAATTGGTCGTCTATTTCTATTGGAATTTCTCCCCTTTCAGGCATTTTTACTAAAGTACCTGAGAAGTTTGTTTCATCTTTTGAAATATAAGGGAAGCTACTTAAAAATGCATTCTGAAAGTTCTCCTGAAATAATTCTGTGGTTCTAGATTTTTCTTTAAGTGAAATCACATCTCCTACTGATACTAAATAGGAAGGGATATCAACTTTTTTATCATTTATCAAGAAATGTCTATGAACTACCATTTGTCTTGCTTGTCTTATAGAAGAGGCAAAACCCATTCTATATACTAAATTATCTAGTCTAGTTTCTAGCATTACTATTAATGCATGACCGGTTTGGTCTGATGATTTTTTAGCCTTTACTACATAATTTACAAACTGCTTTTCCATTACACCGTAATAAGCTCTCAATCTTTGTTTCTCTAACAATTGTTGTCCATACTCAGATAATTTTCTATCTGCCCTACTTGTACCTTTTCCTGCTCTGTCCATCGCTTTAGGGTGACCACTTACATTTAAACCCAATCTCCTAGCTTGTTTAAATCTAGGTCCCATCATTTTAGCCATTAATTATCATCTCCATAAGAAATTTGCCGCGATAAATTATAACCAACTTAATAATATCATAAAAATATAATCTTGTAAATGATAATTGTTATCAATTAATATATTATTATTTATTAATCCTCAATAAAATGGTATAGTATAGTTGATGTCTATTTTTGGGAGGTTAATATGAAAATATATATAAGTTCCGATATTGAAGGAATATCAGGTTCTACAATTTGGGATGAAACAATTAAAAATGGCGATTTATATAATGATTACGCAGGACAGATGACTTTGGAGACAAAAGCTGCTTGCGATGGAGCTAATAGTGTTGGTGCAAAAGAGATTATGGTTAAAGATGCGCATGGTAGTGGAAGAAATATAGACCATAATTTATTGCCTAAAAATACCAAGTTAATTAGGGGATGGAGTGGAGGGCCTTTTTCTATGGTTCAGGAATTAGACTATTCATATGATGCTTTAATTTTTATAGGATATCATTCATCAGCTACAAAAAATACAAATCCTCTGTCTCATACTATGACTACAAACTTAGATTATATAAAAATAAATGGAGAAATCGCCAGTGAATTCTTAATTCATAGTTATATAGCAGCATATTTAGGAGTACCAATAGTATTTTTGTCAGGAGATAAGGGACTATGCGATGAAGTTAAAAGGATACATCCAAATATAACTACTGTAGCAGTTAAAGAAGGTCGTGGGAATTCAACTATTAATATTCATCCTGAACTATCAAGAGAACTAATAGAAGAAGGTGTTAGAGAAGCATTAAAAGGCGACTTGTCTAAATGTAAGATGAAACTTCCAGAGTTTTTTGAAGTTGAAATTAGATATAGAGAACATATAGATGCATATTCTAATAGTCATTATCCAAATGTTATAAATATGGATGAAAATACTATAAAGTATTGCCATGATGATTATTTGGAAGTATTAAGAATGATGAAATTTTTAATTTAGGAGTGGTAAAAGTGAAAGATATTGATTTAGCAAAACAGATATTAAAAGAAGAAAATCAATCTTTAGTTGTAGTTAAAAACGGAGAAGTATTATATAAAAGCAGGGATAGAGGAATAAAGCCAATGTATTCTATTACTAAGGAAATGAAAGAAGAAGTACATGGAAGTTCCATTGCAGATAAAGTTATAGGGAAAGGAGCAGCACTTCTTTGTGCCAATTTAAATATAGCAGAAGTATATGGAGATTTAATGTCCAAAGATATGATGAATTTTGTGAGTATATTAAAAATAGAGAAGGCACAGATTATTGTCCAATTGAAAAGTTATCAATAGATGTAGAAGATCCAATAGAATTATTAGCAAAAATAGAAATTTTCTTTGCTTCAATTGCAAAGAAGTAAAGGAGAGATAAAATGAAGAACAGAAAAATTACAACGAAAAAATTAGTTACAGCTTCTATGTTACTGGCAATTGGAGTAATAATACCTTCTATATTCCATTTAACAGGATTGCCAGGGCCAATGTTATTACCAATGCATATACCAGTAATTATTGCAGGGTTTTTATTGCCACCAACCTTAGCTGTTTTAGTAGGAATGTTAACACCCTTAATAAATACTTTTATTACTGGAATGCCACTACTATTTCCTATAGCCATAATTATGGTATTTGAATTAGGTGCCTATGCTTTAGTAGCATCTCTACTTTACAGAGTATTAAAAGTACCATCCTTACTGGCACTTATAGTATCAATGGTTGTAGGGAGAATAGTAGCCGGAATTGCAGTCTTTGTATTAAGTGCTTTTTTCACAATACCATTTGAACCATTAATGTTTGTTAAAGGTGCTGTAATTACTGGAATACCAGGAATTATCATACAAGTTATATTGATACCAACACTAGTTTATGCAATTGTAAAATTTACTACTATAAATATAGATTAGGAGAGATCAAATGGCAATATTGATTAAAAATATAAATATAATTCCCATGGATGGAATAAATGATTTAATAGAAAAAAGTAATATTTATATAATAGATGATAAAATCGCACATATTGGTGAATTAAGAGAAGATATTGAAGTTAATAGAATTATAGATGGAAATAATAAAATAGCAATGCCAGGTCTAGTAAATGCTCATACTCATTTAGGTATGTCATTACTTAGAAATTATGCAGATGACTTACCACTTCACGATTGGTTAACAAAGAAAATATGGCCAGTTGAAGCTAAATTAACAGGAGAAGATATCTACTGGGGGTCACTACTTAGCATGGTAGAGATGATAGAGTCTGGAACAACATCTTTCTGTGATATGTATTTCTTTATGGAGGAAGTAGCTAAGGGATTAAAAGAATCAGGTATGAGAGGAGTCTTAACTCGAGGACTAATAGAAGAACCTGAAGATCCAAATAGGAAATTAAATGAGACAAAAGAACTTTATAATGAGTTTAATAATACTGCAAACGGTAGAATAAAAGTAATGGTAGCACCTCACGCACCATATACTTGTAGCCCAGAATTCTTAATAAAAACAGCAGACCTAGCTAAAGAATTAAATACAGGAATTCACATACACCTTTCAGAGACTAAGAAAGAGATAGAAGATAGCTATAAACTGTACGGTAAATCACCAATAAAGCATGTTTATGACTTAGGTTTGTTAGACTTACACACCCTAGGTGCTCATTGTGTTCATGTAGATGATGCAGATATAGAGCTAATGGTAGAAAAGAATCTATATCCTGTAAATAACCCAACAAGTAATTTAAAATTAGCTGGTGGATTTGCACCTATAGATAAAATGTTAAAAGCAGGATTAAAAGTATCTTTAGGTACTGACGGAGCTTCAAGTAATAATAATTTAAATATGTTTGAAGAAATACATTTAGCAGCAATAATAAACAAAGCAGTGAATGGAGATGCAGTATCAGTACCAGCTCACACAGCCCTAGAAATGGCCACAATTAATGGGGCTAAGGCATTAGCTTGGGATGCAGAAATTGGATCTCTAGAAGAAGGGAAGAAGGCAGATTTGATACTAATTGATACAGATAAGTCCCACTTTTATCCAAGACACAATTTTATCTCAGCCATGGCTTATTCAGCCCAAGGTTCAGATGTTGATACTGTAATTGTTAATGGAAAGATATTAATGGAAAAAAGAATAATAAAGACTTTAGATGTAGAGAAGATAAAATTTATGGCAGAAAAGTTGGCCAAAGATCTAATTATTAGATAGTGGAGGTAATTTAGTGGTGTTTAGTATGGGATTGATTATAATAGTGGTTGTATTAGTTGTAGGTATTGGCTTATTATCTGGATTAGTAAAGAAGTCTAAATAAATTAGAAAATCCTGATGATTTTATTAAATCTTCAGGATTTTTATTTGTAAGGAAAGATCATACTTACTTCAGTTCCTTCTCCATATATACTTTTAATACTAATAGTACCACCATGTGCTTCAACCAAAGTTTTAACTATAGAAAGGCCTAAACCGCTACCACCAGTGACCTTATTTCTAGAGCTATCAACTCTATAAAATCTGTCAAATATATGTGGTAGATCTTCAACCTTAATACCTATGCCATTATCTTTAATTTGAATTAATATATTTTGTTTGTCTTTTTTTAATTCTACCTTTACTTTCCCATCATTACCTAGATATCTTTTTGAATTTGTCAATAAATTATTAATTATTTGATTGAATTTATCTATATCTAATTCCATTTCAATATTTTCTTCAATTTCATATTCTAATAGGAAATTATCTTTATTATAAATAGGTGTAAATACAGTAACAATATCTTTAAGTTCATTTGATATATTGAATACTGTTGTATTTAAATCAACCTTATATGCTTTAGATTTAAAGGAATCTCTTAAATCATCAGAGAAGTGTGATAATCTATCAATTTCTCCTAATAATATATTTAGATGCTCTTCATTTGGTTCCCATACTCCGTCTACCATTGCTTCTAAATGAGTTTTAAGAGTAGTAAGTGGTGTCCGTAATTCGTGAGATATATCACTAGCATATGCTTTTCTAGAATTTTCTTCTTTAATCAAAGTTTCACCTAAATAATTAATAGAGTCAGATAAATCTTTAATCTCAAGTGTGTTAGTCTCTACTTTAGATCTAGAAAGGAGATTTCCCTGTCTTATTTCTACAGCTGTATTCCTTATATCCACCAGTGGAGCAGTTAAGTTCTTAGATAAATACATACTAATTAGTATACCTATGATTATAGTTATAAAACTAGATAAGAAAATAGACTTTTTTAGGGTATCTTTAAATATTAAAGCACTATCCGTTAAATAAGAATTATCTATATAACCAATTATTACCTTTCCTATATTTTTATTGTTATCTAGTAAAGGATAAGACTTCTCAATATAATTTCCTGCTGGTATTCTATTTTTTTTCTGCATCATACCACCATGCATACCCATGCCACGGGTTGAATTATATATTAATCTATCTTTAGAATCTACAATTTTAATATCTATCTCTTCAGTTAATGCAAAATTCATAATATCCATTTTATCTAAACTTGATTCATTATTAGTTAATAATTCATTTATCTCATTGGCTATAAGCTGGAACTTATTTTCTCTTTCACGAACCAAATAGTTTTCAAACCGATTATTGATCATTTTAGTAGAGATTATACTAATAGTCGCAATAGAAATCAATATAACTATAATAAAACTGATACTAAGTTTTTTAGATAATTTCATTTTAAATCCTCCAATAATAATTATACTAATATTATATCAGTTAAAAATCTTTATATCTTCATAATTCCTTCACAATCTAATTATATAATGATATTAACAAAATAAAAGGAGGAAAAAATTATGAAAAGAACATTATTAGTTTTAACTTTAGTATTAGCATTAGGAATAGGTACTATGGCTGTATTTGCTGAAACAACTAGGCCAGAAAAATGGGTTCCAGGATGGGGTAGTGAAAATTTTACAGAAGAAGAAAGAACAGAAAAATTCAATGAAAGAAATGAATTTAGAAAAGAAGAATTAAAAAAAGCATTAGCTAATGGTGAAATTAATGAAGCTGAATTCAAAGAGTGGGAAGAGCATTTTGCATATATGGAAGACTTCCAAAAGAAAAACGGATGCTTTGGTGGAGGATTTGGTAGAGGTAAAGGTATGATGAGAGGACATCATGGTCAAGGTGGTATGAGAGGAAATAGATTCTAAGATATCATAAAAGCTAGTTAGATAAAATCTAACTAGCTTTATTTGATTTAACCTTCAAATTTATAACCAGCACCATAAATTGTTAATATATATTTAGGGTTTTTAGGGTCATCTTCAATTTTTTGTCTTAGGTTCTTAATATGAGTATCAATAGTTCTGTCATATCCTTCGTATTCACTGCCTAATGCTAATTCTATTAATTGTTCTCTAGATAATACTTGAGAATGATTTGATACAAGAGCTAATAACACTTTAAATTCTATAGTAGTAGGATTAGTATTAATTTCACCTTTCTTTACCGTCATCTTATCTATATCTATTATTAAATCATTATTATTAAAATTCAAAATTTCAGCAATTGGATTTGAGCCCTTATATGATCTTCTAAGTAGTGCTTTTACACGACTGATCAATTCCCTAGGACTAAAAGGTTTTGTTACATAATCATCAGCACCAATATTAAGACCTTCTATTTTAAAATCTTCATCTGCTTTAGCTGTTACCATTATTATTGGAACATCAGAAGTGTTTCTTATAGTTTTACATACTTCTTCTCCAGAAATCTCTGGAATCATTAAATCTAATATAATTAAATGAATTTCTCTTGTGTTGAATAGGTCTAAGGCATTTTTACCATCCATGGCAGTTATTACATTATAATTTTCTTTTTTTAAATATGCTTCTATAACATCTAATATGTTCTTTTCATCTTCAACTACTAATATATTATAATCCAAAGATATCACCTCAAATAAATTTATACCCATAATAAATTATTATATTATTTGTATATGAATTTTAACTATTGTGAATAACAAGTTAAAGATTTTTATATTAGGGTATATAGACTTTGTATGAATAGATAATATAAATATTTGGAGGGAAAAAATAAATGAATAGATTAGTAGGTAACAAAGCCCCTGATTTTCATATGGATACTTGTGATGGTAATAGTTGCAAGTTTGGTGAAGTTTCATTAAAGGATTATAAAGGTAAATGGTTAGTATTGTTTTTCTATCCTTTAGATTTCACTTTAATCTGACCAACAGAACTTACTGGGTACAGTAAAAGAAGCGAAGAATTTGCTAATTTAAATGCAGACTTATTATCAGTTAGTGTGGATAGTGAACATTCCCATAAAGCTTGGATAGAGTCCAGCTTAGGACAAGTTAATTTCCCTATGGCCTCAGATATGACGAAAGAAGTTTCTAGAGATTATGGAGTTTTGATAGAAGATGAGGGTATAGCACTTAGAGGATTATTTATTATAGATCCAGAAAGTGTAATAAGATACGCAACAATTCATGACTTAGATGTAGGTAGAAGCGTAGATGAAACATTAAGAGTATTAAAAGCACTTCAAACAGCAGGTCAATGTCCAATTGACTGGGAAGAAGGAGAAGCTTTACTATAAGGATAAAACGCTAGGAATATTCCTAGCGTTTATTTTTTTGGAATATGAATGCTAGAATTATCTTTATTTCCACTCATTATCATGCTATATACGAAATCGTATACATAATCGCTATCTGTATCCAGGATTAATTGATAAATAGGTGAAGCTTTTATATCATCCCTAATATTATAAACATTACCTTCAAAATATGCTAAATTTAAATTACCTACTAACTCAGACATCTTTTCTATTTCTTCATCATCATATACATCAATTTCTTTTAAACTATAATATGCTCTATTATAAGGTCTATCAAAGAAAGTACTCTTAGAGTATTCTTTAAAATTCAATAAATTATCATCTTCTAGCATATGAGCTTTAGACCATTCATCTACTTTCACACTGGCTGTTTTATAATTGAATCCATTATTATTTGAAAAATCTATAATTCCATATTGTTGTGGATATACAGCCAAGGAGCTAGTTACAATTTCTGTAATTGAATTTTCACCATTTTCATCAATAGCTATATTTTGAATGTGGATATGACCACTTAATACTATATCCAAATCTAATTCTCTAAAAATCGCAATTGCTACTTCACTGTTCTCTAAAGTATTGCCAGCACTCATCCTTTCACTATGCTTTAGTAGATTATGGTGCATAACGGTGATAATTTGAGCATTTTTCTCTTTAGCTAAATCGCTACAATTCTTAATCCATTCCATTGTTGCCCTAGTGATGGTGCCGCGATTAGTTGGCATTCCTTCACCATCAAAATAAAGATTAGAGTCTATCATTAGTAACCATAAATCTTCTGAGGGAGAAACCATATAACTTAAGCTTGTTTCATCTTTGGATATAGCTTCACTATAGCCAAAGTCTTTATAAATTTCTTGAAAATCATTTTGATCTATACTTTCAACTTGGACCTGCTTGCCTTCTTTAAATCCTCTAGCCCACATGTTTTTTGTATCATGGTTTCCTGGAGTTACAAAGACCTTTACACCAGATTTTTCTATAATACTCAATTTATCAGCTAAATCTAAATGGCTTTCTTTTTCCCCATTATTTGTTAGGTCTCCACTAATAACTAAAACATCAGGTTTGCCATCTATAATATCCTCTGTAAAAGCATCCATAATTTCATCTATATACAACAATTGTTTTCCATCTCTAGGTGTAGCGAATTCTTTATATTCTAGACTATCTTCTGTTAGACTTTTAGCCATATAGTGAATATCTGTAGCTACAAATATTTTAATATCATTTCCTGACTTAATTATTTTATCTGAGGATTGTTTATATGTTAATAGTGAAACAATAAATAATACTAGTAATATAGATAAATACTTTATTTTTTTCTTCATATTATGACCTCGCTTAATTTAGTATTGCCTGTTTATTATACGTTAATTACACAGAAGGAACAACTTAAATTATATATTAAAAACAGAGAGTATGATAGGATAGTAATAACGTAAATTTTTAATAAAAATTAGATGAGGGGCAGATAAGGTGGATAAATATATTGAATTTAAAGATGTAAAAAAAATATATCAAATGGGTGAGGTAGAAATTAAAGCCTTAAATGGAACAGATTTTTCTATTGATAAAGGTGAGTTTGTAATTGCTGCAGGAGCCAGTGGGGCAGGTAAAAGTACAATATTGAATATTTTAGGTGGCATGGATAAAGTTAGTTCAGGTCAAGTTATAGTTGACAAAAAAGTAATAAGTTCATTTACAGACAAAGAATTAATAACATATAGAAGACATGATATTGGCTTTGTATTTCAGTTTTATAATCTAATACAAAACTTAACTGCTTTAGAAAATGTAGAGCTAGCAACTCAGATATGTAAAAATCCATTAGATCCAAGAGAAGTTTTAGAAGCAGTAGGATTAAGTGATAGAATGGATAACTTTCCAGCTCAGCTATCAGGTGGAGAGCAACAAAGAGTTGCAATAGCAAGAGCTCTTGCAAAAAATCCTAAACTCTTATTATGTGATGAACCTACTGGTGCATTGGATTACAATACAGGGAAATCAATATTAAAGTTATTACAAGACACTGCTAGAAAAATGGATATGACAGTTGTTGTAATAACTCATAACTTAGCTCTAACGCCAATGGGAGATAAGATTATTAAAATAAGAAATGGAAAAATTGAAAGTCAAACAGTAAATAAAAACCCTCTTCCTGTAGAGGTGATTGAGTGGTAAACAAGAAATCAGCTTTTATTAAAGATATATTTAGAGATATAAAAAAATCTAGAGGTAGATTTTTTTCTATTGTGGCAATAATAGCACTAGGTGTAGCATTTTTTTCAGGATTAAAAATATCACCTCAAGTTATGAAGTTTACTGCTGATAAATATTATGACGATTATAATTTAATGGATATTAGGGTAGTATCAACTTTAGGATTAACGGAAGATGATTTAGATGCTATTAAAAATATAGAAGGTATAGATGAAAGAGGTACATATACTTTAGATGCTCTTACAGAATATCAAGAATCAGAAGTAGTTCTAAGAATACATGGATTTTCTTCAAAGGATCAAATAAATGGTGTCAAATTATTAGAAGGACGTTATCCAGAAAATGCTGATGAGTGTATAATAGAAAGCTCAAAAAACGGATTCGCAAATATAAAAATAGGTGAAACTATTAGACTTCACTCTGGGAAAGATACTCCTTTATCAGATGAATTGGAAAATACAAAATTTACAGTTGTTGGTATTGGCCAAACTCCATATTACCTATCTTTTGAAAAAGGTAATAGTACTATTGGCAATGGAAGAGTAAGAAGTTTCATTATGATTCCTGAAGCAAATTTTAAGCAAGAAGTATTTACGGATATATATTTAACTGTTAAGGATGGGAAAAAATTAAATTCTTATAAAGATGAATATTTCAATTTGATCCATAATGTTACAGAAAAATTAGAAGTTTTGGCTGTGGACAGACAAAAGCTAAGATATGAGGAAGTTATTACTAAAGCTAATATTGAGTTAGATAAAGGTAAAAAAGAATATAATGAAGAGAAACAAAAAGCAGAGGAAGAATTAGATAAAGCTCTAAAAGAAATCGAAGATGGTAAAGAAGAAATATTTGAAAATGAAAGTAAATTAAGACGAGAAGAGATTAATTTTAATAATAAAATAATACAAGGAAAAGAAAATATTGCGAAAGCTGAAAAAGATTTAAAAGATGGTGAGTTAGCTTATGAACAAGGGCTTAAAACCTATAATGAAAAAAATGCTAGTGCCGAAGTTGAATTTTTGAAGGCAGAAGGAGAAATAATAAAAGCTGAGGAAGCAATAATAGAATTGGAAAAAGCTATTCTAGAAATGGAACTAGTCTTAGAAAATGAACAATTACCAGAAGAAAATGCGGAAAAAATTAAATTAGAATTAGCAGAGACTGAGATAGTTTTATTAGCTACAAAAGAAGCATTAGAGAATGGAAAATTAGAACTTGAAAAGGGCAAATCCGCTTTATCTAGTGGAATGTTGGAGCTAAATAAATCTAAAGAAATTTTAGATGAATCTAATTTAAAATTAATTGAAGAAAAAAATAATTTAGAACAGGGAGAGAGAGCTGGAGTTATTAGATTTAAGAAAGCTCATGAAGATATTGAAAAAGCTAAAATTAGTTTATCTGATGGAGAAAAAGAATATCTTATAGCTAAAGAAAAAGCGGAAAAAGAGCTGGATAAGGCTTTTTTAAAGATAGAAGATGGGGATAAAGATATAAAGGAAATTGAAAAAGCCAAGTGGTATGTATTAGATAGAAATAGTCATTATTCTTATGTTGATTATGGGGGATCAGCAGATAGAATTGACGCACTATCAACAGTTTTTTCTATATTCTTTGCACTGGTAGCTGCTTTAGTTTGTCTTACTACCATGACTAGAATGGTAGATGAACAAAGGGTCAATATAGGTACTCTAAAAGCACTAGGGTATAGTAATGGGGTTATCGGTATAAAATATATGTTATATGCCTTGGTAGGCACAATATTAGGTTGTATTATAGGTATAGGTATTGGATATACTTTATTTCCGACTGTCATCTTTAATGCTTATGCAATAATGTATGTCTTACCTCCTATTAGTTTGATATTCAACTTACCATTTGCAATAGGCATATCAACAGTAGCTATTATTTTGATGACTCTTACCACATATATAGCCTCAAGTAACGAACTTAAAGAAGATCCATCATTATTGATGAGACCAAGAGCACCAAAGATGGGAAAGCGAATTTTATTGGAAAGAGTACCATTTATCTGGAAAAGATTTAGTTTTAGTTATAAGGTTACAATTAGGAACATTTTCAGATATAAAAGAAGATTTTTTATGACTGTAATTGGAATTGCTGGGTGTACTGCGCTAATGCTTACTGGATTTGGTATTAAAGATTCTATTCGTACAGTTGTAGATAGACAATTTGGTGTATTATATAATTATGATATGAATGTTGAATTTGATTCTACGGCTATTAAGTATTTAGAACATCATAAAGAAATAGAAAGTTTTGAACTGATTTTTCAGGAAAGTGGTTCAATTGAATTTAATGGTGAGACAAAAAATCTTTCTATAATTGTTCCTAATGATAAAAATAATTTTGGAGATTTTGTAGTTTTACAAGATAGGAAAACAGAAAAAGCAATTTCTATTGAAGACCAAGGTGTAGTTATAACAGAACAAGTCAGCAAGAGCCTTGGTATAAAAATTGGAGATGAAATAAAGCTTAAGAATAATGATGAGGTAGAGAAGACTGTAAAAGTCACTGGGATAACTGAAAACTATACTTTTAATTATGTTTATTTGTCAAGTAAATACTATGAAGATATTTTTGAAGAAAATATAATTTTTAATGAAATGCTAGCAAATGTGTATGATCCTTCATATGAATCAGAAGAAAAATTATCTAAAGAATTAACTAGACATAGTGGAGTATTAAGTGTGAATTTTAATAGTGAGATATCAAATAACTTTGAAGATACCATTAAAAGTTTGAATTATGTAGTTTTTATAATGATAATATCTGCTGGAGCATTGGCATTTGTAGTATTATATAACTTAACAAACGTTAACATAAGCGAAAGGATTAGGGAAATAGCAACCATAAAAGTACTTGGTTTTTATGACAAAGAAGTTTCAGCATATGTTTATAGAGAAAATACTATATTAACCATAATAGGAACTTTATCAGGTTTATTCCTTGGAATATTTTTGCATAAATATATTATGACAACAGTAGAAATGGATAATATAATGTTTGGAATGACTTTAAATATGAAGAGCTATTTTATAGCAGCATTATTAACTATAGTATTTGCATTACTGGTAAACTGGGCAATGTATTATAAACTTAAGAACATTGAAATGGTTGAGTCTTTAAAAAGTATAGATTAAATATAATAACCTCCTTACCTAATCCGTTAAGGAGGTTATTAATTTTTGAATACTAAAGTTCATCAGATATTTCATTATAAAGACTATCTTTACTTTTTATTGAGATCAGTGTTGCATTTACTTCTGCTCCTAAAACTATTACAATACTAACTGTGTATAGCCAAAGTAGTAAGACTATAAGGCCTCCAATACTTCCGTATGATTTGCTATAGTTTCCAAAATTATTAACATAGAAAGAAAAAAGTGCAGAAAATATAATAATCCCTAAACCAGCAAAGACACTACCAGGAATAGTTTCAGAGAATTTTACATTAACTCCATCTTTTACTGAAGGTGAAAACTTATATAAAAATGATAACATAATACCCATAAATAATAATGGAATTAGTATTTTAAGAATCTTCCATATAACATAAGATGGCCAAGTATAAGAAACAAATATTAAATTAAAAAATACTTCACCAAATATTAATATAGAAAAAGCAATAATTAATACTACATATAAAGCAATAGTAAATATAATAGACAAGCCTCTAAGCTTCCAAAAAGGTCTATTTTCATCTAAATCAAAGGCTCTATTTACAGACTTAATTATACTCAAGATCCCTTTAGAAGAAGACCAGAGAGCACCTATTGCACCAAATGATAAAAGAGCAATATTTCCATCTTTCATTATCCCTGTAATAATATCGTATAATATCTTTTGTGTGTCACCTGGCAATACTGCTAATAATTTTTCTAGTACACCTGCATCTGCCAAGGGAGTAAACTTTAATATGCTTAAAAAGAAAATTAAAAAAGGAAACACAGAGAGAATTAAATAATAGGTTAGTTGAGCACCCATTTCTGAAACTCCATCGTCTTCATATCTACATAAGAGTTCTTTTATGAATAAGAACCACTTCTTGTGGGAATATTTTTTTTCAAGTAAATTTATAATCATTGTCATGCTTTCATCACCTCATGGTATTCTTTTAACTTAATAATTTTATACCCTGACTTCAATATGTTTATTCAGAAGAAAGAATTTGGTATAATTAAAAAAATATGGGTAAGACTTAATAAGTATGTGTAAAAAATATAATTAAGGGATAGTGTTAATAATGAGAATTGGTTATGCATGTTTAACTTTAGGCGTAAGGGAAACAAATTTTAGAACTTGTATATTAAAAAATGCTTCAGAAGAAAATCTTTTATCTATTATAGAACATAATTTAGATATATTGGAAAATATTATTGACTATAATATCCAGAATAACATTAAGCTATTTAGAATTAGTTCAGATATAATTCCTTTTGGTTCATCACCAGCAAATAGTTTAAAATGGTGGGATATCTTTGAAGAAAAATTTTCTGACATTGGGAATAAAATCAAAGGATCTGGTATACGAGTATCCATGCATCCTGGACAATATACTGTATTAAATTCACTGGATGAAGATGTGGTATCAAACGCAGTAAAAGACTTAGAATATCACAATAGATTTTTAGACAGTTTAAATGTAAACAAATCTAATAAAATAATTCTACATATTGGTGGAGTTTATGGAGATAAGAAAGCAGCCAGTCAAAGATTTGTAGATAATTACAAATTATTAGATCCCAAGATAAAAGAAAGATTGGTAATTGAGAATGATGATAGATCATATAACATAGAAGATGTATTAGAGATTTCTAAAATAATCCATATACCTGTTATATTCGATAATCTTCACAATGAAGTATTACCTTCAAATGGAATAAAATCTGATAAATACTGGATAGAAGAAGTTAATAAAACCTGGACAGAAGGTAATGGAAATCAAAAGATTCATTATTCACAACAAGATAAAAACAAAAGATCGGGAGCTCATTCTTTTACTATTAGATTAAAAGAATTTATGGATTTCATAGAAGATCTAAATTCGGAATTGGATATAATGCTGGAAGTGAAAGATAAAAACCTTTCAGCAGTAAAGTGTATCTATGCTTCACAGTCCAATAATATTACAAATCTGGAACTAGAGTGGAGTAAGTACAAATATAGTGTATTAGAAAATTCTCCAAACAACTATAATACTATTAAAGAATTACTTAAAGATAAAGAAGGATATCCTGTATTAGAATTTTACAGGTTAATAGAAGAGTCCTTAGAGATAGAAGATAGTATTGGAAATTCTATTAATGCTGCTCAACATGTATGGGGGTATTTTAAAGATTTAGCCACTGAAACTGAAAAGAGGAGATATGATAAACTGCTGAATGCTTACGAAAATGGAGAAGGGAAAAAACTATCCATTAAAAATCATCTAAATAAATTGGCAATAAAGTATAACATCCCATATCTATTAGAATCGTACTATTTTTCTATTTAAACTATATATTTTGTTATGTAATTCAAAGAAAGTATCCCCTCAATGAAACTTGAGGGGATTAATTTTATATCTTAAAATCTATATTAAAATCTTTATTTAATTTCAAAGTTCTAGTAGCAGGTGTTGTTTCTACAATGATTTTTCCTTTCCTAATTACATACAAACACTCACTGGTAAGCCTAATAGCTTCTTTTTCATCTTTTGCATCTAAAATAATAAGGTCAGCTTGTTTTCCAACTTCAATCTTATCATCATCTACATTTAAGGTTTTTAAACCATTAACACTAATCATATTAAATAACTGTGGCATTTGATTATTTCCACTTAAGTGAGCAGTATGCATTAGTAAGTTTGCAGCTTGAAGCATATTTCCTTTACCCATGGGTCCAAATGGGTCCATTATATTGTCATTACCTATACTTACGTTAATACCATTGGATAATAACTGGTCCACTCTAGTATGACCTCTTTTTCTAGGATAGCCATCTAATCTATTTTGTAATAAGGCATTTGAAGAAGGATTGGTCACCATATTTAAATTTGCTCTTTTAATTAATCCAATTAACTTTGATACATAATCATTATTATAATTATGCATTGCTGTTGTATGGCTTGCAGTCACTAGACCTTCCATTCCATTTAATATGGTATGCTTAGCTATTACTTCAGCAAATCTAGATTGGTCATCACCTGTTTCATCTGTGTGAATATCTATTAATTTATTGTACTTATTAGCTAGTTCAAATATATATTCTATTGACTTTATTCCATCTTCTCTAGTAAATTCTACTTGAGGAATACCACCTACTACATCAGCACCCATTTTTAAAGATTCTTCCATTAATTTCTCCATACCTTTATAAGCAAATATTCCATCTTGTGGGAATGCTACTACTTGAATATCTATATAATCCTTCATTTCTTCTTTTACCTCTAAAATTGCTTGTAAAGTTATTAGATTTTTCTCTGTTGAATCTGTGTGGGATCTCACTTTTAAAACTCCATTAGTAATAAGCCATTTCAAGGTTTCTATTGCATTAGTTTTTATATCTTCCTTAGTTAAACTTAGTTTTCTTTCACCCCAAATTTGAATACCTTCTAAAAGAGTACCACTTTCATTATATCTTGGATTACCTGCACTAAGTGCAGAGTCTAAATGTACATGAGATTCTACAAATGGAATAGATACTAAATTACCATTAGCTTGGATCTCCTTTACCCCAAAACCTTCAATTTTATGAGATATTTCTTTAATCAAGAATTTTTCAATTCCTATATCTACTAATCCTTCTTTTCCTCTTAATTGTGCATCTCTAATAATAAGATCCATAAAACTCACCCTTCCTTGATTTATAATATTCTTATAAATATAGATACCCAATAGAGGTAATATTATTTTATATAAATTCTTTACTATTATGGTATAATAAAATCTGTCTATAGAGTTAGGTAAATATATTGACCAATATATTTTTGGAGGTAAATTTTAATGTTTATTTTTGAGTTGTTTAAAGCTATAATTTTGGGAATAGTTGAAGGAATTACAGAATGGCTACCAATAAGTAGTACTGGCCATATGATTTTAGTAGATGAATTTATAAAATTGAATGCATCACCTGCTTTTAAAGAAATGTTTTTAGTTGTAATACAATTAGGAGCTATTATGGCAGTAGTTCTAATTTACTTTCATAAATTGAACCCATTTTCTCCTAAAAAATCTCTTAAAGAAAAAAGAGATACTATGTTTATTTGGTATAAAGTTATAATAGGAGTAATTCCTGCAGGAGTATTAGGTGTTTTATTTGATGACTGGCTAGATGCCAAATTTTATAATTACTTAACAGTAGCAATTATGTTAATAGTTTATGGAGCTTTATTTATAGTTATAGAGAATAGAAATAAGGATTCTGAGCCTACTATAAATGATTTTAAATCCTTAAGCTTTAAAACTGCCTTAGGAATAGGAATGTTTCAAGTTCTCTCTTTAATCCCTGGAACTTCACGTTCTGGCGCAACTATAATAGGAGCAATGATACTAGGAACGTCTCGACATATAGCAGCTGAATATTCTTTTTTTATGAGTATTCCTATTATGTTTGGGGCTAGTGCTCTTAAATTATTTAAGTTTGGTCTAAAATTCACAGGAGGGGAAATAGCAATATTATTAACAGGTATGATTGTAGCATTTGTAGTATCAGTAGTTGCTATTAGATTATTAATGAAGTATATAAGAAACAATGACTTTAAAGTTTTTGGTTGGTATAGAATTGTATTAGGTATTTTGGTTTTACTATATTTCAAATTTACTGCATAAATTATAGGGAAATATTGTAGAATTGGGTATATATAATAAATGGAGGGATGTTTAAATGTCAAACTATGAATTTACATTAAAAGAGACGGATGGTAAGGATATATCTTTAAGTGATTATAAAGGAAAAAATGTAGTAGTTTATTTCTATCCAAAAGATGATACACCTGGCTGAAACACTGAAGCTAATGGCTTCAAAGATCTGTATGATCAATTCAAAGAAAATAATACTGAGATATTAGGAATAAGCAGGGATAGTCTTAAATCCCATGCTAAGTTTAGAGATAAATTTGATTTACCATTTTTACTATTAAGTGATGAGGATAAAGAAGTACATGAGTTATTTAATGTATTAGTACCAAAGAAAATGTTTGGTAAGGATGTTATAGGAGTAGACAGATCTACATTTATATTTAATCAAGATGGAGAGCTAGTGAAGGATTATAGAAAAGTAAAAGTAGATGGGCATGCTAATGAAGTTTTAGAATTTATAAAAACTATGTAATGGAACAGATATGCACCCAAAATTGGGTGCATATCTTTATGAGAATGTTTATATAGCTTTTAATGATTTCTTTTTTCTTCTTTTTATAATAAATCTTACAATCAAAGCAATAATGATTATTAATAAAATTATTATAAGGTATATTGTTAAAGTTATTTTGTTTGGATTTTTAAATCTATCTATAAAATTTGCATCATAATCTACAATTTTTCTATCCTGTGTTGATCCGTAATATGCTGATATTTGTGAGACTTGATTTTCCACTTCAAATGACTGTAGATATTGACCCAAAGCCAACCATTCCTTAAGCTCATGACCATCGTCATATATAATTTGAGCTTCAAAATCCGTGATCGGGATACCATTTTTAGTTTTAGGTATTATAGATAATAAATTGAAAGATTTATCTCCAACTACAGATAGCATTTGAGCAGAATATAGTCCTACTACTACTCTATACAGTTCATCATCAACTATTTCTGATCTAATCCCTTCATCTGTTTCTAAATATGCATCTGTTACCTTATTGAAAATCATTCTTTTAGGGTTAAATGTATAATTTAAACCAGACATGTACAATTGTGCTTCAGACATAATTGGTTGAATAGATGCATCAACTTCTGCAGCGGTTTTTAATTCTTTACCAGTTAAATAAACACTTATTAAAGGATATCCAGAAATTTGATCTGCTCCTATACCTAGAGATGATATGTTAAACACATCTGTTACAGAAATATTGCCCTTTGTAAAGGAATCTCTAATTATGCCATAGGGTACAATTGCAGCAGCTATGTCTTCATAACTTTCACCTTCAGCATTTTTAACCGCATATATATAAGAATCACTTATAAGACTACCTATAGGTTCTTCTCTATGAAAATCTCCTAATTGAGAAAATGTAGTAAAGTTAAAAGGTGAATAAGCTAATATTTGGTCAAACTCCATATGGAATCTATTTAAATATTCTTTTTGTACTATATCTTTAAAAAAATCTATCTTATTAGTAAGTTCTTGGTTTAAGGGTAATGAGTCGTTGATTTCTCGAACCTTATAATCAAGAAGATTCCATTTTTCTTTATTGTCTCTAGAGACTTTTAATACACCAAGGTTTTCACCATAATTACCAGAAGAGGCTATTATAGTATTACCTAAAATTATAGGTTTTTCTAAGGTACTATGAGTATGACCAGAAATTATAATGTCAATCTCAGGAACTTCTTTAGCTAAAATTTCATCTTCTGATTTTGATTTTTTATCCTTAGTTCCTGAATGAGATAATGCAATAATAAGATCTACATCTTCATCCTTTTTAAGAATATCAACTATTTTTTTTGAAGAGTCAACCATATCATCAAATTTGACTTCAGCCATAGGTGCATTGGAATCAGCATCTTTTCCCATTAATCCAAATATACCTATTTTTATTCCATTACGTTTTAATACGACATAAGGCTTAACATCATAATTATCCATTGAATTCCATAATTTTTCTAAGGAGGGTGTTAAGTTTCCATTTTTGTCATATGGAAAAACTGTATTAGAAGCTACAATTTCTGGGAGGATATCTCCACTATCTTTAGCAGCTTTTAAACTATCTGCTAATCCATCAGCTCTAAAATCAAACTCGTGGTTTCCAAAAGTTGTAACATCATAACCCATCATACCCATTAATCTTAAGGTAGGCGAATGAGAAGAGAAGATAGTTTGAAACAAAGTTCCCATAGTAAAATCTCCTGCATCTACTACTAATGCCTGTGAGTCTAACTGTTTTTCTTCTTCAATGGCACTATATAGTCTAGCAAATCCACCTAGAAGTTTAGTTTCACCATTCTTTTCAACTGGATATGGATAAAAATGGTCATGCATATCATGTGTAAATAATATAGTTACCGTTTCATCCTTTTCTGCATTTACCTTATCAACATTTATATTAAAAAGACAGATTAAAGCTAATATTAATAATAAGATATTTTTAAAAGTTCTTTTCATTTTTGCCTCCTAAATTCTACATTTGTTAAATATTATATCATATAAGAATACTAAAAGGGGAAGGGGTAGTAAGGTTAAATATTGGGTATAATGTATATGTTATAGAATCCATTTAAGAGGTGATATTATGGAAAAAACTAAAAGGTTAGTAAAAAGGCTTATATTGTCTTTACTTATTATATTAATTGTCCTATTTAGTGGTTTTTATATTTATACTTTAAACTATTATCATGCTCTTCCTGAAGCTATAGAAACAATATCAAATGATGATATTGATATGGAACAAGATAAAAATATGATTATTATTACACCAAAAGATGTAATAAGTGAAAAGGCTCTTATTTTTTATCCAGGGGGCAAAGTAGAATATTTATCATATATACCACTTATGGAAAAAGTTGCAGAAGAAGGTTACACCTGTTTTTTACTTAAGGTACCATTTAACTTAGCTGTATTTGACCAGAATGGAGCCAATAGACCCATAGAAGAGTATAAAGATATAAAGGAATGGTATTTATCTGGTCACTCTTTAGGAGGTTCTATGGCTTCCATATACGCTAGTAAGAATAAAGATAAAATTCGAGGATTAATTTTACTTGGTGCATATCCTGCAGCTGACCTAAGTGATTCAAATATTAAATTGATGTCTATTTATGGGTCTGAAGACAAAATATTAAATAGAGAAACATTTGAAGAGAATAAAAAATATGATCCTAAGGATTCTAGTTATATTGAGATTAAAGGTGGAAATCATGCATTTTATGGTAGTTACGGAAAGCAAAAAAATGATGGAATAGCATCAATTTCACCAGAAGAACAACAAGAGTTAACAGCTGAAAAGATTATTGAATTTATGAAGGAATAATACATGAGAGGATGGCAATGAAATGTTAAAAATTAAAAGAATATATGATGATCCTAGTAGTGATGATGGCTTTAGAATTTTAGTAGATCGTTTATGGGCTAGAGGTGTATCGAAAGAAGATGCTAAATTAGATCATTGGTATAAAGATATTGCACCATCTATTCAGTTAAGAAAAGACTTTCATCATGAGGATGAAACACCTAAGGACTTCCAAAAGGATTATTTGGAAGAATTAAAAGATAGTACTAAAAAGGAGGATTTTTTAGAATTAGTTAAAGAAAAGATGAAATCTGGAAATGTAACCCTTTTATATGCTTCAAAAGACGAAGACATGAATAATGCAGTGGTTTTAAAAAAATGGATTGAAAAGAATATTTAGGCTCAAGAATATAAGTTTTTAAAGGAGATTAAAAATGAAAGTTGCAATTGTATACGAAAGCAAGACAGGAAATACAAAGTATATTGCTGATGCAATAAGAGAATCTTGTAAAGATGAAGAGATTATATTATTCCAAAGTGTAGAAGAAGCCTTAGGAAATAATGATCAAAACCAGGATATTGATATTTATTTTTTAGGCTCATGGACAGATAAAGGTAGTTGTGGAAATTTAATGGTGGAGTATTGTAATAGTTTAGAGAGTGAAAATGTTGCTATCTTTGGCACTGCGGGTTTTGGAGGTTCCATAGAGTATTATGAAACGTTAGCACATAAATTCTCAGAAGCATTAAGTAATACTAATAAAGTTTTAGGTTCATTTTATTGTATTGGTCAGTTGCCAATATCCACAAAGAATCGATATTTATCATTGCTTGAAAAAGACCCAGCAGATAAAAGATTAATTTCTAGTCTTGAAAATTATCATCTTTCCCAAGGGCATCCTAATTCAGAGGATTTATTAAATGCTAAATTGTTTGCAAAAAGAATACTTGAAAAGTTATAGTAATTTACAAGTAATAAATAAAAAAGGATGAGATACTATGAATAGGTTAGCAAATGAGAAATCTCCATACCTGCAACAACATAAGGATAATCCAGTAAATTGGTACCCATGGGGTGAGGAAGCATTAAACAAGGCTAAAAAGGAGAACAAGCCCCTATTTATTAGTATTGGATATAGCACATGTCATTGGTGTCATGTAATGAATGATCAATCTTTTAGCCATGATGATGTAGCCAAGGTATTAAATGAATATTTTATCCCAATAAAGGTGGATAGAGAAGAGAGGCCAGATGTTGATAAAGTTTACATGAGTTTTTCTGAAGCTATGACTGGACAAGGAGGTTGGCCATTAAATATATTTGCAACACCTATTGGAAGACCTTTTTATCTTAGTACTTATTTACCTAAGAACAATAAAGATAGTATGTTAGGAATTATTGAATTAGGAAATAAACTCCATGAACTTTGGGAAACTGAAGAAGATAAAGTTTTAGATGAAAGTGACCATATTTTAAAAGAAGTTAAAAAGATTTATGAAAAATATGCCACTGGAGATATCGATGAAAAAATAGATTTTGAGAGTAATAGAGCTCTTACTGGAATATTTGATCAAGAACATGGTGGATTTGGGATAAAACCAAAATTTCCTATGCCTCAATATTTATTATTTTTATTAGGATATTCAGAAGAATATGATGATAGTAAGTCACTAGAAATAGCTGAAAAAACTCTAGAAAATATGTATAAAGGTGGAATTTTTGATCATATTGGTTATGGGTTTTTTAGATATTCTGTAGATGAGAAATTTTTAGTTCCACATTTTGAAAAGATGTTATATGATAATGCCTTATTATCTTTAGTCTATACAAAAGCTTACAAACTGACAGGAAAAGATTTGTATAAAGATATTGCTAATAAAATTTATGAATTTATAGTTAGGGATATGCTATCCGATACAAATGGCTTCTATTCAGCCCTAGATGCTGATTCTGAGGGAGTAGAAGGTAAGTACTATGTATTTAGCCATGATGAGATAATTAACCTATTAGGGGATGAAATGGGGGCAATGTACAGTAGCTACTATGATATAACCCCTGAGGGAAACTTTGAAGGAATGAATATACCAAATCTAATCAGCAAAGATATAGAAAATCTTGACCCTAGTTTGGATAGCATGTGTCAGATGTTATTTACCTTTAGAGAAAAAAGAATTCCACCTCATAGAGATGAAAAAATATTAACATCTATGAATGGACTTATGATAGCTAGTTTATCTTATGCTGGAGGAGTATTTAAAAATAGTTTTTATATAAAGAAAGCAAAAGAAGCTGCAGACTTTATTTTAAATAACTCAATAGATAGTGAAGGTAACTTATTATCAACTTATATAAAGGGAGAGAGTTATAACCAAGGATATTTAGAAGATTATAGTTTCTTTATATATGGATTATTAAACTTATATCAGGCTACAGAAGAAGAGTTATACTTGGAAAAGGCAAAGAGCTTAACAACAGCTATGTTAGAATTATTTAGTGAGAAAAATCATAAAGGATTATTTTACTATAGTCATAAAGCTGAGGAATTAGTTTTAGACCCTAAGGAAATATATGATGGAGTTATTCCTTCAGGAAACTCAATGGCTTTAATTAATCTTCTATTACTTTACAATATAACTGGTGAATTTGAATATGCTTTAGCTGCAAAGGAAATATTCTTTAGTTTTGGTGGAGAAATAAACAAAAATCCTTTGGCTCATTTATATTCCATTATGGCGTATAAGAATTTAATCTAAAAAACCCCCGATAAAGTTCAACTTTATCGGGGGTTTATTACATAAATCTTGTAACTAAGTTCATAAAGCCAGTTATTACAGCTACATTAAAGAAATCTATAAATAAGCTTCCCACCAAAGGTAAAATAAAGAATGCTACTGGTGAAGGATAATATCTACCAGTTATAGCAGTCATGTTTGCAATACCGTTTGGTGTTGCCCCCAATCCAAAACCACAATGTCCACCGGCTAATACTGCAGCATCATAGTCTCTACCCATAACATTAAATGTTACAAAGTAAGCAAAACTTGCCATTAATACAGTTTGAGCAACTAGCATTACTATAAATGGAATTGCCAATTCTGCCAAATCCCAAAGTCTTAAAGCCATCAATGCCATTGATAAGAATAATGATAGTGCAATACTTCCGATTACATCTATTTCAATGGTTGGAACTTCAAATTTATTTGTCATGTCTGATATGTTTCTTATTATTGCTGCTGCTAACATGGCTCCAATATAACTTGGAAATGTCCATCCAGTTTTATCAACAATAAATGCTGAAATAATAGTTCCAAGTCCCATTGCTATTAATATTTGATATGTTCCAACAGCAAAATCGTTAGGAACTAATTTTTTTTCTTCTTCACTTAATTGACCAAGATTTACCCTATCTCCATTCTGAACTGAAACATTTCTTTTTTCTAATAAATTATTTTTTTCTATTAATCTTTTTCCTAATGGACCGCCCATCATACTTCCTGCTATAAGACCGAATGTAGCAGCTGCAACTGCAATTGCTTCTGCTCCTATTGCTCCAGCTTCTTCTAGCACAGGACCCCATGATGCTGCTGTACCATGTCCACCAGTCATTGGAACACTCCCTGTTGCTAATCCTATTAGTGGATCAAGGTCAAATAAAGTTGCTAATCCAACACCAACAATATTTTGTAATGCAACTAAGGTAACAGCTAAAGCAAGAAATATGAATACTTTTACTCCACCTTTTTTCAGAAGCCTAAAGCTTGCACTAAAACCCACTGTAGTAAAAAATGCAGTCATAGCTACAACTCGTAGAGTATTATCTAATTCTATATCTAAAGTGCCTGTTTGATGCAAAATTAATGCTAAAATTGCAAATAAAGTACCTCCAACAACTGGTGCTGGAATACAAAATCTTCCAAGGAAATCGATTTTCCTAACTAAGTAAGAACCTATAAGCAAAACTATAACCCCTAAGGCCATTGACTGAACCATGTCCATTTGTAATACCATATGTACGCCCCCTATTATTTTTTATCTTATTTATTATTATAATAGGAGAATTCAAGATGTTACAATAAACTACAAAAAATAACTAAAATTATTTTATATTCTAATTTTAGAAATTATCCCTTCTATGAATTTCTTGATATTTATTTTTCCTCTACCCTTTTTTGAGTCTTCAATGTAGCTCATTTCTTGTCTTATTTGTTTGAAATCAAATAACAGACTAGAGTATTCAATAAACTTTGGATTATAGTAATCATCTGCACCCATTTGAGATAAATTTGATAGGGCTTTAATTATTAATCTTCTTATTCTTTGTTCCAAAGTTTTTATACTAATACTTTTATCTTCTTCTGAATCTTCAATAATTTGGAGATATATATCTCCAAGTTTATAATTAAAATTATTATTAATATGTTTGTATTCTATTATTTTTTCAATTAATAAAATTAACATTTGAGATCCAGAGTCTCCTATAATCCCTAAATCAGCGAGTATTTCTTCAATCTCATTTGTAATGTTCCTTTTTATAGGCATACTTACGCTGTTGTTAGATAAATTAAGAGCACTTTTTATTAAAGTCATAGAATTCTCAAGCTCAATATTTATAGAGACATTTTTAATAACATTAATAACCTCTATAAAATTAATAGGTTTTGATATAAAGAATAGAACTCCTTCATTGTATGCTTTTGAAACCATTTCTTGGTCTTCTACCTGAGAAATCATTATGATTTTACCTGTATAGCCTTTTTCTTTAACTTCTTTAACTATCTGGACTCCATCTTTATTTGGTAATAGGTAATCTATTAGTAATATATCCGGATTATAAAATAATATTTCTTCCACTGCATGTAAACCACTGTATAATTCAGCAACAACTTTGCCAAGATTATTTGTGATTATGGTATTTAAAATTTTTATAATACTTTTATCATCGTCTAAAATAATAAATGTAGTAGTCAAAATATCACCTTCTTAATGAATTTATGGGTATCATTATTTCAAAGCTAGAACCTTTACTTAATTCGGATTGGATTTTTATTTCTCCATTTAATTCTTCTAATATGTTTTTAATATGAGAAAGGCCTATGCCTGTAGAAGATTGTCCAGTGATAGGATCAAATTTTGTTGTAAATCCAGGGCTAAACAAATAAGGTATTAGATCTGCTTCAATTCCTGAACCTTCATCTGATAGTGTGAAAATTAGGGTTTCATCTTTTATCCTTTGATTTAACTTTATAGAACCAGTTTCTCCCATGGCTTCTATAGAATTTATTATTAGATTGTTCAATATGGTAAATATAGAGTAAAATTCATTTAATTCAGTGTTATCCTCTATTTTAAAATTTACTTTAATTTTTTTATCGCTTTCTTCTAGGAATCTAGTAATATTATCTCGAATTATTGTAAATATATCTTTTATGCTCATAGTATCTTTATCTTGAAATTGATTTATAAAGTTGTCAAATCCCTTTATAACTCTATAATAGTCTTTCTTAATCTCATGTACTTCTCTGGCTATATCCAGTGCATCCTTTTTTAAAACATTATCAGTTAAAGAATTGTTTAAAGTCATAGCCTTACTCATAACATTTTCAATGTCTATCATGGATTTTTTTAAGTAGAACATCTCAGCCTGAATGCTTGAAACCATTGTATTTAATTGATTATATCTTTTTTGATGTTCTCTTTTTTGAATTAATAGTTCCTGGCTTTTAAAGATAATATAAATTAAATAAGAACCAAAACTTCTAATCAATCCAACTAGTAGAATATAATTAAATAGAGCTGGATTCAAACTTTTGCTAATGATTGCTTCTATTATATTACATATTACATCTATTGAAAATAGGCTTAAGATAGTAATTATAGCATTATCCTTGTTTTTTCTAATATGGACAAAAAACACTAAAAAACCAAAAACTGTATAGTATATTGAAGCAGGATAAACAGTTTGAATAGCATTTATTAAAGTTATATTTGCATTACTAATATAGATTAGGGATGTACGTAATAACAGTACTGTTAAGGCGGAGAAAATTCCTAGATTAATCTCTTTTAAATCATCTTCTAATAAGATAACTATAGATAACGCTAATACGCCAGCAGAAAATCTAAAGCTTCCTTGAAAGGGATAGAAGTACATCTCTCCTAATAGAGTTATGGTTATAATAGCTAATATATATTTTTTTAATTTACTCATTATTTTACCTCCAAACCGTAAGTAAATTATAACATATTTACAATAATTTCATAATAGATAATAAATTGTTTACTTAAATCAATAATGAGGTATAATATAGATTAACAATGAACAGGAATAGTAACCATATTTTAATGTCTGCAGCGATTTAGGAATAGTGGGAGCCTAATGATACTTCTATGGTGAATGGGCTTGTGAGTGTACACTTGAAAAAGTAAAGTGTAGGATTAATCTTCCTTATAGGATTAGAGCAGGCCTAACGGGCAAATTGAGTGGTACCGCGAAAGATAACCTTTCGTCTCTTTACAGAGATGAGAGGTTTTTTATTATTAGGAGGGATAATATGGATAAGAAAGTTGTTTTTAGTGGAGTGCAGCCTTCGGGAGCTCTAACAATAGGTAATTATATTGGAGCTATTAAAAACTTTGTAGAATTGCAAAATAGTGGAGAATACAATGGGTATTATTGTATTGTAGACTTACACGCTATAACAGTTCCACAAACCCCTAAAGATTTGAGAAAGAATACATTAGATGTACTAGCTCTTTATATGGCAGTAGGTATAGACCCAGAAAAGTCTACACTATTTATACAATCTCATGTACCAGCACATTCAGAACTAAGTTGGGTATTAAACACAATAACTTATATGGGACAATTAAATAGAATGACTCAGTATAAAGAGAAATCTCAAAAATCTGATGAAAACTTAAATGCAGGACTATTTACCTACCCTGTACTTATGGCATCAGATATACTACTATATCAAACGGATTTAGTTCCTGTTGGAGATGATCAAAAGCAACATTTAGAACTTGCTAGAGATCTTGCCCAAAGATTTAATTTTAAATATAGCAATACTTTTAAAGTTCCAGAATCTGGAATAAAAGACTTTGGAGCTAGGATAATGAGTTTGCAAAATCCTGAATCAAAAATGTCCAAATCTGATCCTGATGTAAATGGATATATCTTATTATTAGACAGCAGTGAAGTAATACGAAGAAAAGTAAAGAGAGCAGTAACTGATTCAATTGGAGTTGTAGCTTATAATAATGAACAATTAGGAATTAAGAATTTATTAACTATATATTCTATTTTTTCAGGTAAAGAGATACCTGATATAGTAAAAAATTACAAAGGCCAAGGATATGGAACTTTTAAAGCGGAATTAGCTGAAGTGATAGTTGAAGCTCTTAAACCTATTCAAGAAAGGTATAATCAAATTAGAAATGACAATGATTATTTAGAAAAAGTTTATAAAGAAGGTGCTAACAAAGCAGAATGTGAAGCTCAAAAGACTTTGCGAAAGGTTTATAAAAAGGTAGGATTTATACCACGGTAATTTAAATAGTTTTGACTTATAATTACTCCTTGTATATTATAGTAATGTGGTATAGTTTATATATATAAATGTTTCTTTATATCTTTCTAAAGGGGGCTAGTCTGTGAATTTACCAAATAAGATTACTATAATGCGTATTATTTTAATACCTATTTATCTTTTAGTTTTTTACTCTAATATGGAAAATAGACTTTTGATTGCAGGATTAATATTCTTATTAGCTGGAATATCAGACTTATTAGATGGATATATTGCTAGAAAGTATGATTTAAAAACAGATTTGGGTGCAGTTTTAGATCCTTTTGCTGACAAATTAATGAGCTTCGCAGTTTTAATAAGTTTTACGACTATAAAATTAATTCCACTATGGGTATTAGTTGCCATAGGATTAAAAGAAGTATTTATGATAATAGGTAGTGCTATTTCGTTGCTTCACCATAAGGATACAGTTGTTCATGCTAATTATTATGGAAAATTTGCAACTATATCTTTTTATATCGCTATATTATCTATTGTCTTTAAAATGAATGAATTATTTTCTACTTTTCTATTAATTTTAACAGTTACTCTTAATATTTTAGCATTTTACAAGTATTTAAGAATGTTTTTAAAAGTTCGTGATAATATGAATCATCCATCTGTTGACAAATAAAAGCATAAAATATATAATAAATACAATAATTAAGAACTGCAAGGAAAAAGAGGAGTAAATAAATAACCTTTACAGGGAAAGGATTCCAGACTGAAAAATCCTTAGGCAATGTTTATTGAAAGTAGCTTTGGAGCATTTAGACTGAGTTCAGTAGGTCTAAAGGGTGATTCCCTTATAATTGTTAAGTGCCATGGATACTCATGGAATTAAGGTGGTACCGCGAATTAACCCTTCGTCCTTTTATTAGGATGAGGGGTATTTTTATTTTTAAGGAGGAATGGCTATGTTAGAAAATTTACGGAAGACCTACAATCCAAAAGATTTTGAAGATAGGTTATACGGTTATTGGAATGATAATGGATTTTTTAGAGCAGAAGTAGATCATACAAAAAAACCTTTTACTATTATGATGCCACCACCAAATGTTACTGGAAGTCTTCATATGGGACATGCATTAGGTAGTACTCTTCAGGATATTTTAATTAGATGGAAGAGAATGGAAGGATATTCAGCATTATGGCTACCTGGAACAGATCATGCAAGTATTTCTACAGAAGTTAGAGTTGTAGAAAAGATAAGATCCGAAGGTAAATCCAAAGAAAGCCTGGGTAGAGAAGGATTTTTAGAAGAAGCTTGGGAATGGACACATCTTTATGGAGGAGCAATTAAGAATCAATTAAAAAAATTAGGTGTTTCCTGCGATTGGAGCAGAGATAGATTTACCTTGGATGAGTCTATGACAGAAGCAGTACTAGAAGTATTTGTAAGACTTTATGAAAAAGGTTTGATTTACAGAGGAGATAGAATAATTAATTGGTGCCCTAGTTGTTCTACGGCTATTTCTGATGCAGAAGTAGACCATGAAGATACAGAAGGACTTATTTGGTTTATAAAATATCCATTAAAGGATAGTGAAGATAGTATTACTATTGCAACTACTAGACCTGAGACCATGTTAGGAGATCTTGCTATAGCTGTAAATCCAAAAGATGAAAGATATACTGATCTAATTGGAAAAATTGCAATTCTACCATTAGTGAATAGAGAGATTCCTATTATTACAGACGATTATGTTGAAATGGAATTTGGATCTGGTGCTGTAAAAATAACACCTTCCCATGACCCAAATGATTTTGAAGTTGGAGAGCGTGCAAATTTAGGACAGTGTATTGTAATTAATGAAGACGCTACTATTAGCGAAGGGTATGGAAAATATTCAGGTCTAGATAGATTTGTTGCTAGAAAATTAATAGTTGAAGATTTAAAGGAACAAGGATATTTAATAGAAGAGAAAGTACATGAAAATGCAGTAGGTCATTGTCAAAGATGTAAGAGTGTAATAGAACCCCTAATATCCAAACAATGGTTTGTTAAAATGGAATCTATGGCAAAAGAAGCCTTAGAAGCTTACAACAATGGTGAAGTTAATTTTATACCAGAAAGATTTGCAAAGTCATACGTACATTGGTTAGAGAATACTAGAGATTGGTGTATATCTAGGCAATTATGGTGGGGACATAGAATTCCAGTTTATTATTGCGAGGATTGTGAGGAAGTCATAATTTCAAAAACTCACCTTGATAATTGTACAAAGTGCAATAGCACTAATGTTCGTCAAGACCCAGATACTTTAGATACTTGGTTCTCTTCAGCATTATGGCCATTTTCTACCTTAGGCTGGCCAAATAAAACTGAAGACTTGGATTACTTTTTCCCTACAGATGTACTGATTACAGGGTATGACATTATTGGGTTCTGGGTGGTGCGAATGATATTTTCAAGCCTAGAACATATGGGAGAAGTTCCATTTAAGGATGTCTTATTAACTGGTTTAGTTAGAGATAGCCAAGGTAGAAAAATGAGCAAATCTTTAGACAATGGCATAGATCCATTAGACATTATAGATGAATATGGAGCAGACGCCCTTAGATTTACTCTTGTAACAGGAAATAGTCCAGGTAATGATATGAGATTTTATAACGAAAGAGTAGAAGCTAGTAGAAATTTTGCTAATAAATTATGGAATGCCACTAGATTTGTATTAATGAACTTAGAAGAAGATAATTTAGACCAAGAATTAGACATGAGTAAATTAGAAAATGAAGATAAATGGATATTGTCTAAATTAAATGAAACAATAAAAGAAGTTACTTTAAACCTGAATAAGTATGAAATTGGTTTAGGAGCCCAAAGAATTTATGATTTTGTTTGGGATGAGTACTGTGACTGGTATATAGAAATGGTAAAATCAAGATTATTTGGAGAAGATGAAGAAAGCAAGAAAACTGCTGAAATGGTTTTACTATATGTTTTAAAGAATATATTAAAAATATTACATCCTTTCATGCCATTTATAACAGAAGAAATTTGGCAGCACTTACCATTAAATGACAAAGCATTAATAGTAAGTAATTGGCCTAATTATGAAGAAAAATTTAATTTTGAAGAATCAGTAACTAGTATTGAGTATGTAAAAATTGCAATTAAAGCTATTAGAAATGCTAGAGCAGAAATGAATATAATACCTTCAAGAAAATCAAAGGTAATATTTGTTACAAGAGAAGATAAAATAAAAGAATATATAGTAGAAGGAGAAAGATTCTTTACAAATCTTGCTAGTGCAGAAGATATTGAAGTTTTAGATAACAAAAAGAATATTGGAGAAGATAATATTTCAATTATCTTAGATAAGTGTGAAGTGTTTTTACCTCTTAAGGATTTAATTGATTATGAAAAAGAATTTGATAGATTAGAAAAAGAAAAAGAAAAGCTTGAAAGTGAAATAAAAAGGGTAAAAAGTAAACTATCAAATGAAGGTTTTGTTTCTAAGGCTCCAGCAAAAATAATCGATGAAGAAAAAGAAAAGCAAAAGAAATATGAAGACATGATGGAAAAAGTATTAGAGAGATTAGAAGGTATCAAAAACAATTTATAATAAGAGGTGGATTATGAACTATCAAGATGCTTTAAGTTATATTAATGACAAAGACAAGTTTGGATCTAGACTTGGATTATCATCAATTGGAAAACTGTTAGAATTCCTTGGAAATCCACATATTGGGTTAAATTACCTGCACGTAGCTGGAACCAATGGTAAAGGGTCAACATCTTCATATTTAGCTCATGCACTGCAAAGTGCTGGTTACAAGGTAGGACTTTATACTTCACCATTTTTGGAAAGGTTCAATGAACGGATTCAAATCAATAATTTGGATATCCCAGATGAAATATTAGCTAGGATTACAAATGTTGTTAAAACAGCAGCAGATAGAATGGTAGAAGAAGGATTTGAGCATCCTACCACTTTTGAAATCCTTACAGCTATTGCCTTTGTTTATTACAAAGAAGAGCAAACTGACTATATAGTTTTAGAAGTAGGACTAGGTGGTAGATTTGATTCTACTAATATAATAGATACTTCTTTAGTATCAGTTATCACTACTTTAGATTATGATCATATAGCAGAATTAGGGGACACATTAGGTAAAATAGCATACCAAAAGGCTGGGATAATAAAAGAAAATGGTTTAGTAGTATCATATCCTCAAGCAGATGAAGCTAGGGATGTTATTAAAGAAGTATCAATAGAGAAACATGCAGAGTTATATTTTAGTCCCAATGATAAAATTATAATATCTGAAGAAAATGAATTTGGTAGTATTTTTAATTATTCCTTTGGGAATCACAAATTAGATGATTTAAAAATATCTATGATAGGAGAGTATCAAATATTTAATGCTTCATTAGCTGTTACTACTCTTCTGGTACTAAGAGATAAGGGATTGTTAAAAATAACTGATGAACAGATTAGAGAAGGATTAAATAATACAAAATGGAATGGTAGACTTGAAGTTTTAAAAAGAAATCCAACTTTTTTAATTGATGGTGCTCATAATGTGCAAGGGATAAATCAATTAGCTAAAGCCATAAAATTATTCCACTATGATAAATTGATTTTAGGCATAGGAATTTTAAAAGACAAAGATGTATCACATATGGTTGAACTATTGGCTCCTATGGCTGATATTATTGTAGTTACGGAAGTTAAGATGCCAAGGAAGTTAGAGGCAGTTGAATTAGCAAAAGAAATAGAAAAATATAATAAAAATGTATATGTTGAAAAAGAAGTCAAAGATGCAATAAATAAAGCTATTGAACTAGCAACGGATAGGGACTTAATAGTTTTTGGTGGCTCCTTATATTTAATTGGAGAAGTTCGAACAATAGTAAACCTTCTATAGAAATTCTATAGAAGGTTTTTTTTACACACTATTCAATTATAAACATATTTACAATCCCTTGATAAATTTTATCTGGATCAGCTTTCCAAGTATTGCATATACTTTCTGCTTGGGAAGCAGAAGCTACATTTAAATACAAACTAAAAAGCGTTTCTTCATTTTCTATTAATTTTAAATTGACAGTGTATTGATTGTTCTCTTTTTCGAAATACTCAGATACTATTTGAGATTCTTTCTTTTTGACAGCTTCTTCTACTTTAAATACTTCATCTAACTCATCTTTTAAAGCTTGAGGAACTTTAGTTTCAAATAAATCTAGTGCCAAATCACCTTTTTCTAGAAGTAAAATATTTTCTTCATAGGAATTATCTATTTCTATAAAATGTGATTCCGATAGTTCTAACATATATTGTTGGAATAAAAAATAGTTCATATAATCCTTACTTAGTATAAATTCAGTAAGAGCTTCTTTAGAAAAGTCATAAGAGGCTTTTTTTATTATATATAATATAAGTAATTTATTTTGAGCAAGTTCTTCTGTGTTATCTGTAAACATAATTCCACCTCTTTGTTATTAATTAATAATTTACATCATATCATAAAAAATAAATAAGTGGAAGAAGATGAAAATTAGCTATGAAACTAACAATTTCATACATCCATATGTTATAATTAAAGGAACAAGGATTTTATTGTATAACTTTTAACCCTTATTTCAACTCTTTAAAAGAACAAAATTTTAAGAATCGAAAGGATTAGATAATTAATGGATACAAAACTAATTTTAGGTGTTATAATATTTATTATATTAATAAGCTTTCAGTACACTTTGAATTCTATTTTAAAAGAATTGAAGGATATTAAAAGAATACTTATGAAAAAATCCCAAAGACCATAATATAAAAGGGGGAATGCTTAAGTGACTGAGAAAAAACAAAGTAGTTTATTTAGTCGAGAAGAAATATCTGATAGAGTAAGAGAACTAGGAATTATTATAAGTGAAGATTATAAAGATAAGGACTTAGTAGTAATTTCATTACTTAGAGGTAGCTTTATTTTTACAGCAGATTTAGTGAGAGAATTATCTATACCTGTAAATGTTGATTTTATTACAACTGCAAGTTATGGGCATGAAGAAACCTCTACTGGAAATGTTGATATAGTTCATGATTTAAGAACAGATGTAAAAAATAAAGATATTTTAATTGTGGATGACATAATAGACTCTGGATTTACATTGGAAAAAGTAGTAAATCATTTAAATAATAAGGAAATAAGATCTTTAAAAATATGTGTAATGTTGGATAAACCTACCAGGAGAAAGGTTGATTTAAACCCTGATTATGTTGGTTTTTCAATCCCTGATGTATTTATTGTAGGGTATGGTCTTAATTATGGAGACCATTACAGGAATATTCCTTATATATTTACATTTGATTAAAGTCACACCTACAGATTTCTGTAGGTGTATTTATTAGAGATGGAAATGGAGTGATTTAGTGGAGAGATTAGAAAAACCTACTATAATGGAAGCCAATATATTGTTATTATTAGTTGGTATCTTATTGCTTTTTATAGGGCAAAGAGTACAGCAAAGAGAGGTATATTCAGGACTTCTAATAACTGAGTACCTAATTATATTGCTGCCTAATTTGATTTTTTTAAAATTTAAAGGTTATTCATTAAAAAAGGTTCTTAAACTTAATAAGTTTACATTTGAGCAAGCTGTATATACTTTTTTCATAATGATATTTGCATATCCAGTGGCTGTGTTTTTGAATGTAATAATGATTAGCATATTGAGCAAATTTACCAGCCTATTGCCAACTGGTGTTCCACTCCCAAGTAATTTGACCGAATTTGGAGTAGGCCTATTTATTATGGCTTTAGCACCTGGTATATGTGAGGAAGTTATGTTTAGAGGTACTATGCTTAATAGTTATTCAAGGCTTGGTAATAAAAAAAGTATAATAATAAGCGCCTTTTTATTTGGAGTGTTCCATTTTAATATTTTTAATTTTATAGGGCCTGCTTTTTTAGGAATAGTATTAGGAGTTTTGCTCCTTAAAACTAATTCTATATTCACTTCAATGATAGGGCATACTATAAATAATAGTATTGCATTAACTATAGGATTTTTTGTAACCAGATTTGGAGACCAAATAGATGACATGGCTAAACAACCCATTGATATAGAGCCTAATGCACAACTATTAGCAGGTATGATAGTACTTTTAATAATTGGTATAGGATCATTATTCATGTTAATTTTTTTACTTAAAAGAATACCTGTAAATGATAGTTCATTAGATATAGATGAGTATGAAGAAATAACTATTGATAGTAAAAAACTTAGTATTATTGAATTTATACCGGCTCTGATTGTAATAGGTATATTTCTTTATTTAAGTATAAAATATGTATTTATATAGATTTTATTAAAGTTATAATTATAGTACTATTGATTTCAAGATATTAAAAGAGGGGTTTTTTATGGAAGCGTATGGAGAATTTGCAAGTCTTTATGATGAATTAATGAATGATTATGATTATAAAATGTGGTTTAATTATATTGAAGATATTTTAAAATTATACAAAAAAGAGCCCAACCAAATTTTGGAGATGGCTTGTGGTACAGGGAATCTTTCTGTTTTTTTAGCAGAGAAAGGTTATAAGTTGACATGTTTTGACTTATCAGAAGAAATGTTAGCTCAAGCTTATGGAAAATTAAATCCTTATAAAAATGTGAAATTGTTAAATGGTAATATGATAGATTTTAAGATAAATAAAAAGTTTGATGCTATTGTTTCAATATGTGATAGTATAAATTATATAATAAATGAGAAAGATTTAAAAAATACCTTTATAAACGTATATGAACATTTGGAAGATAATGGTATATTTATATTCGACATAAATTCATACTACAAATTAAAGAATATAATTGGGAATAATACTTTTATAGAGGATAGAGAAGATTTATTTTATACTTGGCAAAATGATTATGATAATACAACCAATATATGCAACTTCTATTTGAGCTTTTTTATAAATAATCATGGAGACAAATATACCAGATTTGATGAAGAACATAGTGAAAGAGCATATGAAATAGAAGAGATAGTAGAATTTCTAAACAATGCTGGTTTTAAATCTGTAGATTATTATGAAGCTTTTACCACTGAAAAACCAGGTTTTGAGTCAGAAAGGATTAATTTTGTAGCATGTAAATAGGAAAATGAACTAAATACAGCTAAAATCGTAATATTAATTGACAATGAAATATACTATATGATAATATATTAGATAGTAATTGAAGTTTACAAGTATAAAGGTTTAATTGGAGGAATGTAAAAATGAAAAAAGGTACAGTAAAGTGGTTTAACGCAACAAAAGGATTTGGATTTATTACTACAGAAGATGGAGATGACGTTTTCGTTCATTTTTCAGCTATTGAAGGAGAAGGATTCAAATCATTAGACGAAGGTCAAGAAGTTGAGTTTGAAGTAACAGACGGAGAAAAAGGTCCACAAGCAGTTAACGTTACAAAATTATAATTAATTTTGCAATTTTGCTAGTGACAACAAGCCCCTATATGGGGCTTTTATTTTTTTAGTAAAGGGTGATAATATTGAAAGATTATTTAATTAGAGGAATTGATAAATTAGGAAGTTTGAGAATATTTGTTGCCACTACGACTAATTTAGTAGAAGAAGCTAGATTAATGCATGATTCATCCCCTACTGCAACAGCTGCACTTGGAAGAACATTAACTGCAGCAGCAATAATGGGTGTTATGATGAAAAATGATGAAGACACATTAACTCTTAAAATTAATGGGGGCGGACCAATTGGCAACATTTTAGTAGTAGCTAAAAATGGTGGCAGAGTTAAAGGTTACGTGGATTTTCCATTAGCTGATGTAGAACCAAAATCCAAAGGAAAGTTAGATGTAGGAGCATTGGTGGGTAACAATGGCACACTTACTACCATATTGGATTTAGGGTTAAAAGAACCTTATATTGGCCAATCTAATCTTGTATCTGGAGAAATTGCAGAGGATTTAGCTAGCTATTATTTATTGTCAGAACAACAACCTTCGGCTGTTAGTTTAGGTGTATTAGTAGATAGAGATAGATCGGTTAAAGCTGCAGGTGGATATATAATACAATTACTGCCAGATATAGCAGATGAAGATATTACTAAAATTGAAGAAGCATTGGCAAAGGTTGAACCAGTATCTACTTTGATTGCAAAAGGATTGTCTCCTGAAGAAATAATGAATAAGATATTGTTTGAGTTTGATATGCAAGTTCTAGATAAAATAGATCTTCAATTTAAATGTGATTGTTCTAGAGACAAAATAGAAGGTGTACTAGTAAGCCTAGGCAGAAAAGAAATAGAAGATATAATAGAAGAAGATGGAGAAGCTGAAGTAGTATGTCAGTATTGTAATAAGAAATATGGATTTGATAAGGTAGAACTAAGTAAAATTCTTATTGACTTATAATTGTATATATTGTACAATTATCATTGTGATATTAAGGGTAAACAAGACAGTAATATACATAAGTAATTCATAACTTGCCCGGATAGCTCAGTCGGTAGAGCAGTAGACTGAAAATCTACGTGTCGCTGGTTCGATTCCGGCTTCGGGCACCAAGTTTAATCTGGTATGCGGTAGTAGCTCAGTGGTAGAGCATCGCCTTGCCAAGGCGAGGGTCGAGAGTTCGAATCTCTTCTTCCGCTCCATAAGATTAAGTTTCAAAATTTAAAATGGCGGCATAGCCAAGTGGTAAGGCAGTGGTCTGCAACACCATTACCCCCAGTTCAAATCTGGGTGCCGCCTCCATAAAAAACCTTCTAACATTGTTAGAAGGTTTTTAACTATATAAAAATGGAGGCCATATTGATGAATCCTTTTATACCTTTAAAAGAAGCAGATATAGTTATTATTCATGGTAGAGTAAGCGATGAAATAATAAATAGTTTAAATAAACTCAATATAAAAACTATTATTCCTACTATTAAATGTGAGAGTGTAGATTCTAGTATTGCCTATCATCCTGATATAGTAATGCACCCTATTAATAGAAGTACCTTAATAATTTCTCCCCAGGTTTTCAATTATTATGATGAAAAGCTTAAAGGAATGGGTATAATTTTAATTAAGGGAGAAAGTAAATTGGAAAACAAATATCCTTTTGACATTTCATATAATGTGGGAAGAGTTAAAAATTTTGCCCTGCATAAATTTACGCATACTGATCCTATTTTAAAATCCAGATTAAAAAATGAAAATATAGAATTGATAAATGTGAATCAGGGTTATAGTAAATGTTCAATGGCTACAGTAGATGAAAACAGAATAATAACTTCTGATAGAAAAATATATTTAAAACTTTTAGAGTTAGGTTGTGAAGCTTTACTTATAAATTCTGGGCATGTTATTTTAGAAAATCAAAAGTATGGATTTTTCGGTGGGGCAACAGGTAATTTTTCTCCGGATCTAATGTTGATTTCTGGTAATATAGATAATCACCCAGATAATATTAGAATAAAGAAATTTATTGAAGAGAAAAAAATAGAGATTCTATATCTATCAAATAAAGATATAAGTGATTTGGGTACAATTATTTGTCTTAATAGTAAAGTGTAATTTTCATTACATTTAATTAACTGATGAGGTGATCAAAATGAAACCAATTACATTAGAAGTTAACAGTTACAAAAGTGAAATTAATAATGTTATAAATAAATGCTTTTTAGAAAATGCAATATTAATGGAGCATAAAAACTTTGAAGGTAGGGAAACTTATGTATTTAAATCTAAAAGTAATAATAAAGACACTGAATATTTATACAATAAAATTGCCTATCTTATTGAAGATATAATTATAAATATTTATAGTGAATTATTAATAAACAATAAAGCATTAGAATTATTAAAACCAATAAATAAAGAGAAAAAGCTAGAAATTAAAAATGGAATCATTGAATTAATGAATGATGAAACCTATTGTTTAAAAGAAAAGCAAGATATTAGAAAAGAAATAATAGATGTTTTAAAAGAGAATAACATATTCAATATAGATGGTTATTTGAGATTTAAGCCTCATAAAATTAATCTATTTATAGAAAAATCTATAGAAACAATATTAGATGATATTGAAATAGTAAATGAGTATAATGAATTTATTGATATGTTACAGTATTATGTAGATGGACAAACGCCTACCATTGAGCTATTGAATGTAATAATTGAAAGAGATAGTTTTAAATTGCTAGATTCTCAAAACAAGGAAATAGAAAATAAATCTATTGAAGAACTTGCCCAGGAGATTAACTTTGATGGTGTTAGTAGTTCTGATATATTAGTTAGCTCTTTAATAGTTCTTGCACCAGAAAAAATAATTCTTCATATAGAAGATAATAAAGAAGAAGAATTATTAATAGTATTAAAAAAGATATTTCAGCACAGATTGACATTTTGTTATGGATGTAATATATGTGGATTTCAGAATATAGAAGGTAAAGATAGTGACTAATGGGTTAAAATGCAACAGTTCTATTTGAATTTATAAAAATAAGTGATATTATAGTATAAAGAATACAATGGAGGTAATTTTATGGATCAGAAAATAGTAAAACCATCTATACTGCCTGGTTTTATGGAGCTTTTACCTGGAGATCAGATATTATTTAATCAAATGAAAGATACCATTAGAAAAAACTATGAAAAATTTGGATTCTTGCCTATTGATACACCAGCAATAGAAAAATCAGAAGTATTATTGGCAAAAGGTGGAGGAGAAACAGAAAAGCAAATATATAAGGTGGTAAAAGGAAATACTGATATGAGCCTTAGATTTGATTTAACTGTGCCCCTAGCAAGATATGTAGCTCAATATTATTCACAATTAAACTTTCCTTTTAAAAGATACCATATTGGGAAAGTCTACAGAGGTGAAAGAAACCAAAAAGGAAGATTTAGAGAATTTTATCAATGTGATATAGACATTATAGGAAATGGGGAACTAAATATAATTAATGATGCTGAAATCCCTTCAGTAATTTATTCTACATTTAAAGACCTAGGGTTTGAATCTTTTACTATTAAAATTAATAATAGAAAAGTACTTAAGGGTTTTTTCCAAAGTTTGAATATTGATGATACTACAATGGTATTAAGGGTTGTGGATAAATTAGATAAGATAGGAATAGATAAGGTAAAGGAAGAACTTGCACTATTAAATATACCTGAAGAAAATATTGATAGAATCATTGAATTTATTAAAATTGATGGAAATAATGATGATAAACTAGATAGTTTAAAAAAATTAAACATTAATAATGAAGTATTTTTAGAAGGAACAGATGAATTAGAACAGGTGGTAAAATATATTAGAGTATTTGGTGTTCCTGAGGAAAACTTTATGGTGGATTTAACAGTAGCTAGAGGACTAGATTATTATACAGGTACTGTATATGAGACATTACTTGATGATTATCCTGGAATTGGTAGCGTTTGTTCTGGGGGTAGATATGATGATTTAGCTACACACTATACTAAACAAAATTTGCCAGGAGTTGGAATATCAATAGGACTAACCAGATTGTTTTATCAATTGACAGAAGGAAACATTATTGAAAGTAACAAAAACTCCTCTGTTGATGTAATGATAATTCCTATGGAAGGTTATATGGAATATGGAATAAAACTATCTAACTCACTTCGAGATGAAGGAATAGCTACTCAAGTATATTTTGATGATGCTAAAATGGGGAAAAAATTTAATTATGTAGATAAGCTAAACATTCCTTATGCTATCGTTATTGGCGCTGAAGAAATAGAATCAGGTTTGTACTCATTTAGAGATATGAAAACTGGAGATCAAAAGAGTATTACATTAAATGAAGTAGTTACTTGTTTAAAATAGTTTTTAAGTGGTATAATTATATATAAGTAATTGACAAAAGATACAATAGATTGTAAAATTAATCTAATTAAATATTAAAGGCTGAGAAGGGCGAAGTAAATTATATCAAATCTTTCAGAGATAGAAAACCATGGCTGAGAGTTTTCTTAAGAAATATATAATTGAAAACTAACCTGGAGCTAGATCCTTAATAAGGATTATCGCGCTTAGCGTTATTAACTTGAGAAGCAATTAGGGTGGAACCACGGAATATAACCTTTCGTCCCTACAAATTTATTTTGTAGGGGCGGAAGGTTTTTTAATTTTAAAAGAGGGGGATTATAATGGAAATGATTAAAATAACATTACCAGATGGATCAGTAAAAGAACATGAAAAAGGAATAACTGTACTAGACGCAACTAAGGATATATCAGAAGGATTAGCTAGAGTAGCAATGGGTGCTGTAGTTAATGGAGAAACACGAGGTATGCAAGAGAAGATAAATGATGATGCAGATTTCAAAGTAGTAAAATTTGAGGATAAAGAAGGTAAACAAATATTTTGGCATACTTCAGCTCATATAATGGCTAATGCCGTAATGAGACTATTCCCAGGAGTGAAATTTGCCATAGGACCTGCTATTGATAATGGATTTTACTATGACTTTGATACTGAACATAGATTTACTCCTGAAGATTTAGAGAAAATAGAAGCTGAAATGGCTAAAATAGTTAAAGAGGGACTTGTAATGGAAAGATATGAAATGCCAAGAGATGAAGCCTTAGAATATTTCGAAGCTCATAATGAACCATACAAAGTTGACCTAATAGAAAATCTTCCTGAAGATGAAATAATATCATTTTATAAACAAGGTGACTTTATAGATCTTTGTGCAGGACCCCATCTTAGAGATACTAAAAAAGTTAAAGCTGTAAAACTTTTAAGTATAGCAGGTGCTTATTGGCGTGGAGATGAGAAAAATAAAATGCTTCAAAGAATTTATGGTACAACTTATGAAAAGAAAAAGGATTTAGAAGAATATCTTAATAGATTGGAAGAAGCTAAGAAGAGAGATCATAGAAAATTAGGTAAGGAATTAGATTTATTTAGTATGCATGAAGAAGGACCTGGATTCCCATTCTTTCATCAAAAGGGAATGGTTATTAGAAACATATTAGAGAACTTTTGGAGAGAAGAACATGAAAAGAGAGGATATGGAGAAATAAAGACACCTCTTATATTGAATGAATCCCTATGGCATCAATCAGGTCACTGGGATCATTATAAAGAGAATATGTACTTTACTAATATAGATGATAATCAGTATGCAATAAAACCAATGAACTGTCCTGGTTCCATATTAGTTTATAAATCTAAGATGTATAGCTATAGAGACTTTCCCTTAAGAATGGGTGAGTTAGGATTAGTTCATAGACATGAATTATCAGGTGCCCTACATGGACTTATGAGAGTTAGAAGTTTTACACAAGACGATGCACATTTATTCATGTTACCATCACAAATTAAAGAAGAATTGATTAAAACAATAGAATTAGCTGACTATATTTATAATGTATTTGGTTTCAAATATCATTTAGAATTATCTACAAGACCAGAAAATTCTATGGGAACTGAAGAACAATGGGAAAGTGCAACTGATAGTTTAAGAGAAGCGTTAGAAGAAAAGAACATTGAGTATATATTAAATGAAGGAGATGGGGCTTTTTATGGTCCTAAAATAGATTTTCATTTAGAAGATGCCATTGGTAGAACTTGGCAGTGTGGTACTATTCAATTAGATTTCCAAATGCCAGAGCGTTTTGACTTAACTTATGTTGCTAGTGATAACGAAAAGAAAAGACCAGTTATGATTCATAGAACAATACTTGGAAGTATAGAAAGATTTATGGGTATTTTAATTGAACATTATGCTGGTAGATTCCCAGCTTGGATAGCTCCAGTGCAAGTAATAGTATTACCTATCTCAGATAAATTCAATGATTATGCAGAAGATGTAAAGAAGCAGCTAGCAGATAATGGAATAAGAGTAGAATTGGATCATAGATCAGAAAAAGTTGGTTTTAAAATTAGAGAAGCTCAAATGCAACAAATTCCTTATATGCTAATAGTTGGTGAAAAAGAAGTTGAAGAAAAAGTAGTTTCAGTTAGGGGAAGAGAAACAGGGGACGTTGGACAAGTATCTTTGGAAGATTTCATGGAAGGGTTAAAAAAAGAAATAAGAAACAAAGAATAATTTGAAGGGAAGATTTAATCTTCCCTTTTATCTTGTTTTATATAAATTTATAATAAATTAGTTGTTAGAAATTAGTTATGAAGGTATAATTAAAATTAAGTGAAAGGAGAGTGTTCGTTTTGGAATTTTTAAAAATGGTTGAAACTTTTGAAGATGAAATAATCGCTTCAACTCAAGATATAATAAAAATAAAATCTGTTGAGGAGTTACCACTTCCAGGAATGCCTTTTGGTGAAGGACCTTATAAGGCTTTAGAATTTGCACTTAATTTATCAGAAAAAATGGGATTTAAAACAAAGATGTTAGATGGATATGCGGGTCATGCAGATCTGGGAGAAGGTGAAGAAACCGTCGGAATACTCGTTCATGTTGATGTAGTACCAGAAGGTACAGGTTGGACTTATCCACCATATTCAGGAGAAGTACATGATGGTAAGATTTATGGAAGAGGTACTACTGATGATAAAGGCCCAGCAATAGCTGCACTTTATGCTATGAAAGCTCTCAAGGATTCAAATGTAGAACTTAGTAGAAAAATCAGGATTATTTTTGGTGCCAATGAAGAAACGGGTTGGGGATGTATGAATCATTACTTTGCTAATGAAGAAGCTCCTACTATGGCTTTTACACCAGATGCTGATTTCCCTGTAATATACGGAGAAAAGGGTATCATAGTATTTGATTTAGAATATGATTTAAAGTTAATGGAAGAAGATGAAATAGTTCTCATAGATCTTAAGGGGGGTAATGCACCAAATATGGTACCTGACTATGCAGAAGCTATATTAAAAGCTAAAAATATAGGTAAAACAGAAACTGATCTTTCAAATTTTTTAAAAAATAATGATTATCCTATATCTCTTGAAATAGAAGATGAAATGGTAAAGATAATAGCTAAGGGTAAATCTGCACATGGAAGCACTCCTGAAAAAGGTGAAAATGCAATTAGTTATTTAATGAATTTTTTAGAAGAAGCATTTGAAGGAGATTCACATGTAGCCAAATTTATTCATTTATATAACCAAAAGATAGGATTTAAACATCATGGTGAAAATATCGGTTGTGGTTTTGAAGACCAGGAATCTGGTAAATTAAATTTCAATCCTGGAGTTATAAAAATATCAGATGGAAAAATAGTTCTTACTATTAATGTAAGATATCCTATAGAGTCAACTGCAAAAGAAGTATATGATGGAATAAGAAATAATCTAAAAGGGACTGGTATGGAATTAATCCAAAGTGACACAGATATGAAACCATTATATGTTTCAAAAGATAATTTTCTAGTTCAAAAGCTTATGAAGGTCTATAGAGAGCAAACAGGAGATTATGATTCTCAGCCTGTTACAATTGGTGGAGGAACTTATGCTAGAGCTATGGATAATGCAGTAGCTTTTGGACCTATGTTTCCAGGTCAAGAAGATGTTGCCCATCAAAAGGATGAGTGTATAGGTATAGAGCATTTAATGAATTTGACGAAAATATATGCACAAGCATTATATGAACTAGCAAAGTGAGAAAAACATTTGACAAGTGGGTAAATTTAACGTATAATGGCTTAGTAAACTAAATATTGAAAGATTTAAGTAGAAGTGTCCGCTTCTCACCTTATTGCGAAAGCTCATAAGGTAACAATTCTTAAAATAATCTTTGTTATAAAGATTATTATTGTTATGGTGTCAAGCGGGTATGTATATACCCGCTTTTAATATTTTTTGACAATAATTTAGGAGGTGCTGTATATTAAAGATCTTCAGATTAATGAAGAAATTAGAGAAAAAGAAGTAAGGTTGATTGACGTTGAAGGAGAGCAACTGGGGATAGTTTTAACAAAAAGAGCTTTGGAAATAGCTGATGAGAGAAAACTAGATTTGGTAAATGTAGCTCCAAACGCAAAACCACCAGTTTGCAAAATTTTAGATTATGGTAAGTATAAGTATGAAGCTACCAAAAGAGAAAAGGATGCAAGAAAAAACCAAAAAACTATTACAGTTAAAGAAATACGCTTAACACCAAATATTGAAATACATGATATTAATGTTAAAGCAAGAAATGCAAATGGTTTTTTAAAGAACGGGGACAAAGTAAAAGTTTCTGTTAGGTTTAGAGGTAGAGAAATGGGACATACCCAAATAGGTAGAGATGTATTGAAGAATTTTGCAGAATTAACCGAAGAATTCGGTACAATAGAAAAAGGTGCAAGATTAGAAGGAAGAAATATGGTAATGTTTTTAACACCAAAAACAGAGTAAGTTCAGGAGGTCAGAAAATGCCAAAGATGAAAACCCATAGAGGGTCAGCAAAAAGATTTACAAGAACGGGTACTGGATTATTAAAGAGATTTAAAGCTTATGGTAGTCACTTGACAGGACATAAGTCACCTAAAAGAGTTAGGAATCTTAGAAAAAGTACTTTAGTAAGCAAGGGAGACCAAAAAAGAATCAACAATATGATCCCGTAAAAATTACGTTTATATATAGGAGGAGTAAATGAAATGGCAAGAGTAAAAGGTGGCGTTGGTGCCAAAAAGAGACACAAAAAAGTACTTAAGCAAGCCAAAGGGTATTTCGGAGCTAAGAGTAAATTATTTAGACCAGCTAATCAAGCAGTAATGAAATCATTAAACTATGCATATATTGGACGTAAACAAAGAAAAAGAGAGTTCAGAAAATTATGGATAGCTAGAATAAACGCAGGTGCTAGATTAAATGGTTTAAGCTATAGCAGATTTATAAATGGACTTAAGAAGTCAAATATTGAAGTAAATAGAAAAATGCTTTCAGAAATGGCAATATATGATGCAGATGGTTTTTCTAAGTTAGTTGAAATAGCAAAAGTTGCAAACTAAAAGTTCCCTTTGGGAACTTTTTATTGTTTAATATGATATAATATGAAGAATAAGTATTAATATAAAGAGGTGGAATCGGTTGGTAATAGATTGGTTTAAGAATTTCGAATTAAATCCTCCAAGAGTTCTAGCTTTAGGTTTTGCTGGCCTAATTTTAATAGGAACTTTGTTATTAAATCTACCTATTTCTGCTATGAATAATGAAAGCATAGGCTTAATAAATGCCTTATTCACATCTGCATCTGCAGTATGTGTTACTGGTTTAGTTGTAGTTAATACATCTGAATTTTTCACCACTTTTGGGCAAGTGGTAATAATAATACTTATTCAAATGGGTGGATTAGGCTTTATGACCATGGCAACATTTGGGGCTTTAATAGTTGGTAAAAAGATTGGTCTAAAAGAAAGATTGGTTATAAAAGAGCAGCTAAATTTTAATTCCCTTAGTGGATTGGTTAAATTGACTAAATATGTAATAATTGTTACCTTTGCCATAGAAGCTGTTGGGGCAATACTATTATCAACTAGATTTATTCCTATATATGGTTTAAAAGAAGGGATTTGGTTTTCTGTATTTCATGCTATTTCAGCATATTGTAATGCCGGTTTTGATATTTTAGGAAATAGTATAGTTCCATATGCCAGTGACTTAACAATAAATCTAACAATTGTACTTTTAATTATACTAGGTGGATTAGGTTTTACTGTATATGTCGATATTTCTAGGAAACGAAAATATGAAAAACTTCAATTACATTCAAAATTAGTTATATGGATTACTTTTATATTAATCTTATTCGGAACGGTTATATTTTTCTTAATTGAATATAATAACCCTAATACACTTGGAAATTTGAGTTTTTCTCAAAAGATATTACCTTCGCTTTTCCAATCTGTAGTTACAAGAACAGCAGGTTTCAATAGCTTGGATATTTCCTTAATAAAAGATACTTCTGCTTTTCTTTTTATAATTCTAATGTTTATAGGTGGTTCCCCAGGGTCAACAGCTGGAGGGATTAAAACTACTACTTTTGGAGCAATTGCATTAACTACACTATCCATCATTAAAGGGGATAAAGATGTAGTTGTGTTTAAAAAAAGAATACCTGAAAATGTTATAAATAGGTCATTAGCAATAGTTACAGTTGCTATAGCTTTAATAATTGTAGTTTCATTTGTATTAACTGTTACAGAAGATGCAGCATTCTTAGAAGTTCTTTTTGAAACAACATCTGCTTTTGCAACTGTAGGATTATCTAGAGGAATGACTGGTGACTTAACAGATATTGGGAAAATAATAATTACCTTAACCATGTATGTAGGTAGAGTAGGACCATTAACAATGGCATTTGCATTTGCTCAAAAATCAAAACATAGTAAATTAAAGTATGCAGATGGCAATATAATAGTTGGTTAGAGAGGGGATTTATAATGAAATCATTTGTAGTAATTGGCTGTGGAAGATTCGGTACTTCTGTGGCAAAGACTCTTTATAATTTAGGTAATGAAGTAATGGCTGTGGATATAGATCCAGTTACAATTCAGGAAATCTCAGAATTCGTTACACATGCAGTAGTAGCAGATGTAATGGATGATGCTGTACTTCATGAATTAGGATTAAGTAATTTCGATGTAGTTATTATAAGTATGGCCTCAAATATCGAAGCCTCTATAATGTGCACTCTTACAGCAAAAGAAATGGGAGCAAAAAAAGTAGTGGTTAAAGCTCAATCTGATATTCATGGTAAAGTATTAGCTAAACTTGGAGCTGATAGAGTAATATTCCCTGAAAGGGATATGGGTGCTAGAGTTGCACACAATCTTACTTCTTCCAACATATTAGATTTTATTGAACTATCACCTGAATATTATATTATAGAAATAGCAGCATTAAAAAGGTGGATAAACAAGTCATTATCTGAACTAAGACTTCGAAATAAATATGGTGTAAATGTACTGGCAATTAAAAGGGATACTGAATTAAAAATATCACCTAATGCAGAAGAAGTTATAAAGATGGGAGATATTTTAGTAATAATTGGAGATTCGGAAGATATTAGGAAAATTGAAAGTCAAGCTGGTGATTAAATGCTAGAAATAAGTTCAACAAAGAATCCTTTAATAAAAAACATAAAATCCTTATATAATAGAAAGGGTAGATGGAGTAACCAATTATTCATAATTGAGGGGATTAAAATAATTGAAGAAGCTATTTGTAATGATATAGATATAGAATATATATTATTCACAGATAAACTATTATATACAGAAGATGGAGAAGTTTTTCTCCAGTCTATAAAAGATAGATATAAAGTAGCTCATATTAATGAAAGTCTATTTAATGAAATATCTGATACAGAAAATCCACAGGGTATAATAGCTGTGGCTAAGTTTAATATTCCAATATTATCAGAGGTTTTAAAGAAGGATAAATTATCTCTCATATTCTTAGACGGTGTACAAGATCCAGGGAACATGGGCACAATTATAAGATCCTGTGATGCCTTTAATTTAGATGGTATAATTTTAGGTAAAGGGTCTGTAGATCCATACAATCCAAAAGTTGTTAGAGCAACCATGGGTTCAATATTTAGAGTACCACTTTATTTAAGTGAGGATCCTTTATCCACACTGTCCACACTAAGTGACTATGGATTGAATATTCTTTCCACATCCTTAGATGGAAGTGAGCCTATTTATAATATAGATTATAATGAAAGCTTTGTACTTGTTATTGGGAATGAATCTAGGGGCGTTGAAGAGTCTATTTTAAAGCAATCAGATAAATTAATTAAAATTCCTATGCCTGGCTCTGCTGAATCTTTAAACGTTGGAGTTGCTGCTTCTATTATTATGTATGAAGCTATGAAGAGCAAATTGTTTCTTGAGTATTAAAATATTTGATGGTATAATTAATTAAATACTTTGAAATTTAGACCTTTGTATAAGGTCTTGTTTTTTACGATTGTATATATGGAGGTATAAAATGAGAGAAAAACTTAACCACATTAGAGCAATGGTCTTAGAAGATATTATAAATATTATAGGACTAGATGAACTAGAAAACTTAAGAATTAAATATTTAGGTAAAAAGGGCGAATTGACTCTTGTTCTAAGAGAAATGGGTAAATTAACTGCAGAAGAAAGACCAGTGATGGGTCAATTAGCTAACGAAATTAGAAATGAAATAGAGGACACATTAGTAAGTTTTAAAGAAAAATTAAAAAAAGAAGTCCGTGATGATAAAATCAAAAAAGAAACCATAGATGTTACAATTTCAACCAATAATGAAAAACTAGGACATAGGCATCCACTTTTAGCAACAGTTGAAGAGTTAGAAAACCTTTTTATTAGTATGGGTTTTAGTGTTGTTAATGGACCTGAAATAGAAACAGTAGAAAATAATTTCGATGCATTAAATTCACCAATTAACCACCCATCTAGAGATCTATCAGATACATTTTATATAAATAAGGATTTACTATTAAGAACACATACTTCACCTGTTCAAATTAGAGCTATGAAAGAAATGGGTGCGCCTCTTCGAATAGTATCTGCAGGCAGAACATTTAGATTTGATAGTGTTGATGATACTCACTCACCTATGTTTCATCAATTAGAAGGACTTGTTATAGATGAAAAGATATCCATGGCTAATTTAATACATACCTTGGATATTTTTATAAAGGAATTATTTGGAGATGATATGAAAACTAGATATAGACCCCATCATTTCCCATTTACAGAACCAAGCGCAGAAGTAGATGTAACATGTTTTGATTGTAGAGGAAAAGGCTGTTCTCATTGTAATAATACTGGCTGGAGTATGGAACTTTTAGGTTGCGGTATGGTTCATCCTAATGTATTAGAATACTGTGGCATTGATTCAGAAAAGTATACTGGATTTGCCTTCGGAATGGGAATAGACAGAATTACTATGGTTAAATATGGAATAAATGATATAAGACTATTGTTTGAAAATGACAATAGATTTCTAGAACAATTCTAAGGAAGGAAGTGATGAGATGCTATTACCTGTAAATTGGCTAAAAGAATATGTAAAGACTAATAAAGATGGTAGGGAATTAGCAGATGGACTTACACTATCCGGATCCCACGTAGAGTCTATTAATTCTTTAAACAAAGGTATTGATAAAATTGTAGTTGGAAAAATTTTAACATTAGAGAAACATAGTGATGCTGATAAATTATGGATAACAAATATAGATATAGGCAGGGAAAAGATTATAATAGTTACTGGGGCTACTAATTTAAATGTTGGAGACTATGTACCTGTGGCTGTTGTTGGTGCAAAACTTCCAGGAGATATTGTAATTGAGAAAACAGATTTTAGAGGGGTAGATTCCTATGGAATGTTATGCTCACTTAAAGAGCTTGGTTATAATGAAAATGTTATTCCAAAAGAAGTAAAGGATGGTATATTTATTCTGGACAAAGAATATACACTAGGAATGGATATTTTAGAGGTTATGGGTTTAAATAGTGAAGTTATAGAATTTGAAATAACTCCAAATAGACCAGATTGCTTAAGTATTTTAGGTATGGCTAGAGAAACTGCTGCTACATTTAGTGTACCTCTAGAGGAACCAAGGATTATTATTAGTAATGAAGTGGACAATATAGAGGATTATATAGAAAAAATAGAAGTTAATAGTGAGAATTGCTCTAGGTACTATGCTCGAGTTCTAAAAGATGTGAAAATTGCTTCTTCTCCATTATGGTTACAAACTAGTTTAATGGCTGCAGGAATTCGACCCATAAATAACATTGTAGATATAACTAATTATGTTATGTTAGAATTCGGTGAACCTTTACATGCTTTTGATTTACACAAGATTAGTGGAAAAACTATTGTGGTAAGACAA
>CAJDVD010000003.1_pt1 | contig 59860 bp, 65 predicted proteins | sample 7391361 | NCBI WGS metagenome assembly CAJDVD01 (sample SAMEA7055710, study PRJEB34461) | soil metagenome | biome: terrestrial ecosystem; feature: Peninsula; material: soil | place: Antarctica | collected 2016
AATTCATCTAAAAATAATACACCATTATGGGCTAAAGATACTTCTCCAGGTTTTGGAATTCTACCTCCTCCAATTAAGGATATATTAGATGCAGTATGATGAGGTGATCTAAATGGTCTTTCTTGTATTATAGTTTTATCTTTTAAAAGACCTGAAATACTGTATATCTTAGTCACTTCAATTGCTTCATCAAAGGATAATTTAGGTAATATAGTAGGCAATCTTCTAGCAGCCATTGTTTTGCCTGACCCAGGAGGTCCAATAATTAACAAGTTATGATTACCAGCTGCTGCTACTTCAAGTGCTCTCTTTAAACCTTCTTGACCTTTTATTTCAGAAAAGTCAATATTACTGTCATAGTATAAATTATCTATATCTGTATTGACTATATGTGGCTCTATTTCAATTTCGTTGTTTAAATAATCAACTACTTCACCAAGATTTTTAACAGGTATAATTTGAATATCTGTCATAATACTGCACTCATTTTTATTATCATATGGAATGATACATTTTTTTATTCCTAATTCTCTCATAGATATAACCATAGGTAATGCACCATCGATTGCATTAACAGTACCATCTAGAGATAACTCTCCAAGAAATATAGTATCCTGAATATCATCTGATAAAACCAATCCATCAGCCATTAATATTCCAACTGCAATTGCAAGGTCCATTTGAGAGCCTTCTTTTCTTAAATTTGCAGGTGCAAGATTTATAGTTATCCTATTTAGTGGAAAATTATAGCCACTATTTTTAATAGCTGTCCTAACTCTTTCTTTGGATTCTTTAATAGCAGCATCCCCTAAGCCAACAATGTTTAAAACTGGTAACCCACGAGATAGATCTGATTCAACTTCAATTATAGACCCATTTAATCCTTGTAATACACAAGTATTTACCTTAGAATACATGTCATCACCCTTTATATTTAGTTTTATTCCAGGACTAGCAATAAATATTATCTATTATTCAAGACAAAAAGCATTGTCTAAATGATTTATCTTAATAGTTTTCATTAAATAAACTTCTATGATATCGTATCTTAACTGAGTATCTATAAAATTTTTATACTTAATGTACACCATAGATGTATTTATAATTTTTCTTTGTTTTCTCTTGTCTACTGCTTCAAAAGCATAGCCATAAGAATAACTTGTCCTAGTTTTAACTTCAATAAAGGTTAATATTTCACTATCCATAGCTATAATATCAATTTCTCCAATTTTATTTCTGTAATTGGTTTCTAAAATATTATATCCTTTAGATATTAAATATTCTTTTGCAATTTGTTCACCGGATTGGCCTGTTAAAATATTAGAGCTCATATTTTCTCCTTCTAAAATTTCATTTTTATATTTTTTAAAAATGTATGTCTATGAAGGTCAGTTGGTCCATATTCTGATATTTTATCTCTGTGTTCCTTTGTACCATATCCTTTATGCTGAGCAATATTGTATACAGGAAATTTTTTATCCCACTCTAAGCATAACCTATCTCTATATACTTTTGCAACTATAGATGCACAAGCTATCCCATGAGATTTGTCATCGCCTTTAATTATACCATCTTGAGGAATGTTTGTATTTATTTCTTCCGCATCTATTAATATATAATTGGGAACAATACTATCTCCAGATCTATTTTTTAAATTCTCAACTGCAAATTTCATTGCTAATCTAGTACTCTGTTTGATATTTATTTCATCAATAATTGAAGAGGCCACTCTTCCTATGCCAATAGCCGTAGCATTATCTAAAATTATATCATAAAGTATATCTCTTCTTTTAGGAGATAATTTCTTTGAGTCTTTAACTCCTTCTATTAGCAATCCTTTAGGCATTATAATCGCACAGGCAACCACATCTCCAAAAAGACATCCTCTACCAACTTCATCTATACATGCAATATATTTAAAACCTTTTTCATATATGATGTTTTCCAATGTTAACATTATTAATCCCTCTATTCTTCAGGAAGTTCCAGGGTTATATTACCAATAATACCTTTTCTAAACTCATCTAAGATAATAGAGCTGACTTTTGTATAGTCTATCTCCCCACCTCTTATAATACATCCCCTTTTTTTAGCTATTTTAATCATAATTTCTAATGCTGTGTCATTTTCTATTTCGATTCCATATCTTTTACATAATAAATGGGGAAAGTTTTTGGATAATCTTTCTGTAAGCTTTAATGCTAAAGTTTCTGTATCCAATATTTCATCTTTTATTGCCCCTGTAAAAGCAAGATTCAAACCCACCTTTTGATCTTCAAACTTTGGCCAAAGTATTCCTGGAGTATCTAGTAGTTCTAAGTTTCCTTTGGTTTTAATCCACTGGTTAGTTTTTGTTATGCCTGGTCTATTGCCTGTTTTTGTTCCTTTTCTACCTGACAAACTATTTATAAGAGTTGATTTTCCAACATTCGGGATACCTATAATCATAGCCCTTGTTGGTTTTTGTATAACTCCTCTTTTTTCAAAAGCAAGTCGTTTATCTTTAGTAACTTCTAAAGCGATTTTCATTAAATTATCAAGACCTTTACCAGTTATAGAATCCACCAAAACTGAAGGTATATTATTTTTATCGAAATATTCTTGCCAAATCTTATTTGATCTACTATCTGCTAAATCAACTTTATTAAATATAATAACTCTTGGTTTATCTCCAACTATACTATCTATTACTGGGTTCTGGCTACTATAAGGTATTCTTGCATCAATTAGTTCAAATACTAAATCTACCATCTTTAGATTCTTTTGTATTGATTCCTTTGTTTTTTTCATATGCCCAGGGTACCAATTTATATTCATCATATACACTACCCCCTAAAAATAAAAATGGGACTATACAGTCCCAATAATTAAAATCTCTTTTCTTTTACTTTTGCAGCTTTACCTTGTCTATCTCTTAGATAATAAAGTTTAGCTCTTCTTACTTTACCTTTTCTAGTAACAACAAGTTTTTCAATTCTTGGAGAATGTATAGGAAAAGTTCTTTCAACACCAACACCATAAGAAATTCTTCTTGCTGTAAATGTTTTTCTAGCTCCACTGCCTTGAATTTTGATAACTGTACCTTCATATAATTGAATTCTTTCTCTAGTTCCTTCAATAACTTTATAATGAACTTGAACAGTATCACCTACATTAAATATAGGTAAATCACTTCTTAATTGTTCATCTTCTAACATTTTTATTAAATCCACTGTTCAAAACCTCCCTTTTCTAGATGTTCTTACAAATTTGTAGAGGACCATCTTTAATTCCATACGCTAGGTATTATAGCATGTGGTTATCGTCATTTCAACTAAATTTTATTTTTTAAATTCTAGTTTTATTCTTTCTATCTGTTGCTTCTCTTCTGCATTCAAATCTATATTTTTAAACAAATCTGGTCTTTTAACCAATGTAGTTTTCAATGCTTTATAATTTCTCCACTCCATTATTTTTTTATGATGTCCAGACAATAATATATCTGGTACAGGTATATTGTTAAATACTCTAGGTCTTGTATACTGAGGATACTCCAAAATACCATTATAATGAGATTCATCTTCATAGGATTCTTCAGATGATAAAGTTCCAGGCAACAATCTAGTAACCCCATCTATAAGTACCATAGCTGGAAGTTCCCCACCTGTTAAAACATAATCTCCTATGGATATTTCTTCATCAATATAATTTTCAATTATTCTATTATCGATTCCTTCATAATGACCACAAAGTAAAACTAAATGACTTTCTTTAGCTAAATCATTTAAAATTTCTTGATTTAACTTTTTCCCCTGTGGAGATAAATATATGACCTTTGAGCCTTCTTTACGAACACTAGAAATAGCTTCGTATATAGGTTCTGCACTCATAACCATTCCTGGTCCACCACCGTAAGGGTAATCATCTACTTTTTTATGCTTATTTGTTGAAAAATCTCTAATATTTATTGTATTAATCTCTACTATATTGTTTTCAACAGACCTACCTATTATACTCCAATTTATTATACCTTCAAAAAATTCTGGAAACAATGTTAGAACATCTATAATCATTCTATCATTCCTTCTATTGGATCAATTATTATTTTTTTCTTTTCTATATCTACTTCTTTTATGAATTGCTTAACAGCAGGTATCATATATTCCTTATTATTAGGAATATCTTTTATAACATAAACATCATTACTAGCGGCTTGAATAACATTGGATATATATCCTAGTTCATCTCCAGAAACATTAAAAACTTGGCAGTCTATTAGTTCATATATAAAATAATTGTCTTTTGCTAGCACAACTCTATTCTCTTCATCCACAAAAATACTCATTCCTTTAAATTTTAAAATATGATTTATATCATCAAATTCTTTAAACTTTAAAATTACTATACCTTTGTGGTATTTTACACCATGAATATGGACTTTAAACTTTTCTTCACCTATATAAGCAGATTTCAAGTATGAAAATCTATCTATGTCATTGGTTAATGGATATACTTTTACTTCACCTTTAATACCATGACTATTAATTATATTACCCACTACAGTATAATCCATTTTTTCACCTGCCATTTTAGTATTTACTGGATAATTTCAACCACTACTCTTTTATTATCTTTAATTGCTGCTGCTTTTACTACAGTTCTTATTGCCTTAGCAATTCTTCCCTGTTTGCCAATTATTTTCCCCATATCTTCAGGGGCAACCTTAAGTTCTATTATTACTGATTGAGAACCTTCAACCTCATTTACACTAACTGCATCAGGATTATCTACTAGAGCTTTAGCTATAAATTCTACTAATTCACCCATATTATTTACCTCCTAGAACTATTCCTCAGTGTTCTGTACAACTTCAACTACTTCTTCTTCGCTAACTTCAACTGCTTCTTCTTCACTAACTTCAACTTCATCAGCTTCAACTTCAGCTGCTTTATCGTATACTCCATTAGTTCTAAATAGTCTATCTACTGTAGCACTTGGTTTAGCTCCTTTACTTATCCAACTCATAGCTTTTTCATCATCCACTTTAACTGTTTTTGGTTCAGTCAATGGATCGTAATATCCAATTTCTTCAATCAATCTACCATCTCTTGAGTTTCTTGAATCAGCTACAACTATTCTATAAAAAGGATTCTTTTTAGATCCCATTCTTCTTAATCTAATTTTAACTGCCATTATTTTTCACCTCCTTCAAATATTATATAACATTAATTTATTTAGAAAAAGGGTAATCCAAATTTCCCTTTTTTCTTAATTGTTTTTTCCATATCAGTAAATTTCTTCATCATTTTTTTAGTTTCTTTAAATTGTTTTAGAAGCTTATTTACTTCTTGGACTGTATTCCCACTACCTTTAGCTATTCTCTTTCTTCTACTACTATCAATAATATCTGGATTATCTCTTTCTTTCTTAGTCATAGATTTTATAATTGCTTCTATCCTACTAATATCTTTTTCATTTATATCTAATCCTTTTAGAGCCTTAGCATCTATTCCAGGAATCATTCCCATTAATTGATCTAGTGGACCCATACTTTTCATCTGTTCTAATTGATCTAAAAAATCATCAAAAGTAAATTGCTGAGTTCTTATTTTTCTTTCTAATTCTATAGCTTTACTTTCATCCATACTAGATTGAGCTCTTTCAATTAAGGTTAATACATCTCCCATTCCTAAGATTCTAGAAGCCATTCTTTCAGGATAAAATTGTTCTAATTCTTCAAGTTTTTCTCCCATTCCCACAAATTTTATAGGTTTTTGTGTTACTGCTCTTATTGAAAGAGCTGCCCCACCTCTTGCATCACCATCTAATTTTGTAAGAATTACTCCTGATATTCCAAGAACATTATTAAAGTTATCAGCTACATTAACTGCATCTTGACCTGTCATAGCATCTAAAACTAATAATACTTCACTTGGGTTTACAGCATCGTATATATTTTTAATTTCATCCATAAGTTTTTCATCTATATGGAGTCTACCAGCTGTATCTATAATAATTACATCATTACCATGTTTCTTACCATGTTCAACAGAAGCTTTAGCAATATTTACCGGATCTTCTTTGTCACCCATTGAAAAAACAGGAACATCGACTCTTTCACCTACAACTTGTAACTGTTTTATTGCAGCTGGCCTATAAACATCACAAGCTACCAATAGTGGTCTCTTATTTTGTTTCTTCAAGTATAAAGCTAGTTTTCCTGAAGTAGTAGTTTTACCAGCACCTTGTAATCCACACATTAATATTATTGTGGGGTTGGAGCTAAAATCTATTTTTACTTCTTTTTCACCCATTAAATTAGTTAACTCTTCATTAACAATTTTTATCACTTGTTGTCCAGGTGTCAAACTATCCATTACTTCTCCACCAATTGCTCTTTCTTTCACAATTTTAATGAAGTCTTTAACTACTTTAAAGTTAACATCAGCTTCTAAAAGAGCAAGTCTGACTTCTCTCATTGCTGCATCTACATCTTTTTCAGATAGTTTACCTTTACCTTTTAACTTACCTAGAGCATTTTGAAGTTTTTCTGATAAACTTTCAAATACCATCAGTTTACTACCTCCCTACTATTATCCAATATTTCATTTCCTAATTCTAATATACTTCTAGATTTTTCTTGGATATTTGTATTGTTGGAATCTTTACCAATATTATTAATTTCTTCCGCAATTCTTAATATTTCTTGAATATTATTATATCTTCGATCAAATTTGTTTACTAGGCCTAGCTTGTCCTCATAAAGGTACAGTTTATTTTCAGCACGTTTTAAAGTATCAAAAACTGCTTGTCTAGTAATATTCAATTCTTCTCCAATTTCAGCAAGGCTTAAATCATGTATATAATATAATTCTATGGCTGCATATTGACTCTCACTAAGCATTTTTCCATAAAAATCATATAGAATACCAATTTCCACCAACTTCTCGACCATTATATCACCAACTAAATAGTAGTGTCAAGGGTTTTCCTTGACACTACTATTCTAGACTAATTATATATATTTGTCAACACTTTTAATTAAAAATTGCATCTACAAAATCATCTGTGTTAAAGCTTTGTAAATCCTCTATACCTTCCCCTACTCCTATTAATTTTATAGGTAATTGAAGTTCAGCCTGGAGCGCTATAACTACTCCGCCTTTAGCAGTACCATCTAGTTTAGTAAGGGCTACACCAGTTATACTGGCTACTTCTTTAAAAACTTTTGCTTGATTTATAGCATTTTGACCTGTAGTAGCATCTAATACTAATATAACTTCTTTAGTTGCTTCTCCATATTCTTTATCCACAACTCTAAATATTTTATTCAGCTCATTCATTAAATTTGATTTATTGTGAAGTCTTCCTGCAGTATCGCATATTAATATATCTGCTTTTCTGGCTTTAGCTGCCTGGATACCATCAAAAATAACTGCAGCAGGGTCTGACCCTTCTGTGTGAGCGATAAAGTCTGATCCAGATCTATCACTCCATTCCTTTAGCTGTTCAATAGCAGCTGCTCTAAAAGTATCTCCAGCAGCAATTAAAACTTTTTTACCACTATTTTTAAAGTTATATGATAATTTTCCAATAGTAGTAGTTTTACCTACACCATTTACTCCTACAACTAAAATAACTGCTGGTAAAGGTTCAATATTCAAACTATTATCCCTTACGGATTCGTTCATCAATTTCTTTATCTCATCTTTTAGCAGTTCTTTAACTTCAATTGGGTCCTTAGTTTTTTCTAATTTAATTCTTTCTCTCAAACGATCAATCAAGTTCATAGTAGTTGTAACTCCTACATCAGCTGTAATTAATACTTCTTCTAGATCTTCAAAGAGTTCTTCATCAATTTTTTTATAAGAATTTAAAACGCTATCTATTTTGCCAGATATATCATTTCTAGTTTTAGATAAACCATCCATAAGTTTTTCAAAAAAACCTGGCTTTTTTTTATTATTATCAGTTGGCTCTTCGTTTATTATAATATCTTCAATCAAATCTTCAATAATTACTTCTGTTTCATCTTCTTGTTCTATTATATCTTCAAGTTCTTCAATAGCTTCTTCATTTATAATGTCCTGATTTATTTCTTCTTCAGAAAACACCTTCTCCATGCTTTCTTCTATATGATCTTCTTCTTTGTTATTTTCTTCTTTTTTCCCTAAATTTTTAAACCAATTTAGCATTTAATCACCCCTACAATTATATTAACTGGCTTCTACCTCCATATTATCTTTTAATTTCACAGATATTAATTTACTAATTCCTTCTTCTGCCATAGTAACACCATATAATACATTAGCAATTTCCATTGTGGTTTTTCTATGGGTAATCAATATAAATTGAGTATCATCATTAAAGTGTTTCAAATAATTAGTATACCTACTTATATTTGCTTCATCTAAGGCAGCATCAATTTCATCTAAAATACAAAATGGTGCTGGTTTAGTCTTTAATATGGCAAATAATAATGCTACTGCAGTCAAGGATTTTTCTCCACCTGACAGTAGGCTTAAAGTCTGTAACTTCTTACCTGGTGGTTGAACAACTATTTCAATACCAGAGGTGAGCACATCTTCGCCTTCTTCTAATACTAGCTTAGCCGTACCTCCACTAAATAACACAGCAAATATCTCATTAAAATTATGATTTATTTCGTTAAATGAATGGATAAATTGTATTCTCATTTTCTTTTCTATATCTTTTATTATTTCTCTAAGGCTCTCTCTGCTAAACAACAAGTCCTCCTGTTGAGAAGTAATAAATTCTAATCTTTCTTTGGTTTTACTGTATTCTTCTATTGATCCTATATTTACACTACCTAATTCTTTTATTTCAAATTTCAAAGTTTTAACTTCTTCTGATGCCTTTTGCATATTTGGTATATCTATTTCATATGCCAAGCCACTTTCAAAAGTTAACTCATAATCCTCCAGTAGCTTGATATGATTATTTTCTACTTGAAGTTCATTTTTAGCCAACTTAATTTCTTGCTTGCTCTTTTGTCTTTCAAAAATAGATAATTTATTAGTAATGTCTTTTAATCTATTTTGTTCCTCATAAAATGTTTTCATAAAATTATTTTTATTCTCTGTTAAACGGTTAAATTCTTCAGAGGCTTCCTTCTCTTCAATTATTAAATTTTCTATTCTTTCTTGAACTAATATTTTTTCATTGTTTGTTGTTTCTAATTCCCTTTGAATTTCTAGTATATTGTTTTCTTTTTGGAATAATATGACCTTATTAGATTCTATTTCTAATAATTGAAGTCCTAGTTTATCATTTAAATTTCTAAGAGTATTTTCCATTATATTAATTTTAATTTTCAAATCAGTTAATTCATTCCCTGAACTTTCTTTGCTAGTTCTATATTTTTTTAAATCTTCAGTTAAATTTTTAACCTCAGAATCTAATTTATCTGCTTCAAGATCTAACTCTTCTAATTCTATCCTTAGTCCTTCTTTATTATGGCTTAAACCACCTATTTCTGTTTCTAAATTTAATATTTGATCAAATATTTTCTGTAATTCAACTTCAAGTCTTGAAATTTCATTTTTAAATACAGATTTATTGTTATTGTTTTCTAGTAATTCTAATTCAAGGTTCTTTTTATCTTCTTTGTTTTTTAGAATTATCCTTTCAACTTTTTCCATTTCTATATTATTAGATGAACTTTTACTTCTTAGTACATCTAAAGATTCTTGCAAATTGTTAATTTCTACATTTAATGATTTAATTCTATTTTTTCTATTTATTATACTTATTGTATTGTTTCCATAACTTCCACCAGTCATAGAACCTCCAGGATTAAGTACATCTCCATCTAAAGTTACTATTCTATTCATATGTTTATACTTACTAGAATATGCCATAGCACTTTCTATATCTTGAATAATAATTGTTCTACCTAATAAGTACTTAAATATATTTTCATAAATTTCATCATATTTTATAAGTTCATTACCTAAACCAAGAATATTATATTTTTCTATATCATTTTTATTTAAGTTTATAGAATTACCCTTTATAGTATTTAATGGTAGAAATGTTACACGGCCCAACCTATTAATTTTCAAATAATCTATTAGTCTCTTAGCATCTTCATCTTTATTCATAACTAAATTTTGTACGTTTGATCCCAAACTAATATCTATTGCCCGTTCAAATTTTTCATCAACTTTTAAAAGATCTGCTACTACTCCAAGATAACCTTCTTTCATATCTTTAGATTTATTTACAGCTAATAGTAAATTTTTTACACTTTTAAAATACCCTTCATAACCCTCTTCCATACTTCTATAAACACTTTGATTAGAAATTAAACCTTGAAGTTTAATTTCCATGTCTTTAATGGATTTATAATCGTCTTCTTGTGTGGTTGAAATTTTATTTTTTTGAATTAGAAGTTCATCCAGTGTTGAGCTTAATTCAGAAATACTATTTAATAGGATATCCTCTTCATATATTGTTTTTTTCAATAGTTCTTTATTGGTAATTAGTCTATTTTCCACATTTTCTTTTTCTAATTTTTGTTCATCTAGTCTTCTAGCTATGTTATCATTAAAAGAATCCATATTATCCAACTTATTTCTAATATCCGAAGCATTATTATATATATTTAGATATTCAGACTTAGTTTTTTCTATGTATTCTTCTTTATCTATAATCTGATTATCTATCTCCTTTGTTTTAGAATCTTTTTTTTCATATTCTTCATTTAAAGATTCTAAACTATCCTTTATAGATGATTTTTCGCTAATTAAATCTAGCTCCATATTTTTTATGTTCTCTAAAGAGCGATTTAAATCAGATTTTTCTTTAATTAATCTTTCTAGATCCTTTTTATGAAAGTTTTCTTTCTCTAAATGTAGAGTTATACTATTTTTCAACTGATCTAATGATCCACTAATACTTAATTTGGAACTTCTTGCTTCTTCAATTTTATTATCCATATCATCTATTGTGTTTTTAAGAAGATTATATTTTTCTTCTATAATATGTTTTTCTCTTTCGGATGTGCTGATTTCTAAATTTATTTCATCTATTTCTAGATTAATATTATCAATTTGAATATTAAACTTTTTTATTTCTTTAATAAAAATATTTACTTCTATTTCTCGTAATTTATTATAAAGTGATGTGAAGATTGTAGCCTTCTTTGATTCATCTTCAAGAACTAAAGCTTGCTTATTTATTTCATATATTAAATCCTTTATTCGGACTAAATTAGCTTGTGTTTTATCCAATTTTTTTTCTGAAGATTCTTTTCTCCACTTATATTTAACTATTTCTGCAGCTTCTTCGAAAATATTCCTTCTATCTTCCGGTCTATTGCTTAATATTTCTTCAATTCTACCTTGTCCAATAATTGAATACCCATCTTTCCCTATACCTGTATCCATAAATAACTCTTTAATGTCTTTTAGTCTACATGAATTTTTGTTTATATAATATTCACTTTCTCCAGATCTAAATACTCTTCTTGTTATCATGATTTCATTGTAATCTATAGGTATTAATTTATCCATATTGTCAAAAATAATAGATACTTCAGCATATCCTAAAGCTCTTCTCTTATCTGTACCTGAAAAGATAACATCTTCCATTTTATTCCCTCTAAGGTTTTTAATGCTCTGTTCTCCAAGAACCCACCTTATAGCGTCAGAAATATTGCTCTTCCCACTACCATTTGGTCCTACAATAGCAGTTATATCATCTTTAAATTCAATTTCTATTTTATCTGCAAATGATTTAAATCCTTGAATCTCAACTTTTTTCAAGTACAATATAAGCACCTCTTATCTATAAGTTCTGATTAGCTTCTGCATTTCTTCTTTCTTATCCATTTTATCATAAAAATCACCAATTGTAATATCCAAAGTATTCATATCCAAATTACTTTCAAATATCTGAATCTTTTTCAAATTAAATTTATCTTTGAAATAGATTATATTTGAAGACTTTTGACCAGCAATATTGGAAATGATTTTTTTATTTGAATTTATTATCATTATTTTATCTTCAGTATTTATATTTTTTTCTTTTAAAAACTGCTCAATTAATAATTTATAGATATTTGCTTCTACTAATTGTCTATATGCAGGATGAAAAGGTCCAGCAACAACATCTTTACCCAGTTGAATATTTTCCGTTGGCTGTAATCCGACTCTAATAACATTAATGCTTTCTAAATAAAACAAAATTAAAACTTTTGTAGTTATATCAATACTCTCATCAAGGCTTAGTGGCGAATATTCATTATTTAGGTATAAGTTTTCTAGATAGGTCTCTTTAATTACCAGTGTAGGATATATTCTTACACAATCAGGTTTCAATTTGATAAACTCATTGGCTGTATAGAGAGCTTTCTCCATAGTATCTCCTGGTAGTCCTAACATCATTTGTAATCCTAACTTAAAACCCTGCTCCTTAATCAATTCGGAGGCCTTATATACATCAGCAGATGTATGTCCACGTTCACTAAGAAATAATACTTCATCATCAAGAGATTGACATCCTAATTCTATTGTATTTACACCAAATTTTTTTAGATTATTTAGGATTTTAAGATTAATTGCGTCTGGTCGTGTGGAAAGTCTAATTTCATCTATTCTACCGTCTAATTTATATTTATTAGGAACTTCCAATAGCTGGCTTTGAATGTCTAGTTCTATTGCTGTAAAACTTCCTCCATAAAAAGCTACTTCAACAAATGCATCTTTTTTAAAAGATTTCAAATGTTCATCTATTATATTTTCTACTTCTAAAGCAGTTGTATTAGTAGACAAACCTGTAATCTTTTTTTGATTACAAAATACACAATCATGAGGACATCCAAAATGCGGTACAAATATAGGTATTATATAATGCCTACTCATCCTGAATACCCATATTTTCTAAAGCATTTTTTGCAGCAGATTGTTCAGCCTCTTTTTTGTTTCTTCCTGAACCTGTACCTATGATTATTTCATTTATTACTACATTCATATAAAACACTTTATTATGATCTGGTCCTTCCTCTTTGTAAACTAAATATTCTAACCTAGCTTTATTAGTTTTTTGCATTATTTCTTGTAATTCAGTTTTATAATCTATAAATAAATTACCTCTATCTACGGCTTGTACTATGCCAGCCTCAAACCTTTTTAACATCAAAATATTCACTGTCTCAAAGTCACTATCCATATAAATAGCACCCGTAATAGCCTCACTAGCGTCTGCTAAAATAGATTCTCTACCTCTACCTCCAGTTGTTTCTTCTCCCTTCCCTAGAAGCAGATATCTACCTAAGTTAATCTTTTCAGCTGCTTTTGCTAAGGAGGATTCACATACTACCTTAGCTCTTATTTTTGTTAATTCACCCTCTGGGTAATTAGGGTACTTCTTATATAGATATTGACTTACTATAAGACTTAAAACCGTATCTCCTAAGAATTCCAACCTTTCGTTATAACCTTCTACTCCTAATTTGTTTTCATTGGCGTAGGAGCTATGAGTAAGGGCTGTAATTAAAAGCTCTTCATCTTTGAAAAAATAATTTAAGTCTTTTTGTAAAGGTTCAAAAAACTTCATATTCAATTTATTTTTCCTCATATCCATTCTCCTCATCAAAAAAGATTAGTAGAAAGGCTCTAAAAAGAGCCTTTATTAATTATCTTCATTTAAATTTCTTTTTATATATTCCAAAGCATCTCCAAGTGTTTTTATAGAATCTAAATCTTCATCTTCTATTTCAAGCCCAAATTCATCTTCTAATGCCATTATCAACTCTACTAGATCTAATGAATCAGCATTTAAGTCATCTCTAAATGAAGTTTCAATATTTATATTACTAGCCTCTACATTAAATTGAGTTACTACAATATCTTTGATTTTTTCTAAAAGCATTTTATAACCTCCATTTTAATATTCTATTTATCATCAAAATTAATATTATTTGTAATAATACTAATTACATCTTTTTCTATAAAATTCATTAACTGTTTAATTGCATTTTTTATAGCATATGCATCTGAACTACCGTGAGCCTTTACTACGGGTTTCTTAGTTCCTAAAAGTGGAGCTCCACCATATTCTCTATAGTCCATTTTGCCTTTTAGTTCTTTTAGTCCAGGTTTCAATAGAAGTGCACCTATTTTAGTCCCTGTGTTTTTTAGAAAGATTTCTTTTAAGTGATCAAAAATTGAAATCGCCATACCCTCAGTCAATTTTAGCACTATATTTCCTACAAAGCCATCACATATTATTACATCAACAATACCTGTTGGAAGATCTCTACCTTCTACATTTCCAATAAAGTTAATCTTACTATTTTTAAGAAGATCATAAGCTTCTTTTGTGAGAGCATTACCTTTACCTTCTTCAGTACCTATATTAACAAGACCCACTTTTGGTTTTTCAATTCCCATAACATGTTCCATGTAAATAGATCCCATAATACCAAATTGATTTAGGTATTCAGGTTTACAATCTACATTTGCACCACCATCTACTAGAAGAGAAAGACCTTTTATAGTAGGATAGGCAGTAGCTAATGCAGCTCTGTCCACGCCTTGTATTCTTTTAATTATGAAAAGCCCTCCTGCTAGTAATGCACCTGTGTTTCCAGCAGATACAAAACCGTCTCCTAAACCATCAGATAGAGCTTTTAAACCTACTACCATAGAAGAATCTTTTTTTCTTCTAATAGCTAGTGCAGGATCATCATCATTTGTAATCACTGATTCTGAATTCAAAATTTCAATTTTCTCTTTAGGATAAGTGTATTTCCATAATTCAGCCCTAATTATTTCTTCATTACCTACTATAATAATATTAATATCATATTCTAATACAGCATCTACTGAACCTTTAACTATTTCTATAGGTGAATTATCTCCCCCCATACCATCTACTATAATTTTCATCATATTCCTCCTGACTGGTTGGAATTTTCTACCATTGATAATAAATATATATGAGACTTAAGAAAATAGCAATATAGAATTAAAAAAAGATAGTGAAAAGACTCACTATCTTGCTTTAACTATTCAACTACAATCGCTTCTCTATTTTTATAATAACCACAGTTTCCACATATTCTATGTGGTTGTTTTGGCTCATGACATTGTGGACATTCTGAAATAGTAGCTTTATTAAGTCTATAAGATGACGCTCTTCTTTTGTTCTTTCTTTGTTTAGACGTTTTTCGCTTTGGTACTGCCATTTAAGACACCTCCTTAATTCTTTGGAAAAAGATTCTTTAGTTTCTCAAATCGTAGATCAGTGTTTTCAATAACACAATCACATGATTCTTTATTTAGGTCTACACCACAGTTTAAGCAAAGTCCCTTGCAATCATTGTCACATAGGGTTTTCATAGGCAAAGATCCAACTACTTGACTCAAAATATATTCTTTTGGATTAAAGAGGCCTTTATTATAAGCAAATATCTCTTCTGTTTCCATGTCATAACTTTCGTCTTCTATCTCATTGCTATATGAATTTTCGTCACTATCAACTAATCTTCCTGATAAGCTTGTTTTAATATCTGAAATTGTCTCTTGTAAACATCTATCACATTGGCTTTTATACTTATAAATTATATCCAAATGTAGTAAATTGACTCCATCAACCTTAAATACACTACCACTATAGTTAATTGGTCCAACAATTTCAAATAGATCGCTTTTTAGTTCTTCCGTGTCACTTTCTTCAACACCTTCTATATGGTGTACCTTGTCAGTTCCATTTAAAAACCTTGCTAGATCAAATATCATTTATTTCACCTCTTAAACTAACACAGTTTATTATATAAAGTAGTACTAGGTTTGTCAAGAATTATCTATTATTAACTAGTTCTAATGTATCTCTTGCTATCATCAACTCTTCATTAGTTGGTATTACTAATATTTGTGCACTTGCAAAACCTCTACTAATAGCAGCTTCTACTCCTCTGGTTTTGTTTAATTCTTTATCGATAATTATATTTAAACATTCCAAACCATTACATATTTCTTCTCTTATCATTTGAGAATTTTCTCCAATGCCTGCAGTGAAAACTAATACATCTACTCGGCACATTTGAGCTGCATATGCTGCAACATACTTAGTAACTCTATTACAGAATACATCTAAGGCTAATTTTGCTCTTTCATTGCCTTTTTCAGCTTCAACTTCTAAATCTCTAAAATCACTGCTAATTCCTGAAAGTCCTAATACACCGGATTTCTTATTTAACATATCATTTACTTCATCAAAAGTCATATTTTCTTTATTCATTATAAAAGTAATTATTGCTGGATCTATATCTCCAGATCTAGTACCCATAGCTAATCCTTCTAAAGGTGTAAAGCCCATGCTTGTATCTATTGATTCTCCACCCTTAACTGCTGTGACAGAAGATCCATTTCCTAAGTGACAAGTAACTATGTTTAAATCTTTGATATCTTTACCTAAAATCTCAGCTGCTCTATTAGCTACGTATTTATGAGATGTACCATGGAATCCATATCTTCTTATTTTATATTTTTCATATAGTTCATAAGGTATAGCATACATATAGTTTTCAGCTGGAATTGTTTGGTGGAATGCTGTATCAAATACTGCTACCATTGGTGTATTTGGCATTAATTCTTTACAAGCATTAATCCCCATAACATTTGGTGGATTATGTAATGGAGCTAATTCAACACAATCTTCAATTGCTTTCATAACATCATCATCAATTATAACTGATTCTGAGAAGTATTCTCCACCGTGAACAACTCTGTGTCCCACAGCATTGATTTCATCCATAGATTTAATAGCACCAAAATTTGGGTCTACTATGGCATCTAAAACTATTTCTAGTGCTCTTTTATGGTCGTCCATTGGTTCTTCTATAATTTCCTTATCCTTACCAGTAGTTTCATGTATAAGTTTTGAACCTTCAATACCAATTCTTTCTACTAGTCCTTTAGCTAAAACTATTTCACCATTCATATCTACCAATTGATATTTTAATGAAGAGCTTCCGCTATTTATTACAAGAATATTCATTTACATACCTCCTATTAGTCTATCACTATACAATATAGACTATTATACACTAAAAATCAACTGTTATAAAGCTAAGTTAGAAATAATTTACCTGTTATTTAATAAAGCTATTATGATATAATTTAATAAATATGTTTTGGGAGGTTAAAATGAAAATTCTTGGTCTTGTTACTGAATATAATCCATTTCACTTTGGACATAAATATCACTTAGAAAAATCTATGGAACTTACCTCATCTACCCATTCCATTGCTGTAATGAGCAGTTCTTTTGTACAAAGAGGAGAACCCTCCTTAATAGATAAATGGAGTAAAGCTAAAATGGCTATTGATAATGGAGTTGATTTAGTAATTGAATTACCCTTCGTATATTCTTCCCAAAGTGCAGAGTATTTTGCTCATGGTGCAGTAAACATATTAAATCAGATCAATGTAGTTGATTACATGAGTTTTGGAACTGAAATTGATGAAATAAAAATTCTGGAAGAATTGGCAAAATTATTTTTAGAAGAACCCATGCTTTTTAAAAATAATTTAAAATACTTTCTTTCACTAGGATATTCTTTCTCAGTGTCTAGAAGCAAAGCTGTAGAAGAGTATTATATTTTAGAAGAAAATAAGGATATTTATTCTAATGTATTAAAAGGTTCTAATAATATACTTGCCATTGAATATTTAAAAGCCTTATATAGACTAGAATCTAAAATTAAACCTATAGCTATAGAAAGAATAGGAAGTAACTACAAAGATTTAGGAGTATTGGAAGGTTATGCTTCTGCTACAGGAATTAGAAACAAAATATTCCAAAATGGATTATCTTCTGTGGAAGATTTATTACCTGAACATTCATTTACTATATTAAAAGAATACCAAAATAAATTTAAAAATTTTAATAGAATAGAAAACTATGAAAAGATTTTTAATTATCTACTTCGTATAAAAGATGTGGAAAGCAAGATACAGTTATTGCTTCATATAGAAAATGGTCTAGAGAATAGAATTATAAAAACAGGAAAAACATCTCTTAGTATAAAAGAAATTATAGAAAACACTTCTACCAAAAGATATCCTTTAACTAAGGTACAAAGATTGTTTATCCACCTATTAAATAATATGGATGGTAAAACAATTCTAAAATTATATAATAATGAACCTCAGTATATTAGGGTTTTAGGATCTAATAAAAAGGGCTTTGAAATATTAAACAAAATAAAGCATTCTTCAGATATTAATATTATAAGTAAATATGCAGACTATAAATCACTTAACAACAAAATTATAAATGAGTTTTTATTATTTGAAGAACAAGCTACAGATCTGTTTTTCTTAGGTCTTCACCTAGAAAAACCTTTAGTTGATTTAGACTATATAACTACACCATATTATCTTAAAGAAAAAAAGAGCTAAGGGCTTAGTTCCCGCCTCTTAACTCTTTTCTATTTTCATTGAGATCATGAATGACCACTTTTAAACTCTCTTGTGTTTCCATAAGTAATGTATCTGCATATTCCATGGCACCGATTCTAAGTTCCTTAGCATTTGCTTGAGCTTTATGAATAATTTCTTCAGCTCTTTGATTTGCCATTTTAGATATTCCATCTTCTTGTAACATCTCTTCTAACTTTTTCTCTGCTTCGCTTAATAGATTATTTGCATCCCCTTGAGCATCTGATAATATTCGTTCTCTTTCTTCCTTAATCCAGGCTGCTTGTTTTATTTCATCTGGAAGTTTTATTCTTAATTCTTTTATTATATCCAATAACTCATTCTTATCTACCATTACCTTACTAGAAAAAGGTAATGAGCTTCCTGCTTCTACAATGTCTTCAACTTCATCTATTAGTCTTAATACTTCCATAATTATTTACCCTCCTTATTTTTATCTTTAAGAGCTTTTTCTACAATTGGTGGTACAAAACATCTAACATCTCCACCTAACATGGAGATTTCTTTTACTATGCTAGAACTCAGATAAACAAACTCTGTACTAGAAACCATAAATAAAGTTTCTAAGTCACTATTAAGTTTTTTATTAACCAAGGCCATTTGCATTTCATATTCATAATCAGATACTGCTCTTAATCCTCTAACCATAGTAGTACATTTTTTTTCTACTGCATATTCACTTAGCAGACCAGAAAAACTGTCTATTTCAACGTTTTTCAGGTGGGAAGTTGTTTCTTTTAAAAATCCCATTTTTTCTTCTATAGTAAATACAGATTTTTTTGAAGGATTATTTAAAACAGCTACTATAACTTGTTCGAATTGCTTTGAGCATCTTTCAATTATATCTAAGTGCCCATTTGTAACTGGATCAAAACTACCTGGATAGACAACATTCATTTAACTCCTCCTAAAATTTATGTATTCTATAAAAATCTAATGTAACACTACCATAGTATTTTGTTTTATATTTAATAAAATCAAATAGGTCCTCTTCTAAAAGCAACTCTCTTTCATGTTCAACTATAATGATGCCTTCTGGGTCTAATATTTTTTTATTACCTATAGTTTCTATGATATCCAATAGCAAATCTTTATTCTTAAAAGGAGGATCTAAATATATATAATCGAATAAGATTCCATTGTTATGAAACTTATTTATAGCTTTCTTTCCGTCACTTTTTATTATTTCGCTACTAGCTAAAAAGTCGGTATGATTTAAGTTATCTTTAATTATAGATAAGCTAATTGGCGATATATCAACAAAATAGGATTTTTTTGCACCTCTACTTAAAAATTCTATTCCAATAGACCCTGAACCAGCAAATAAATCTAATACAACAGATTCCTCATTAATGATTCCCAAGATGTTAAAAAGCGATTCTTTTATTCTATCTTCTGTTGGTCTTACATCTAGTCCCTTTGGTGCTTTTAATTTATGTCCCTTTTTAATTCCTGAAATAACTCTCAATTTTATTTCTCCTTTAGATAAATTATTATCATTTTAACATATAAAAGAGAAATAATAAAACATTAATTGAAAATTAAGTCTTCTCCAATATCTTTAAACATATTTTTAACTTTTAATCTTAGCCCTTTATGTTCGTCTTTAGATAAATTATTGTCTACTTTCATTATTTCTTGAGCTTCATTTTGTACTAATTTTAATATATCAATATCTGTTATTAGATTAGCAATTTTAAGTTCAGGTAATCCATGCTGTCTAGTTCCAAAAAACTCACCAGGCCCTCTTAACTCTAAGTCTTTTTCAGAAATTACAAATCCATCGCTGGAAGCCTGAAGAATTCTCATTCTTTCTCTTGCCACTGGATTATTGCTGGCATTTAGTAATACACAATATGATTGGTATTCTCCTCTACCTACTCTACCTCTTAATTGATGCAATTGTGCTAGTCCAAATCTTTCTGCATTATAAACAACCATTATGTTTGAATTTGGTACATTGACCCCTACTTCAATAACAGTAGTTGAAATCAAAATATCTAATTCATGATTTTTAAACTTCTCCATTATCTGATCCTTATCCTTAGATTTCATTTTACCATGAAGCAGACCTAAATTATAGTTATTAAATACTTCTGACTTTAATTTTTCATATAACATTTCAGCTGAGTTAAGATCTAGGGTTTCTGATTCTTCTATTAAGGGACATACTATATAAGCTTGCCTACCTTGTAAGAGTTGTTTTTCTATAAATTTATGCACTCGCTCTTCCATATTAAAACCTACAGCATAGGTTTCTATTTCTTTTCTACCTGGAGGTAATTCATCTATTATAGATATATCTAAGTCCCCATATAATATAAGTGCTAAGGTTCTAGGTATTGGCGTAGCTGTCATAACTAATATATCTGGATTAATACCTTTTTGATTTAAGACAGATCTTTGTTTTACTCCAAATCTATGTTGTTCATCTGTTATTGCTAATCCTAAATTATGGAATTCAACATGATCTTGAATAATTGCATGAGTACCAACTATAATATGAATACTTCCATTTTTTAAATCTTCTAGAATATTAGTCTTAGTTTTATTAGTCAAACTACCAACTAATAATTCACATCTTATTCCATAATGATCAAAAAAACTTTTTAAAGAATCATAATGTTGTGTTGCTAATATTTCAGTGGGTGCCATCATAGCTGCTTGGTAGCCCGATTTAATAGCTCTATACATTGCTAAAACTGCGATTATGGTTTTACCTGACCCTACGTCTCCTTGTACCAATCTATTCATTTGTTTCGATTTGTCCATATCCAATTCTATCTCTTTTATAACTTTATTCTGAGCTCCAGTAAGTGAAAAAGGTAAACCCTTTATAAAATCTTCCATTTCCAATGGTCTATTAAATACAATACCAGATTCTTTGGTATAGCTTTTATTTTTAATTATAAACAAACCTAATTGAAGAACTAATAACTCTTCAAAAACCAATCTAAATCTACTTCTCTTTAATGCATCTATATTTGTTGGATAATGTATATTCTTTAAACTTTCCTTAATACCTAACATATTGTACTTTTCTATTAATTCTTTAGGTAATACATCATCTATGTAATCTAGGTTATTATTTAGAGAATAACTTACTATTCGCATAAGCTCATTATTGGTTAATCCTTCTGTCAACGGATAAATGGGCAATATTCTACCTGTCTTTTGAGTTTTATCAAGTGTTTCAAAAACTGGATTCATTATTTGAAGTTCAAATCCCATCTTATTGATTTTCCCATTTACTCTATAGGTTTCTCCCAGCTTAAATTTATCTTTTAAATACTCTTGATTAAACCAAATTAAATAACCTATTCCACTTTCATCTTTAATGGGAACTTTCAATATAGACATGTTCCGTCTAGGTCTAATAACGCTAGGAGCACCTGTTATTTCAACTTCTATAGTAGCTTTTTCTCCTATAATAGACTCTCTTATTGTGCTGACTTTAGTTCTATCATCATAATCTCTAGGTATAAAATATATTAAATCCTCTATAGTTTCTACATTTAGTCTTTTTAAACTATAGGCCTTTTTAGGGCCAATCCCTTTAATATATTGAACGCTGCTAGATAAGTTTTCCATAAATTTGCCTCCTAAAACAACAATTGCAAAAAACCCTACAAGAGTAGGGTTTATTCTAGTGAAAAAATATAATAATATAGTGGCTGTCCACCATATACAAGTTCAATATCTAAATCAGAATATTTTTCTTCTAATTTTTTGACTAATTCTTCTGTATAATCTGCCTCTAAATCACTACCATAAAAAATAGTAATAATTGATATATCCTCTGTCATCATGTCTTGGATTAATTCAAGGGAAACAGTGTTGATTTCAGTTCCTTTAGTTACAATATCCCCATGGGCTAAACCAATAATATCATCCTTGTTTATTTTAGTATTGTTAAATTCAGTATCTCTTACTGCATAGGTAATTTGTCCTGTTAATACTGTTTTTATAGCTTCAGTCATATTCTCCATATTCTCATCTAAGGTCAGGTCCTCATTAAATGCTAAAAGAGCTGAAATTCCTTCTGGGATAGATTTTGTATTTAACACAGAAACATTTCTATCTGTAACATATTTTACTTGTTCTGCTGCTAAAATTATATTTCCATTGTTAGGTAATATAATTACATTTTTTCCACTGGTAGATTCCACTGCAGATAAAATATCTTCTGTACTAGGATTCATAGTTTGTCCACCTGGTACAACAAAATCTACATTTAGACTTTTAAATACCTGATCAACACCTTCACCTATTGAAATAGATACAAAAGAATATTCTTTATCTAATTCTGTAATCTTTGCTTTAGAAGCATCTTCTCTTTTTAATTCTTCTAATTTTAATTCTTCTTTTAAAAGTACTTCTTCATGCTGGTATTTCATATTATCAATTTTAATATCAGTTAATTCTCCTAATGATAGTGCCTTCTGCAATACTTCACCAGGATTATTTGTATGAATATGAACTTTTATTAGCCCTTCTCCCCCAACTACCATTAAGGAATCTCCTTGAATAGCTAGTTCATTTCTAAAACTTTCGATATCACTATGACTACTATTTATCATAAATTCTGTGCAATACCCAAATTCTATATTATCAGTATCAATTGGTTTTCTGTGATATTCTTTTACAGTAGATGCATCCTCTAAAGTTAGTTGTACACTAGGCTCTATTCCAGATAGTCCATTGAAAGCTCCTTGTAGTATATACATAAATCCTTTACCACCAGCATCTACTACTCCTGCTTGTTTTAGCACTGGAAGTAAATCTGGTGTTCTAGCCAGTGATTTATTACCATGTTCAATAACTTTTATCAAAAATTGAAGAATATCCTTTTCTTCTTTACGTATAGAATAAGCAAATTCTCCACATTCTCGAGCAACTGTCAGTATTGTTCCTTCAGTTGGTTTCATAACTGCTTTGTAAGCCGTCTCTGACGCTTGTTTTAAGCCTTCAGCCAGTGTTATGGTGTCAATGGTTGACTTTCCTTTTAATGCATTAGCAAAGCCTCTAAATAGCTGTGATAGGATTACTCCAGAATTCCCTCTAGCTCCCATTAAAGAACCTTGGCTAGTGGCCAAAGCTATTTTATAACAATTATCTTCTTCTATAGCCATTCCTTGCTTTAAGGCTGACTTCATAGTTAAACTCATATTGGTTCCAGTATCACCATCAGGCACTGGAAAAACGTTTAAAGAGTTAATTTCCTCTTTGTTAGCTTCAAGAAGTGCTGCAGCACCTTCCAGTGCTTTTTTAAGCAATACTCCATCTATTATTTCTATTATCAAGTATAGTACCTCCTTAAACTACTTTTCAACTCTTATTCCTTGTACATGAACATTTATTTTATCTACTTTTACACCAGTTATTTTTTCTACGCTAAATTTAACTCTCTCAATTATATTTTGAGCAACAACTGATATTTTAACACCATATTCTAAGATAACATGCAGATCAATAGTCAATATATTATCTTTTGATGCTACCCTAATACCTTTAGATAAATAATCCCATTTTAAAAGTTCAAAGAGTCCATCAGTTGCATTTTTAGAAGCCATACCTACTATCCCATAACTCTCCATTGCAGATAAACCTGCTAGTGTTGCTATTACATTATCATCAATAGTTATTAGTCCCAGGTCTGTATTAGTTTTGGCTGGCATAAACAATCGCCTCCTCATATTTATATAGCATATATTATATATTACATTAAAAATACTAATAGTTCAACTATTTACTTTTATTATTAGAAATAGTTTTAGATTTTAGTTGCATTGTAGTAGAATTTTGTGTTAAAATGTAAGTTGTTATTATTGAATAATATAAACATACTTATAGGGTATTTGTGCATTAAATTAAGGAGGTGTTTTTAATGGCTAAAATTTGTGAAGTTTGTGGCAAAAAGAAAGTTTTTGGAAATAAAGTAACTTTCTCAAACAAAAAGAATCCAAGAAGTTTTTCACCTAACATTAGAACCGTGAGAGCAGTTGTAAATGGTTCAGTTAGAAGAGTTAAAGTATGTACAAGATGTTTAAGATCCGGATATGTTGAAAGAGCGTTGTAGGCTTAATATAAAAGGAACATAAATAGGGCTTCCATTATCGATTAATGGGAAGCCCTATTTTAATGCCTTAAATAATAATTATAGATCTTTTGATTGAATAACTAAGGCTTCACCTTTTAAAATAGTAATAGTAGCAAATTCTTCAGTTATTTTATTGCTTATTCCTCTGGTTGTACCAAATTCTAGATCCTGATTTTCTAATGAATATAAAAATCCACTTGCACTTACCCGTATTCCATCTAAGCTTATAGGTATAATAGAAGTATAATAGTTCAACCTTTTTTTTAGTATTATTGAATTCTCTACTAAGTTTATAGTATTATTCTCATTTATAATACTACATTTTATCCCTTTTTTATTCATCTTTCTTAAAAGGAATATATTAGCTAAGGAATGATCCATTCTAGATCCTATACCTCCTATAATTGTTATCTCACTATATCCATTTGATATTAAATAATCTACTGCTAATTCAGTATCAGTTTCATTCTTCATTACAGGATATATTTCTATAGGTATATTTTTGCTCTTTATATAATTTTTTCCATCTTTTGTAATTGAATCTAAATCTCCTAATACTAAATTAGGAATCAAATCTAATTTCATTAGGTGATTCAACCCACCATCGGCACAGAGAATAAAATTGTTTTTCTGAACTAGGGAATTTAATAAATCATAATCTACTATTCTACCGCTAGCTATAATAAGTGCTTTCATGATTTCACCCCTACACTTGGATAAATCTTTTAATAGGCTTCCAAATTAAAATAATAATTACAACAGAAATAAATAGTTCAGGTACTAAAAATGAAGCATTATACCCTAATGAATATAACCAAGGATTCATATCTCCTGCATATTCAGCAAAGAATATTACTCCGGACAATACATGTGCAATCATTCTTCCCATTACAGCTAAAGAAATTCCTAAAGCTATTTTTATTATATCACTTTTTTTATCTTTATCCTTCATCACGTAAAAGATACCTGCTAATCCTAATAGACCATATCCTATTGGATAGTCTAATAATGCTTGTACCGGATGATAAAAGGAAGGTTTTATGATAAAATCTATAATTCCATAAGCTGCTCCTACTGTTATACCAGGAATAAATCCCCATTTTAAAGCAAATAACAAGATGGGTACCATACTACCTGCAGTAACTGAGCCACCATTTGGCATCTGAAAAATTTTAATTAATGATAATAATATTGATAAGGAAATCATTATGCCTCCTTCAGCTAGCATTCTAACATTCCAATTTTTATTCATATATACCTCCCAAAAACAAAATATACCCATTACCTTATAGGCAATGGGTATTTAAATACAAATACACACTTTCCTACGCTAGAATTACCTAGTTCAGGTTTTAAGGGTCGTGAAAATTTCACTCTCAGCTTTTAGCTCCCCTAGTGTTAAAACTCTTATTCTCTTATTTACATGATATCATAGATAAATTATTTATACAATTAATTCTTTAAATTCACGTGTTCTCTCTTCTATGTTTTCAGCACCAAATATATCTGATCCCGCTACTAAAAGATCCGCACCACAATTATATATCTCAACCGCGTTCCCTAATTTTATTCCCCCATCTACTTCTAAGATTATATCTAAATCTCTTTCATCAATCATCTTTCTAAGTGATTTTATTTTACCCTTCATAGCTTGGATAAAAGATTGTCCCCCAAATCCAGGGTTAACAGTCATTATTAAGACTAAATCTATGTCTTCTAAGACATATTCTAATGTATGAAGAGAAGTTGCTGGGTTTAGAGATACTCCAGCCTTAACTCCATAAGACTTTATTTCTTGAATAGTTCTGTGGAGGTGTGTGGTTGCTTCTTGATGTACAGTTATTATATCTGCACCAGCAAGGACAAAGTCTTTTATAAATCTTTCTGGTTTCTGGATCATTAAGTGAACATCAAATGGTAATTTTGTTATCGCTCTAAGTTTCTTTATAACTGGAGCTCCAAATGTAATATTTGGTACATACATACCATCCATTACATCTAAATGTAGATAATCAGCTCCACCATTTTCTATTTTTTTAATTTCTTCCCTCAGGTTCGCAAAATCTGCAGATAATAAGGAAGGGGCTATTTTAATCATATTAGTACCTCCTATTGCTCTTAATTTCTTGCAATAATAGCAAGTAATTTTCATATCTTAACTGATTTATATTTCCAGTGTTAACATTAGCCTTTACAGCACAATCTGGTTCTTGATCATGAAGACAAGATAAAAATCTACATTCCTCACCATACTTAGAAATTTCTCTAAAATAATCTCTTAATTCTACTGGATCTTGGATGAAGTCTAAATGTAAAGAGCTAAAACCAGGAGTGTCTAAAACAAAAGAATTATGGTCCAAATCCAGCAATTCCACATGCCTGGTGGTATGCTTACCCCTTTTAGATTTTGTACTTATATCTCCTATTTTTAATTGCAATTTTGGATTCACAGCATTTAAAAGTGAAGACTTACCTGCACCTGAAGGTCCCGCTATGACTGTAATATTATCATTTAAAGCTAATTTTAAATCTTCAACACCAATACTTTCCACAATGCTACTAATTATTACTTCATAACCTGCTTTTTTGTATATTTTACTCAATAATAGTGCCGCTTCTTCATCTAAATCTTCTTTATTTAGACAAATGATTGTTTTAAGTCCTTCATACTCCGCCATTAATAAAAACTTATCTAATAACCAAGTATTTATATCAGGATTTTTTATACTCATAACTATTATTGCTTGGGTTACATTAGCTACAGGAGGCCTGGATAGTTCGGAAGTTCTTGGATATATTTTATCTATATATCCACTGCCATCTTCTTCACTAATTCTTATGTTTACATGATCTCCCACTAAGGGAGTAATGTTTTCATCTCTAAAAAGTCCTCTTGCTCTACTTTCAACAATTCCTTCAGAAGTTTTAACATAGTAAAAACCACCTATACCTTTAACAATAATTCCACTTAGCATATAGTATACTCCTTTTTATTAATCCTTTTTAATCTCAGTGTATTGCAACTCATCGTCATATAGAACATCAAATTGAGCACCTTTTATTCCCTTTAGAGGGATTAATATTTCTCCATCATCAGCATTATGAGTTTTCTTATATTGGATACTAACAACTCCATCTTGAGTTCTAACTATTTTAATTTCCGTAGTAGGTTTTTCTTGAGGAGGTGATACTAAAAAAGTTATTTGAGTTTCAACTTCTACAGGTTCTTCTACTGGCTCTTCTTCTACAGGTTCTTCCTCTTCTGGCTCTTCCTCCACTGGTTCAGGAGGTCCATCACTAACGATAAAATCAACTGAAGTACCAGTTTCTAATTCATTGCCTTGGCCATATTCTTGCCAAGTAATTATTCCTTTTTCTACGCTGTCGCTAGGTTCTGGAGTAACTTGACCCACAGATAATCCTAGTAAACCCAATTCAGAATAAGCAGCATTTATATCTTTTCCCACTAATTGAATCATTATAACTGTTTTAACTTCAGTTCCCTGACTTACTACAAACTCTATTCTGCTACCCGGTGCAACTTTTTCAAATGCTTCTGGCTTTTGTCTTATAATTACATTTATAGGTATGGTTTCTGAATATTCATAGGATGGTTGTCCCACTGTAAAACCTTCTGATTTAATAAGAGATTCTGCTTCAGCTACCTCAGAATTTACAACATTAGGTACTGGTATTAAATCCATACCCTCACTAATAGTTACCTGTATAGGATATCCTTTTTTAACTTTAGAACCTTGATTCTCACTCTGTGTTACTACTTGATCTTTATCAAAATCAGGGTCTTTAACTGTTCCTATTATTTCAAATTTAAGACCAAGTTTTTCTATTTCAGATTTAGCAACTGCTTTATCTAGACCAATAATTTTGGGTACGATTATCTCATCAACTTGAATAAAACCTTTTAATCTAGCAATACCAAGACTAATCCCAGTAACTAATAAGAATGCTAATAATATACCTAAGAATATCATTAAGCCTCCTCCACCTGGTTTCTTGTCTTTATTCTTGTCTTTATTCTTCTTTTTACTAGTTTTATCATTTTTCACATCTATCACACTCTCATCTTTAACTATAGGTATAATTCTTGTGTTTGAGTCCAGTTCGGATTCCTCTGATTCAGTAGTTCTAAATGCACTTAATGAATCTATGTTTTTTAAATCTTTTATTAAATCTCTTATATTACTATAACGGTCACCTTGTCTTTTTTGAACACATTTAAGTATAATAGATTCTAATCCTACAGGTATTGTATTATCCAATTCTCTTGGGGGAACTATATCATCTTGAACGTGTTTAAGAGCCACTGTAATTGCACTATCACCATCATAGGGTAATTTACCAGTGATCATTTCATACATTACAATTCCCAGTGAATATATATCAGATTTTTCATCTGTATATCCACCTCTTGCTTGTTCTGGAGAAAAATAATGCACTGAACCTAAAACATCAGATGATGTAGTTACAGTAGAAGAAGTTGCAGCTCTAGCAATACCAAAATCAGTTACTTTAACCCTTTTATCACTTGTTAGCATTATATTTTGTGGCTTTATGTCTCTGTGAACAATACCGTTTCTATGTGCATTATCAAGAGCCTCTGCTATTTGAATCGAATAATCTATAGTATCCTCAAGATTAAATGCACCATTTTCTTTAATAATCTCTTTTAAATTTTTTCCACTAATATACTCCATAACAATATAATGAATCTTTTTAATACCATCATCTTCTACACCTACATCATATATATTTACAATATTTGGGTGTGAAAGACTAGCTGCGGCTTGAGATTCTCTTTTGAACTTTCTTATAAATTCTTCATCATCTATAAATTCATCTTTTAGAATTTTAATAGCCACAAATCTATCTAACAATCTACATTTAGCTTTATAGACTATTGCCATACCACCTGTACCAATTTGTTCTAAAATTTCATATCTATTACCTAATATTTTACCTATCATCTCTTCACCTCTATCATACTAGTTTTATGGCTATAACCGTTATATTATCTTTGCCACCATTAATTTTAGCTTTATTTACTAAATCTTCACTGGCTTTACTAACTGATGGTATTGTATTAAAAGTATTTAATATTTCTAAATCACTTACCATATTAGAAAGTCCATCACTACATATAAATAATATATTATTCCGAATTATTTTTTTCTTTATTATATCTACTTCTATATCATTACTAGTACCCACTGCTCTAGTAATCATGTTTCTTTGAGGGTGAGTTTTGCCTTCTTCAATTGTTATACTACCATTTTTCACTAATTCTTGTACCAGTGAATGGTCTTCTGTAATTTGTGTAATACTATTTTTTTCTATAAAATAGGCACGACTATCCCCAACATGACCTATGTAAATATTGTCCTGTAAAATATAGGCTAGTGTAATTGTAGTCCCCATACCATTAAAAACCTTACATCCTAGCGACTCTTTGTAGATTTCATCATTGGCTAATTTTATTGAATTTTTGATTATTTGCTTCAACTTTTTTTCATCATTTAAATTTTCTCTATTACTATTAAAATATTCTTTAATACTATCAACTGCCATTGAACTTGCGATCTCTCCAGCGTTATGCCCTCCCATTCCATCAGCAACAATGAAAAGTGGGAAGTCCACATCTTCTGATTTAAAATACCTATCTTCATTTATACTTCTTACTAATCCTACGTCTGATAATGCTGTAATATTCATTAGATCACCTCTTTTATTATAATTAATTTTCTTCTGAATAGCTTCTTCTTAATTGTCCACAAGAGGCACTAATATCATTGCCTTTTTCTCGTCTAACTGTAACTGGTATTTTAAATTTCATTAACTTATTTTGAAATTTTTCCACATTCTCTTTACTTGGTCTATCCTTATTATATTCTAATATAGGGTTTAATGGAATAAGATTTATATGTCCATTGATTCCTCTTAGGATTTTAGCTAGTTCTGCTACTTCTTTATCTCCATCGTTAACACCTTCAATAAGAGTGTATTCAAAAGTAATACGGCGATTAGTAACCTTCTCATAATGCCTACAGGCTTCCATTAAATCACTTACACTATATCGTTTTGCTATTGGCATAATCTTTATTCTTTCACTATCGAAGGGAGAGTGAAGAGATATAGAAAGTGTAATAGGAATATTTTCATTGGCTAAATCGTAAATTTTAGGAACCACTCCACATGTTGATAGTGTAATATTTCGTAAGCTAGTATTATGGCCTTTGTCGTGACCTATTATATGGATAAAACTAAGAGTGTTTTCATAATTATCTAGGGGCTCTCCACTACCCATTAGAACTATATTACTAATGTTCTTTCCTAAATCTTTTTCTATTAAATAAATCTGATTTAACATTTCTGCAGTGGTTAAGTTTCTTATTAAGCCATCCTTAGTGGATGCACAAAAATTACAACCCATTTTACAACCTACTTGGGTTGAGATACAGGCAGTTAAACCATGTGCATATTCCATCAGTACCCCTTCAATTATATTGTCATCATTTAATAAAAATAAATATTTTTTAGTCGTATCTATTTCTGAATCAAATCTTTTTAAAATACTCATATGATTTATTTTATTATCTTGCTTCAATTTATCTCTAAGAGATTCTGGTAAGACATTTACAGTATCTATATCAAGTATTTGGTGTTTATTAAAAGCTTCAAAAAGTTGTTCTCCTCTAAATGCCTTTTCTCCAACTGTTAACATATATGCTTTTAACTCATCTATTGTCATGCTATTCAGTTCAATACTATTCAAAATATCACTCCTTACTGGTTCACCACATATTATACATAAAAATTACATTATAATCTATAGACTCCTGATCATTTTAGCTATAAAAAATCCATCTGTATTATGAATGTTAGGATATAGTTGAATATATCCTTTATTTAATGTGTCTAAATTAGCACTATTAGAAAAATTTTCTTCCAAGCTAACCAATTCATAATTAGAGTTTTCTAGTAAAAAATCCTTAATTAAGGATATGTTTTCCTTATTTTCAATAGTACATGTACTATAAACTAGAAATCCACCTTTTTTCACGTATTGTTTAGCAATATTAATAATATTCTTTTGTAATTGGATTAAACTAAGGATATCATCTTCACTTCTATTAAACTTTATTTCAGGCTTTCTTCTTATTAATCCAAGACCTGAACATGGAGCATCTATAAGGCAATAATCTACTTTATCAATAAGCTTTTTATCTAATTCTAGAGCATCATATAATTCAATTTCAACATTTTTCACACCAAGCCTTTTAACATTTTCTTCCATTAGTTCAATCTTATGATCATAAATATCTCTACTGATTATCTTCCCCTTATTATTCATAAGTTGAGCTAAATGTGAAGACTTTCCTCCTGGTGCTGCACAAATATCTAAAACTAGGGAACCTTTTGGGGGGTTCATGATTTGACCTACCAACATACTACTTTCATCTTGAATAGTAAAGAGCCCTTCTTTAAATTCTTCTATTTGAGTAATTCTAATTGGATTACTAACTATTAAACAATCCGCTGCATACTTACCTTCTTCGATTTCGTAACCCAAATGGAGTAATTTTTTCATTAATTCATCTTTTGATATTTTTAGAGTGTTAACTCTTATATTTAAAAGTGGTTTTTCATTGTTGCTCTTACAAAGGTCTTCTGTAAACTCAATCCCAAATTCATCAATCCATCTTTTAACCATATATTCTGGATGTGAATATTTAATTGAAATATATTTAGTCATATTATTTTTATCTATTTTCATAAACTTTTCTTTTTCTCTGACTATAGATCTAAGTACACCATTTACAAAACCAATAGTTCCTTTATGTCCATATTTTTTAGCTAATTTAACAGCCTCATTTACAGCTGCGCTTTCTGGAATTCTATCCATAAATCCAATTTGATAAATACCAGTTCTAAGTATTTCTATAATATTCTTGTGAATTTTTTTCATTTTAACACTAGATGCTTTAGCTAGTATATAATCTATATAAATTTTATTTTCTATTACTCCATATACTAATTCTCTTATTAAATTCTCATCTTGAAAGCTTATACTACTATTTAAATGTCTTTCAATTGATTTATTTGAATATGCATTATTTTGATGAATATCCATAAGTATTTCCATAGCTATTTCTCTGCTGTTAGTCAATTATATTACCTCCTTCAATAAAAATAAGGGGTGTATGATACCCCCCCTATTATCTTCTTCTTCTATTTGTCATTGATAAAAGTCTTAACAATTCACCAACCGCTACTAATGTTGCTGCTACATAAGTAAGGGCAGCTGCATTTAAAACTTTTTTAGCAGATGGAATATTATCCACCGGTGCAATTCCATTCTCTAATTGTAATAATGCTCGTCTACTTGCATTAAATTCAACTGGTAATGTTATAACTTGAAAAGCTAATACACCTGCAAATAAAATTATACCAATATTAGTAAGAAAAGGTAGTGACATAATCATACCTAGTATAATAAATATCCAAACAAGTTTAGATCCAAACCCTGCTATTGGTGCTATTGCACTTCTTAAATTTAAAGGTATATAACCTTCCTCATGCTGAATTGCATGCCCTACTTCATGTGCTGCAACGCTCATTGATGCTATACTATTACCACTATATACTTCATTAGATAATCTAATTACTTTTGTTCTAGGATCATAATGATCTGTTAGACTTCCACCAACGGATTCTATTCTAACGTGATTAAGTCCATTTTTATCTAATATCATTCTTGCTACCTGAGCCCCTGAATAACCGTAACCATTGGCAATTTTTGAGTATTTTGTAAAGGAACTTTTAATCTTCATTTGTGCATATGCAGCCAGCAACATACCAGGTATTACATATATTATCCATGAAAGATCATAATATCCACCATATCCAGGCATAAACATTCTCCTCTCTTTTAAGATAATATTATATTTTCTTCAATAATATTTCCAGCTAAATAATCTTTAACTAGCATTTTCTTTTTATTTGGAAATTGAATCTCTTCAATAACTAAAATTTTATCTCCTGTTTTAACAAAGATTCCATCATTTGAAACTTTTAAAATCTGCCCAGCTTCACCATTATATTCCATCTCTTCAATTCTTGCATTATGAATTTTGATAGTTTCATCTTTATAATCAGTATAAGCTGTAGGCCAGGGTTTGAGTCCCCGTATAAGATTTCTAATTTCTGTAGCAGTTTTATTCCAATCTATTTTACCCGTGGTTTTAAATATCATTGGAGCATAATTAGAAAGCTTATTATCTTGTGATTCTTTACTATGCGTACTTTTAACAATTTCTTCAATTGCTTCTAATAAAATTTCTCCACCTAATAGTGAAAGCTTATGATGAAGGCTTACATAATCATCTTCTTCATTGATTGGAATACTGCTTTTTAAAATCATATCACCTGTATCCAATCCCCGTTCCATTTCCATAATAGTTATGCCGGTTTCTTGTTCTCCATTAATTATTGCCCAATTAATAGGAGCAGCTCCTCTATATTTAGGTAACAAAGATGCATGAACATTTATACAACCATATTTTGGAATATTTAATATTTCCTGATTTAATATTTGGCCATAAGCTACTACTACTATTAAATCAGGATCTATCTTTTTTAATTTATCTACACTTTCTGAACTGTTAATATCAATAGGCTGATAGACTTCTATATTTAATTCTACTGCCTTTTCTTTAATAGGCGTATATTGAAGTTTTTTACCTCTTCCCTTGGGTCTATCCATTTGTGTAATAACAAGTGCTACATGGTAATGAACATCATGAAGTTTTGATAAACTAGGAACTGCAAACTCCGGTGTACCCATAAATACTATTTTCATAATATTTCCTCATCTTCTTCATCTTCATCTTCATAATCATCATCCGTAGAATATTCTATAACTTTATCAGTATAAAGAACTCCATCCAAATGATCCACTTCATGACATATTGCTCTTGCCAAAAGCTCAGTGCCTTCCACTATTACTTCTTCACCTAATTCATTCATATATTTCAATTTTACCCATTCAGGCCTATTAACGGTACCAGATATACCCGGTAATGATAGACAGCCTTCTATTTCTATTACTTCTCCTCGAACTTCAAGAATTTCAGGATTAATAATTTTCATAATACCTTCTCCAACATCTATTATAACAACTCTTCTTAAAACACCTATTTGAGGTGCTGCTAAGCCTATACCATTAGCTTCAACCATTGTATCTTCCATATCTTCAAGAAGTATTTTTATTCTATCATTTATTTCTGTTACTGGTCTTGATGTTTTTCTTAAAATTGGATCTTCATCTATTCTAATTTCTCTTAATGCCATTTCTTTTCCTCCTATAATAAAGAACTAGGATTTATATCTATACTTATCTTAATATTTTCTAGTTCAAATTTATATTCATTAATTATACATACCCTTTTTATCACTTCTTTTAACTTTTCTATATCTTCATTTTTTATCTTTAAGATTATTTGCCATCTATAATTATTCTTGATACGTTCTAAGGGTGCTGGGTATGGCCCAGAAATATTGTTTTTAAAGCTATTCCCATAGATTTTTTCTACTTCAGACTCTATAATATTATATACTTTTTTTGATATTTCTACAACTTTACTATTGTTCTCTCCATATAATAAAATACTTATTATATTTATAAATGGAGGATATAAAAATTCTTCTCTTAAAGGAAGTTCTGTATTATAAAAATTCACATAATCTTGTTGTTTCGAGTAAACTATACTGTAATGATCTGGGTTATAGGTTTGTAAAATTACTCTTCCTAAATTTTCGCCTCGTCCTGACCTTCCAGCAACCTGAGTAACTAATTGAAAAGTTTTTTCAGGTGATCTATAGTCTGGTAAATTTAGGGTGGTATCTGCTGCTATAATACCTACTAAAGTAACATTTGGGAAATCTAACCCTTTAGAGATCATTTGAGTACCAATTAAAATATCTATTTTCTCAGCTTTCATATCACCTAAGATTCTTTCATAACTACCCTTGTCTACTGTAGTGTCTCCATCCATTCTTACTATATTGGCAGAAGGAAATAATTCCCTAGTTAACTGTTCCACTTTTTGAGTACCAATACCAAAATACTTTATATACTTACTTCCACATTCAGGACAAACATCAGGTGTATTTTCTGTAACACCGCAATAATGACATCTTAATTTATTTATATTTCTATGATAAGTCATGGAAACATCGCAATCTTTGCATTTACATACATAACCACAATTCCTACAAGACACAAAAGTTGCAAATCCTCTTCTATTCAAAAATAAAATGGTTTGTTTTTTGTTTTTTATATTTTCCCCTATTGCCTTATTGAGTTCTAAACTAAATATAGATTTGTTTCCATTATTTAATTCTTCTCTCATATCTATTAATGTAACTTTAGGTAATTCTTTAGAAGATACTCTGTTCATCATATTTAGTAATATTATTTCTCCCTTTTCTGCTTTATAATAAGTTTCTAAGGAAGGAGTAGCTGTACCCATTACCAATGTTGCATTTTCTAAATCTACTCTTTTTTGTGCCACTTCTATAGTATCGTATTTAGGATTTTGTCCAGATTTATATGTTGTTTCGTGCTCTTCGTCTATTACTATAAGTCCCAAATTATTAAATGGAGCAAATACTGCTGAACGAGCTCCAATAACTATCTTAACTTCTTGTTGTTTAATCTTTCTCCATTGATCGAATCGCTCCCCTTGAGATAATTTACTATGGAGGATAGCAACTTCTTCACCAAACCTTCCCACAAATCTATCTATAGTTTGTGGAGTAAGGCTTATCTCCGGAACCAATATAATTGAATCTTTGTTTTGTTCTAACATTTCTTCAACTAATTGCAAATAGATTTCTGTTTTACCACTTCCAGTTACTCCGTGAATCAAATAACTATTTACCTTGTTCTCATTTTTAATTCCATTTATAATATTGGTATAAATTTCTTGTTGATTATTATTTAAATTATGTTTCTTATATTTTGGAATATATTTTTTTATTGGATTTCTATATACAATTTTCTCGTAAATTTCAATTATGTCTTTTTTTTCTAAGGATTTAAGTACAGATAAACTAGTATTGAATCTTTCTAATATATCTTTTTGTAAAATATTATCATTATCATATAAAAATGTTGTTATTTCATTTTGCTTAGGAGATCTCCTTCCAACAATATCTAATATATCTTCAAGTGAACTATTAGGATTTTTGATCTTTACCCATTTTTCACGTTTCTTTTTATTAGTAGTCTTAATATCTAAGGTAATAACACCTTTTAATTCTAAATTATTTAGATACATATTAATATTCCTAATTTTTAACTCTGCTTTAAGCTGATCCAATTGTACAATTTCTTTTAATTTCAAATAATCTACTATCTTATTTTCTTCTGCGATTAATCCAAACCCTTCATAATCTTCCATTAGCTCAACTATTGTATTTACTTCCTTAAAGTCTCCAGGAGGCAGACAAGGTTGAAATGAATCTAGATAAGATGCAAGATATCTATCTTTTATCCATAGGCTCAGTAAAATTAAATTATTTGATATAAGAGGTTTGTCATCTAATACATCCGTTATACTTTTTGTTTTAAACTTTACCTCTATATTTTCTTCAATAGATACTACTAATCCTTTAATAAGCTTGTTCCCTCTACCAAATGGAATCACAACTCTCATTCCTTCTTTCACAATATGAGTCATTTCTGCTTCTATTTTATAAGTAAATAGCCTATCCACCATTGAAGATCTATTATCAACTATTATATTTGCATATTTTACACTCATTGGATCATTTCCTTCCTTATTATTAAACAAAAGCTAGATTTTAAAATCTAGCTTTTATCCATCAACATATAGCTTACCTTATCTAATATTAATTTTGCAACATCTTTCTTATCCATTATTGGATATTTCTTACTTTCTCCATTTTTATCAATCATAGTAATAATATTTGTGTCACCTTTGAATCCTGCACCTTTTTCAGTAATATCATTAGCTACAATAAAATCAAAATTTTTCTTTTTTACTTTATCATAGGCAAATTCATATAAATTATTTGTTTCAGCAGCAAAGCCTACTATAATTTGATCTTTCTTTTTATTACCATAATAATGTGCAATATCCGGATTTCTAATAAATTTTATATTCAATTCATCTATTTCATCATTGTTCTTTTTGATTTTTGTATCACTAACTGTTTCTGGTCTATAATCCAGTGGTGCCGCAGATTTTATTAATACATCACACTGATCAAAATAGACTCCTACTGCTTCTAGCATTTCTCTAGTAGTGTTAACATGAACTAGTTCTATATCTTTAGGAGGTTTCAAATCTGATGGTCCTGTTATTAAAACAACCTGAGCTCCTCTATTCTTTGCATTTTCTGCTAAACTGTATCCCATTTTCCCACTAGAATGATTAGTCATATATCTTACAGGGTCTAATGGCTCTATAGTTGGCCCAGCAGTAATAACTATTTTTTTATTTAATAGATCTTTTTCAACAAAACTACGGATTAAATAATCAACTATATCTAAAGGTTCTGCCATTTTACCACAACCATAATCCCCACAGGCTAGTAATCCTACTCCTGGTTGAATAAACTCATGTCCTAATAATTTTAGTTTATCTATATTCTCTTGGACTATTGGACTTTCGTACATAGTGGTGTTCATTGCAGGGGCGAAAATAATCTTAGCTTTTGAAGCCATTACAACAGTTGTTAACAGATTGTCCGCTAAGCCACAGGCTATTTTACTAATAGTGTTTGCAGTAGCTGGTGCGATTAAAATAACATCAGCAGATTGAGCTAAGGAAATATGTTCTACATTAAAATTATTTATCCTTGTAAACATTTCACTATGAACCATATTATTAGACATGGTTTGAAAAGTTAAAGGGGTTACAAACTCCATAGCATTAGCAGTCATTATTACTTCTACATTAGCACCTTGCTTAGTAAGTTTACTTACTAAATCAGCAGCCTTATAGACAGCTATACCTCCTGTAACTCCTAACAATATTTTTTTATTTTTTAACACTATATCACCTACTTTAATTAATCTGATTCAGGATTTTTGTATTTAACTTTACCTTCAATAATTTCTTCAATAGCTATTGTAACAGCTTTTTTGGAGTCCGTATCTAATAATGGCTCTGAGCCATCAACTATTTGACGTGCTCTCTTTGCTGCTAACATAACTAATGTGTATCTACTATCGCCTTTATGAAGCACATGTTCAAATGATGGATTCAACATCTTATTTGCCCCCTCTTGAAATTATTTTTTCTTTAATACCGCTTTGTCTTTTTACTCTTAATTTTTCTGCTACTATTATTGATTCAATATTAGACACTGCGTCACTTACTTTTTCATTTACCACAAAGTAATCGTATTCTCCAACAAAGTCTAACTCTTTAAAAGCATTTTCAAATCTTCTATTTATATCTTCTTCAGTTTCAGTTCCTCTTTTTATAATTCTATTTTTCAATTCGTCCATTGTTGGAGGCAAAAGAAAAATAAAAACTGCCTCTTTATAATTTTTTTTAATCTGTAATGCACCTTGTACATCTATTTCTAGCAATACAATTTCACCTTTATCTATTTGTTCCATTACGAAATCCCTAGGAGTACCATAATAATTATTATGAACGAAGGCATGTTCTAAAAGCTTTTCTTGATCTACCATTTCTTTAAAAGTATCTTCATTTAAGAAAATATAATTTAATCCATCTGTTTCGCTTGGTCTAGCTTTCCTAGTTGTAGCAGAAACTGAAAAAACAACATCTTCGTTCCTACTCAAAAGTTCATTGCTAACTGTACCTTTTCCACTACCTGAAGGGCCAGATAAAACCAATAAAAATCCCTTAGACAATTTTAACCACCATCTTTCTTCGTTATGCATCATACTTCATCTTTTGTATTTAATCTATTAGCTATTGTTTCAGGTTGAACCGCAGTTAATATAATATGGTCGCTATCTGTTACTATAACTGCTCTGGTTCTTCTTCCATAAGTAGCGTCTATAAGCAGTCCTCTTTCTCGACCTTCCTGTATAAGTCTTTTAATTGGTGCAGATTCTGGACTTACTACTGAAATAATTCTATTTGCTGACACTATATTTCCGAATCCTATATTTATTAGTTTTATAGACATCTATCTCACTCCAGCTATTCGATATTTTGAATTTGTTCTCTTATTTTTTCTAACTCAGCTTTTAACTCTACAACATATTTTGATATTTCAACATCATTCGCTTTACTACCTATTGTATTAATTTCCCTATTTAATTCTTGAATTAAGAAATCTAATTTTCTACCAATAGGTTCATCCTCTTTTAATATATTGTAAAATTGTTTTATATGGCTATTAAGTCTAACAATTTCTTCATCTATACTACTTTTATCTGCAAAAAAAGCAACTTCACTATTAATCTTGTCTTCATCTAATAATATAGTGTTATCTATTAATTCTTTTATTCTATCTTGTAATTTTTGCTTATATTCAACTACAACAAAAGGTGATCTTTCAACTATATGAGACAATGAATTTTCTATATTCTCTAATTTACTAATAATGTCAATTTTAAGCTCATTACCTTCTTTTTCTTTCATTATCATTATATTGCTAAGAGCAATATCCATTGCTTCACTAACACAGTTCCAAATTAAATCCTGGTCAACTTCTCTTCTTTCGGTTTTAATTACCTCAGGAATATTTAATAAATTATTAAGTCTTACTCCATCTGAAATATTTAATTCTTGGACTAATTCTTCTAAAGCTAGTTTATATGATCTAGCAAGGGCAATATCTACTTTTACCTCTACAGCAGATTCATTAATATATTCTAGATTTATATATACATCTACTTTCCCTCTACTTATTTTTTCTTTAACCAGTTTTTTAATACTTTCTTCTAAATAATTAATATGTCTAGGCATTTTTACAGAAATATCATTATACCTATGGTTAACAGTTTTAATTTCAATTTTAATTCTGTAGGAATCTTTTAGAGATTCTCCTCTTCCATAACCAGTCATGCTTTTTATAATTTTAAACACCTCTTTCTATATTATCCTTGACCTAGTATTATATCCATTAAGGAGAATATTAGCTAGAGTTTATTACAAAAGCTTAACATCTTATATAAGAATTGATTTATAATCATTAAATTTGAAAGCAATTCTATAAAATGATATAATTTAGTATATATTTATTTTGGAGGTAGTTAAATGTCATTCGATGGAATAGTAACAAAATCATTAGTTACAGAACTTAATAACATCTTGATTGGTGGAAGAGTAGATAAAATATTTCAACAAGAAAAAGATGAAATTCTAATAAATGTTAGAAGTAAAGGTGTAAATCAAAGACTATTAATTAGTGCTAGTAGTAATAATGCTAGGATTTATCTTACGGACTCCACTAAGAAAAACCCAGAATCCCCGCCTATGTTTTGCATGCTTCTTAGGAAACATCTGGCAGGAGGAACTATTTTAAATATAGAACAATATAATATGGATAGAATCATATTTATAGATATATCTTCCTTGGATGAATTAGGTCAATCTTCTGAAAAGAGACTCGTAATTGAGCTTATGGGTAAACACAGTAATATTATGCTTGTGGATAAAGCTTCATTGAAAATAATAGATTCTATAAAAAGAGTAACTGAGGATATGAGTAGAGTACGACAAATCCTTCCAGGATTAATATATGAGTACCCTCCTACTAACAATAAAATTAATCCTCTAGAATCAACTTTAATTCAATTTAATGAATTTATTAAAAGCGAAAAAGAAAGTACTCCAATTTTTAAGTTTTTTTATTTCAATTATTTGGGTTTAAGTCCATTAATAAGTAGAGAAATATGTTTTAATGCAGATGTAGATCCTAAAAGTTCCATAGATAGCTTAAGGAAAGATGAACTATCAAGATTATATATATGCTTTATGAGTGTGGTCTTATTGGATACTGTTTATAAAAGAAAAGACATCGGAGACAGAATTGGTCAAAGATCACATTCAATCAGAAAATCCATTGGAGTCAAATTAGAGCGGTCAATAAATAAACTTGAAAAACAAGAACAAGAGTTAACAAATAGTATAGATAGGGAAATTTATAAAATTTATGCAGACTTAATATCAGCAAATATGCACAATATCAAAACTGGAACTGAAGAAATTCAAGTAGAAAACTTTTATGATGAAAATCTAAGTTTGATTTCTATACCCTTAGATAAAAAGATTTCTCCAGCATTTAATGCTCAAAAGTATTATAAGAAATATTCTAAATTAAAAACAGCCAATACCTTACTCTTAAAAGAAATTCCTGAGACCAAAAATGAAATAATATATTTAGAGAATGTTTTACTAAGTATAGAAAACTCAACAGAAATCAATGAACTAAATGAAATTAAAGAGGAATTAGTTGAAGAAGGTTATATAAAAGACTTTAATAAAAATCGTAAAAAGAAAAAGAAGCAAGAGGCTTTATCTAAGCCTCATGAATATATATCCAATGATGGATATAGTATATACGTAGGGAAAAATAACAAACAAAATGATTATTTGACACTTAAATTTGCCCATAAGGAAGATATGTTCTTACATGTTTATAATATGCCAGGAAGCCATGTAATTATAAAAAATAAAGATGATGTAATTCCAAATACTACAATTGAAGAGGCAGCTACTCTTGCAGCACATTTTTCTAGTGGTAAAAATGGTAGCCATATTCCTGTTGCCTATACAGAAAGAAAAAATGTTAAGAAACCTAAAGGTGCAAAAACTGGTATGGTTATATTTAATAACTATAAGACCATGACTATTACTCCAACTGAGGAACTAGTAAATGGGATAAAAAAGGTAGAAGATTAATCTTCTACCTTTTATTTATAAACTACTTATTATTGTTTTAAACCTATCTGGAAAGTCTGTTTCAAATTCCATATATTCTCCAGTCCTAGGGTGTACAAAACCCAACTTAATAGCATGAAGTAATTGCTTGTCTAAGTTAAAAGGATTAGTTCTAGTAGAATAATTCAAATCGCCTACTATAGGATGATTTATATATGAAAGATGTACTCTTAGTTGATGTGTTCTACCAGTTTCCAAATTTGCCCTAATAAGCGAATAATTATTCCACTCTTCCACTACCTTATAATGAGTTATTGCTTCTTTACTATTTGTATTTATAACTGTCATTTTTCTTCTATCTTTTGGATCTCTACCAATAGGGGCATTAATAATTCCTTCTTTTCTATTTAAAACCCCATGAACCAATGCTATGTATTCTCTTTTAGCAGTTCTATTTACAAGTTGTTCAGATAAAAACCTATGTGATTCATTGTTCTTAGCTATGATTATTATTCCAGAGGTGTCCTTATCCAGTCTATGGACAATTCCTGGCCTAATAACTCCATTTATTGAAGATAGATTTTTAATTTGAAACAAAAGAGCATTAACTAAAGTACCAGAATAATTACCTTTAGCTGGATGAACAACCATATCTTGTGCTTTGTTAATAATGGCTATGTCATCGTCTTCATAAATAATATCTAATGGTATATTCTCAGCTATTAATTCTAACTCTACAGGGGCAGGTATATTGACTATTATTCTATCCCCTTCTTGGACTATATACTTAGGTTTTTCTATCTTGTCATTAACTAATACAAATTCATCTTTGATTAACTTTTGAATATAAGTTCTGGAGATTTCATTTAACTGAGTGGATAAGTAGTAATCTAACCTCTCATCCTCCTCTTCATTAACTAATATTTCAATTGTATTCATCGTCTTCACCTATGCTCCATACTTGTCAAATATTACTAAAAACATGATTAATCCTGTACCAATAACAATAGATATATCTGCTATATTAAATACGGGAAAATCAAAGGCATTTATTAATCTAACTGATATAAAATCAATAACATATCCTAGTCTTATTCTATCTATTAAATTACCAATTGCTCCAGCTATAAGAAAAGCAATTCCAATTCTAGTCCATAAATGTAAATCATAATAATTGTTGATTAAATAATATGAAGTGCCAATAATTACAATTAATGTAATAATAACGAAAAATATCTTTTTATCTTGTAATATACCAAATGCTGCTCCACGATTTTCTACATAGTGAAATTGAATAAAATCCTTTACTATAACAAAAGGTTTTTTATGCATCAACAGTTTTGCTGCTGTATACTTAGTAAACTGATCCAATATAACTATTAATAATGAAAATAAAAAAACCATCTTATCCCCCTCTTTAAACTTTGATCCAATCTATTAGATGATTTTTTATCCTTTAATCACATTTTAAGATTCGTCAATATTATTATCCACTGCATTTTCTTCATTCATAATAGAATTATTTTGCTCTTCTATTCCTTCATTCTTCTCCATACCCATGTCTTTATAAAATTCTTCCACTGTGAGTAATTGAGACTGGATAAAAGATTTGTATCTTGTCTTAAACATAAATAATTCCCTTTTTAATTGATCATATTCTCTGTTAATTCTTCTTACATCATCTTTTGCATTATCCATAATTACCTTGCCATTTAATTCTGCTTCTTCTACTATGATATTAGCCTTGCTTCTAGCTGATGTAGTTACCTCATCAGCTGTGGTTTGAGCCACTACTAAAGTATTTTTTAAAGTTTCTTGCAGTGTATTAAATTGTCTGATTTGATCTGTTAAAATAGCTACTTTGTCTTTTAACTCAATATTATCTTTATAAACTCCTTCATAATCTTCATTTATTTCATCTAAAAATTTATCTACAGATTTTGCATCGTATCCATAAATAGTTTTCCCAAACTGTTTGTTTTGAATATCTAAGGGTGTTATCAATAATATCACACTCCACTTATATTAATATTCTAATGATAGCTCTAAACTTGCTTTTTTTAGTAATACCTTCTATAGAATAAAGTATTGAACGGCCATAACCTCTTATTGAGATTACATCATTACTTTCTAATTCCGTAGAAGGTTTATGGATTTTTTCCCAATTCACTTTAACTTTACCTGATTTTATTAAATTAGAACTTTCTGTCCTTGATAAATTATATGCTGCAGATATAAAAATATCTAATCTAAGTGAGCTTAGATATTCATTTATTTCTTTATATTTAATACTAGGCTCTCCTAAATCAATTGGATTCATTTCTTCTATTTCAACTTTTTTATTTCCAATTTTTTCAAGGTTTAACAATACGAAATCACTAATTTCATCTTTTAGAATTATAGCACAGTAATGATCATAGACTAATATATCTCCAACTTTAGAACGTTTGATTCCCAAGTTCAATAAAGCTCCTAAAAAGTCTTTGTGAGTGAGTTTAGATAAATCACCAGTTATTTTCAAGCATTTAATCTGTTTATTTAGATTAGATATATCATAGTAATCTGGGAATATTTGAATAATATTCCTCTCTGCGTTTATAATACCACCATCTTCATAAAATCCTATATCAAATCTATTTAAGATGGATTTAGAAAGATAAATTTCATATGGATCAAAAAAATCAGTATTTAATATATTATGTTCCTTTAGTACAATTTCAATTTTATCTAATAATTGTCTCATTTGTATTGTTTTTTCTGGATCAAGTATATGAGCTGTATATTTTTCCTTATCTATAAACATAAAACATCCTCTTAATAAACCAAATTAAATACTAATCTAAGAATCCAATTCAATAAAAGCATAGCTAGTATTGGAGAAAAATCAAACATTCCCTTATTTAGACCTATCATATTTAATAATGCCTTAGCAGGCAATAATACAGGGTCTGTTAACATAAAGACAATTCTACCAATAGGATTATTAGGATTAAGATTCATAAAGCTCATAAGAATTCTAACAAGTATTAAATATTGGATAATTTGAAACAATATCTGTAAAGATCTATAAAAAACAAACATATAAGACTCCTATCAATTTTTTTACCAAGGGAAAATACCCCTATTTTTAAGCTCATCTTTTAATCCATCTATCTCAATATTTAAAGGAGCTAAAATGAAAATATCCTTAGTAACCTTTTGTATCTTGCCCTCAATAGCGTATAAACCTCCATTGATAAAATCAAAAATTTGTCTTTTTACAGTTAAATCCAATTGCTCAAAATTCACTACTACTGCTTTTCTAGATTTTAAATCATCTACAATTGCTGGAGCTTCATCATAACTAAGTGGTTCATGAACTACAATCTTCATATTACTATTTGTATGAATATTAACCACTTTATTATTGATTTTTTTTGTTTTTGTTGTAACTGGAAATTCCATATTCTCATCTTCTTCATATATCTCTTCATCTTCTTCTAAATCATCAATACCAATAAAATATTTTACCTTATCAAAAAAATTACTCATATTAATCCTCCTCAGTTTCGTTCTCCGAATATCCCGGTGCCTACTCTAATCATGTTTGACCCTTCTTGAATTGCTATTTCATAATCATTTGTCATTCCCATGGAAAGATAATCCATGGATAGGTTTTTATAATTTCTCTTAGAAATGTCTTCTTTTAATTTATACATAGAACTGAAAACCCTTCTAAGTAAAACTTCATCATCTGTGTAAGGTGCCATAGTCATTAAACCTTTAATTTTAATATGTTCATAATCTAAAATTTGTTCTATAAATGGTAAAACTTCTTCCACTTTAAACCCAAATTTACTCTCTTCTTCTGCAACATTAACTTGAATTAAAACATCTAAAACTTTATCATTCATTCTAGCTCTTTTATTTAATTCCTTAGCTAATGATAACCTATCAAGAGAATGTAATAGAACTATGTTATTTATTATATCCTTTACTTTATTGCTCTGTAAATGTCCTATCATATGAAAATTTACTATAGGTCCTAGTTCATCAACTCTTTTAACTAAATCTTGAACTTTATTTTCACCTATATCTTCCACTCCTAAATCTATTACAGCCTTTACTAATTCTAAATCTTGAGTTTTAGTAACAGCTATTAGTTGGACTTTATCTTTACGGCCAACCTTTAATAAAGATTTTTCTATATTTTCTTGTACAGTTAATAGGTTTTCTTCAATATTAATATTTATTTTATTTACCTCCAGATTAATTTAATATTTGTCCTTCTTTTATATTATTAGTATTAGTAAATATTTCGTCATATAAAAATACAGTTTTTACTGGCTTTTCATAGTTAGGTAATTTTATATAACCTTTTTCATCACCTCTATCTATATATGCAAAATCTTTATCTTCACTTAATATAATAATAGGTCTAAACTTTACAATTCCATTAATCTCTTTAATATATACACCTTTTTGTTCATCTTTTTCAATTATTACTTTAGAAGGTATTTTTAATGCAGAATGTTTAGATTTGATAATATCAACTTTAGAAAATCTAAGATTATAGTAATCATGTAGATAGTCATTTAACTTTAGCACTATTACAACTTTTTCATCATTTGGGTTTATAGCAATAATATTACCTACTATTTCTTTATCATCATTTTCAAATTGTATAGTAATATTTTGATTTACTTCATAATCTATAACATTATTTATATCATCTATTTTTAATGCTAAAAACCATTGAAAATTATCAATCATTTTAAAAACAGCATTACCAGTCTCTACTTGGTTTTCAGTAAAATTTGTTTTATTAATTTCTTCTAACTTTATCTTATCATAAGTATAGTTTTCAAAATCTTTTGGTAAATAAATATTTTCATAACCATCTATATTATAAGAAACTATTCCTGAGTTAGTAGTATAGTATGCAATATTATTACTATTAATCTCATTTAAAAGATTTTCTCTTCTTTCCTTTAAACTATCCAAATCTTCACCAAGGAGTTTGTTACCAGTTGCTATATTAATACTAGTATTATCATAAAAATCTAATTCAGCCTTACTAGCAATAACCTTACCATAATTTCCTAAGTTAATTGCAATTTGTAATGTTTCAATAAGCTCTTTATGTTTATCTGAAATTTTAGTGTTTTCAACTGATAGTTCTTCCTTGTCGCTATCAGTTCTAGAAAGTACGGTAATTGCATTTTCAATTTCTAAAAGTTCTAATTTTAATTGAGAAGTATCTTCTAATAAATTAATGTTAGCTATTTTTATGCCTGCAGGGACTCTCTCCCCTTCCTTGATTTGAGAATCTAGTTGTCCATTTCCCTCTGCTTTGTAAACTATTTCATTTTTGATTATAACACCCTGTGTATTGATTCTATTAATAACAACTTCTTCACTGGGTAATACAGTCTTTGCTGAATTAGCTAAAAATATAGGAACGGATCTAAAGATAAGGTAAATAAATATAAAAGATATAATAGCAATTCTAAATGAACTTCTAATTAATCTTTTTTTCTTTCTTTTTTCGTAAGACATTCTATCACCTTTGCTCTAGTTTTAAGTGTAAGTATTATGCAAATTAACTAATTTATAGTATATCATAGTTAATAATGATTTTAAACTAAATTTGTCCTATGAATTCAATAATTAAATCAAAAAAATAACCTGCTTTACTTAGCAGGCTACCATTTTATATTAGTATCAGATACTATATTTTCCATCTCGTGTGTTCTATCTCTCACCATTAGATGTGATACTGCCTTGGTTACATCATTACCTTCAAATAAAACACCATATAATTCATTTGTTATTGGCAGATCTATATTATGCTTTTTTCCTAATTCATAGGTTGAATTTGTAGTCCTAATACCTTCAACTACCATTCCTATTTCCTCAACAGCTTCATCTAAGCTTTTGCCTGATCCAATTAATATACCTGCTCTTCTATTTCTACTATGCATACTTGTACAAGTTACAATTAAATCCCCAATGCCAGATAATCCGCTAAAAGTAATAGGGTTGGCTCCTAATTCTTCCCCAAGCTTTGCCATTTCAAATATACCCCTTGTCATTAAAGCTGCTTTCGTATTATCTCCATAATTAAGGCCATCTGATACTCCAGCTGCCAAAGCAATAACATTCTTTAAAGAACCTCCAAGTTCAACACCTATTATATCAGGATTCGTGTAAACTCTAAAGTTTGGTGTAATAAATAAATCCTGTACGTATTCTGCAATCATTTTATAAACTGATGCAGCCACAACAGTTGTAGGCATATCTATAGCCACTTCTTCTGCATGTGAAGGTCCTGACAATACTGCATATTTATTGTTTGGTAAAATTTCACCAACAATTTCTGATATTCTCATCAATGTATTATTTTCTATACCCTTAGCAACATTAACTATTATTTGACTTTCTTTTACATATGGTTTTATACTATTTAACATCTCCCTAACACTATGTGTGGGGACAGCAAGTAAAATAACATCTTTCTTAAAAATTGTCTTCTCTAAGTCTTGAATTAAATTTAAATTTTTAGGTAGTCCTATCTTAGGAAGATATTTAGTATTTTCACGATTAAATTTCATTTTAGATAGTTGTTCTTCATCTCTAATCCAAAGATCTACATTTTTATCTTTTTTACTTAGCAGTATGGATAATGCTGTGCCCCAGCTTCCACCACCTAATACTCCAATGTTTTGCTTCATTTTATCACCTGCCAAATTTATTTTCTGTTCCATTCATTAATCTTTTAAAGTTTGCCTTATGTCTATAAATTGCTAAAAGAGCTAATATTAAAGTAGTAATAAAAAATCTTTTATCAAAATCTTTGCTTATTATAGCATTTACAATAGGTGTTGTAGATAAAAATACAATTGAACCTAAAGAAACATATCTAGTTATCAAAGATACTATCATTCCTATAAATAGACAAATAAATGCAGTAGGCCAGTGAAGAATAAGTATAACCCCTAAGGAAGTAGCTACTCCTTTTCCACCTTTAAAACCAATTAATACAGGCCAATTATGACCTATTACTGCAAATATACCTCCAATATATCCACCAATATCGCCTAATATAGCACGACTTATTAAAACCGCTAAAATACCTTTAAAAACATCTAATGCAAATGTTAATATACCTAATTTTTTCCCCATGACTCTAATAGCATTTGTAGCCCCAGCATTTCCACTACCATATTTTCTTATATCAATATTTTTAAAAATTCTCCCAATGAAGTATGCAGATGAAAAGCTTCCTATAGAATAAGCTAATAAAATTGTTATTAATATTTTCATATTTGATTACCTCTTTTCTCTATACTCAAATTGAATTGGGGTTCCAATAAATCCAAAATGATTTCTAATTTGGTTTTCTAGGTATCTTAGATATGAAAAATGCATAAGTTCTTTATCATTTATAAAGATTACAAATTTAGGAGGTCTTACACTGACTTGGGTGGCATAATATATTCTTGCCCTTCTACCCTTATCTGATGGAGGTTGTTTCATCAGCACTGCTTGATTTATTATATCATTTAATACTCCTGTGCTAACTCTTAGATTATAATTACTATTTACAGTTTCTATTAATTCCAATAATTTATCTACCCTTTGTCCTGTAAGCGCTGAAATAAAAACTATAGGAGCATAATTCATAAATCCTAATTGTAGCCTAATTTCATTTTCAAACTCTAAATAAGTCTTATTATCTTTTTCTATTAAATCCCATTTATTCACTGCAATAACCATAGCTTTACCATTATCATGTGCATATCCTGCTATTTTAGTATCTTGTTCTGTTACACCTTCAGTAGCATCAATAACTAAAACACAAATATCAGACCTATCTACAGCCGTTAAAGTCCTTACTACTGAGTATCTTTCAATTTTTTCATATATCGCTCTTTTTCTTCTTAATCCTGCTGTATCTACAAAGGAATATTCTATATCTCCATATTTAAAATAACTATCTATTGAGTCTCTGGTAGTTCCAGGAATGTCAGTAACTATAACCCTTTCTTCACCAAGTATATAATTTATTAAAGAAGATTTTCCTGCATTTGGTTTTCCTATAAAAGTAACTCTAACAATTTCTTCTTCTTTAGAAGTATCTCTATCTTCTGGGAAGTAGGATACTATTTCATCCAATAAATCACCAATTCCTAGCCCTTGACCACCAGAAATTACCATTGGATCACCTAATCCTAACTCATAAAATTCGTATATAACATCTGGATTATTAGGTGTGTCTATTTTATTACATCCTACAATTACATTCTTTCCTGATTTTCTAAGAATATCTGCGATTTCTCTATCTGTTGATGTAATTCCTTCTCTACCGTCAACTACAAATAAAATAACATCCGCAGTATCTATAGCAATTTGAGCTTGTTTTTTAATATTTGACATAATTATATCTTCATTCTCTGGTTCAAGTCCACCTGTGTCAATAACTGTATAGTGTTTTCCTAACCACTCACCTTCAGCATAAATTCTATCTCTAGTAACTCCTGGTATATCTTCAGTAATAGCTATTCTATGTCCTACTAACTTATTAAAAAGTGTAGATTTACCAACATTTGGTCTTCCAACTATACAAACAATTCCTTTGTTCATTTGCTCACCCCTAAACTAATAATATCTATTAAATCTTTACCTTCTACTTTAGAAATTAAAATTTTTGTATTTAACTCCTTAGCTAATTGTTCTACTGTAATATTATCCAAGAAAACTTCATCATCACATCTTAACATAGATTGAGGAATAATTATTCCATCTGATTTTATATCTTTTAGTCCAGTTATCAAATCAATTCCAGTGACTAAACCAGATACGGTTATTGTATCACCAAAAAAATCATTTTTAATAGGAATAACTATTAATTTAAGTCCATTATATTTCGAACTTATTCTTTCTGCAATATTTTTCATAAAGTTAAATGCTAAAGTTCCTGTGGCTATAATAAAAGTCTTATTTATATTATTAGTTAAATTTTTATGCTGTAATTCTTTTTCTATTTCATATTCAAAGGATTTCATTAAGCCAACTCCATTTTCTAACTGAGGAAATCCTTCATACTCTTCAGTAGTAGGCATGGACTCTCCAGATAATGCAAAAAACTCATCGGATGGGAAAACAAATCTTGTGCCTAAGTCTTTTAGAAATTTATTTTGCATTATTTTTATATCATCTAATAATTCTTTAGCCAATATGTTGTTATATGGGTTTACCTTTTCAAGTTTTTCTCTATATTTAGTTATACCAATAGGTACTACAGCAACTGATTCCACTGTGGGATATAGCTTTCCCAAATCATATAGAGTTCTCTCCAATTCAGCACCATCATTCATACCAGGCACTAAAACTATTTGACAATTAATTTCTAACCTGACTTCATGAAATCTTTTTAATATTTCATAAACTTTTCCAGCTTTTTTATTCTTTAACATTTTTATTCTAAGTTCTGGATTAGTTGTATGGACTGATATATTAATAGGACTGATTCTATATTTAATTATTCTGTCTATTTCTTCTTCACTCATATTAGTTAAAGTTATGAAATTTCCTTGTAGAAGAGATAATCTAGAATCATCATCTTTAAAATATAGTGTTTCTCTCATATTTGGTGGTAATTGATCTATAAAACAAAATACACATTTATTTTGACAAGATTTAGCCTTATCAATTAAGGGATTGGTGAATATTATGCCCAAATCTTCATCAAATTCTTTTTCTATTTCAAACTCCCATAATTCTCCATCCTGTTTCAATATTTCAACTAATACATATTCATCTGCAATTAAGTATTTATAATCTATGATATCTTTAACTTTTATTTCATTAATTGCAATTAATATATCTCCGGGAACAATTTCAAGTTCATCAGCTATTGATCCTATAGCAACTTCTTCTATTATATTTTTTGATTCACTAAAGTTTCTTAATTCCATTCTAACCATCCTCAATCCTGAATACTATTTATTTTACTCACTATAAAATCTAGGCCTACAGAATGTTTCTGCAGGCCTTTATATCTATAAATATAATGGGAACCTTTTACATAATGCTTCTACTTTTGCTTTTATCGTTTCTCTATTAACACTTTCATCCAGTGCCATTGCAATAATTTCAGCAATTTCTTTCATCTCTGGTTCTTTCATTCCACGAGTTGTCATAGCTGGAGTACCTAGTCTAACACCACTTGTAACAAATGGGCTTTCTGGATCAAATGGAATTGTATTCTTATTTGTAGCAACTCCAACTTCATCTAATAAAGCTTCTGCTTTCTTTCCAGTTAAACCTTTAGTTCTTACATCTACAAGAACCAAATGAGTATCTGTACCACCAGAAACTAATCTAAAATCATGTGCTAATAAACCCTCTGCTAATGCTTTAGCATTATTAATTACTTGTTGTTGGTATCCTTTGAAGTCATCTTGTAATGCTTCACCAAAAGCCACAGCTTTTGCTGCTATAACATGCATAAGTGGTCCACCTTGAATTCCTGGGAATATAGCTTTGTCTATCATTTTAGCATATTTTTCTGGACAAAGTATAGCTCCACCTCTTGGTCCTCTTAATGTTTTATGGGTAGTTGTAGTAACAAAATCTGCATATGGTATAGGACTTTGATGAAGACCTGCAGCAATAAGACCTGCAATATGTGCCATATCTACCATCAAATAAGCTCCTACTTCATCAGCAATCTCTCTAAATTTAGAAAAATCTATGGATCTTGCATATGCACTTGTACCTGCAACTATCATTTTTGGTTTTTCACGAATTGCTATTTCTCTAACTTCATCATAATCTATAACTTCTGTATCCTTATCTACTCCATAAGCTACAAAATTATAATAAACACCTGATATATTAACTGGGCTACCATGAGTTAAGTGTCCACCTTGAGACAGGTTCATTCCTAACACTTTATCCCCTGGTTTAAGAGTTGCAAAGTATACACCAAGATTTGCATTAGAACCTGAATGTGGTTGAACATTGGCATGTTCAGCTCCAAATAATTCTTTTAGTCTTTCAATGGCTAATGTCTCAACCTTATCAACTACTTCACATCCACCATAGTATCTTTTACCTGGATAACCTTCTGCATATTTATTAGTTAATTGACTGCCCATAGCCTCCATTACTGCTTTTGAAACAAAGTTTTCTGAAGCAATTAATTCAATATGTTTCTCCTGCCTAGCTATTTCTTCATTGATTAAATTCATTATAACTGGGTCTTCTTGGTCTAAATTTTTAAAATCCATTTACAATTAGCCTCCTTCTAGTATATAATTTATTTTGTGTTTATTTTGTCTATCTATGATAATTGTTATATAATACTATCAATCTAATTATATAGTTATTAGCCCATAAATACAAGAATATTAAAAAAGTAGGTGGAATAATGGTTATATCTAATATCGAAAATAGAAATGAAGTTAAACGACTTTTAACTTTATCAATATTCGCAGGTCAAATTATGCTTAAGAATGGGGCTGAAATTTATAGAGTTGAAGATACTGTTCAAAGGATATGTAATTCTCGAGATAATGTGACAAATGTTGATGCATTCGTTACTCCTGCCGGTATATTTATATCAGTAGAATATGATGAAGAAGTATTTACATACTTGCGTAGGATTAGGAATACATCAATAGACTTAAATACCATAAGCGAAGTAAATGAATTCTCAAGAAGGTTTGTACAGACAGATATGAGTATTGAAGAAGGATTAAAAGTTTTAACAATTATAGACAACAAAAAACCTTATTCACCTTTCATTAAAGCTACCTTCGGAGGTGTTGCAGCAGCTTGTTTTTCCTTGATGTTTGGAGGTACAATAAGAGATTTCATCTCTTGCGTAATGGTAAGTTTTATTGTCATAATGCTTTTAAGTAAATTATCTAAATTTGAATTAACTTTTTTCCTAGAAAATTTTATAGGAGCTTTCTTAGCTTCTATATTGTCTTATGTAACTATTAAAATCGGACTTGGAGAAAATTTGGACATGATCATAATTGGTTCGATTATGTATCTAGTACCTGGAGTTTCTATGACTAATGCAGTTAGAGATACTATGTCAGGAGACTTTCTATCTGGGCAGTCAAAGGGTATGGAAGCAATATTTGCAGCATTAGCAATAGCTTTTGGTGTAGGAGTAGTGCTTAATTTCTATTTGAAAGGAGTAATATAATGGCATATATATTTCAATTTGCGATATCATTTATAGCCACAATTGGTTTTGGTATATTTTTTGGTGCACCATTTAATTCCATAATACCAACTGGTATTTCCGGTGCTACTTCATGGATAGTATATTACTTTTTTGCAAATAATTTTGGTGGCCCCATAGCCGCTACTTTTATTGCTTCTTTTTGTGTAGGGATTTTTGGAGAAGGTTTAGCTATTAAATACAAAAAGCCAGCAACAGTTTTTATAACTCCGGGTATAGTATCCCTAGTTCCTGGTGCTGGCACATATTATACAATGCTATATTTAGTTGATAAAGACTTTATAAATGCTGCCAATTCAGGTGCTCAAACATTTTTTGTAGCAGCCGCAATAGCTATTGGAATTGTTACAGCCACAGTGTTTTCTCGATCTATAAAGAATTTTAAAAATAATAATCGTGTAAAAAATTAAAACAAATTATAAAATTTTTACAAGACTGACGGACTGTTCATCTTTTCTTAATATTCTTTTATCTATAAGTCTGATTAAAAAGTATGATATTGTGATAGAAACTAATCCTGTTAAAAAGCTTAGTAATTCAAAATTTTCATTACCTTGGGCTTTAAAATAACTACTTCCTATAACTATACCCGCAATTAAAAAGATAAAAGGAATCATATAAACAATCATTGCGTACTTTAAAAGTTTTTTTGGTTCTCCTTTTAATTCTACAAAGTCCCCTACTTTTGCATTTATTTTATTAGGCAATCTAATTATATGAGCTGGTATATCACAACTATTACCGCAACCTTTACAGTTTTCTCCACAACCAGATACCCGTTTAATTTCTAATTCTACTTTTCCATCTATGATTTCTCTAACGAAACCTACTTGTTCCATAATAAAACCTCCTACTTAATTAAATCTTTAATAACTTCCGAAGCAATAATAAGTCCTGCTACTGGCGGTACAAATGAAATACTACCAGGAATTGCTTTCCTAATATCTTCAACTTCCATATTTATCTTCATAGGAATTTCATCTGACCATACTACTTTTAAACTATCTACCCCTCTTTTTTTAAGTTCCCGCCTCATAACTCGAGACATAGGATCTACTGATGTTGAATAAATATCACTGACTTTAAACTGAGTAGGATTAAGCTTATTTCCAGCTCCCATAGAACTTATAATAGGTATGCCTAGTGTTTTAGATGAAATGATTAAATCTAATTTGGATGAAATCATATCTATTGCGTCCACTATATAATCATATTCAGGAGATAATAACAAATATTTTGTATCTTTGTTATAACCCTCTTTATATATTACTATCTCTAAATTAGGATTTATTTCTAATAGCCTTTCTTTCATTGCATCCACTTTATACATTCCTATGGTTGATGTTGTAGCGTGAACTTGTCTATTTATATTACTTATATCTATTATATCATAATCTACTAAAATAATCTTACCAATTCCAGTTCTTGCTAATGCTTCTGCAGCATAACTGCCAACTCCACCTATACCAAAAATAGCAACTGTGGAGTGGGTTATCTTCTCCATGCCTTCCCTGCCTACAATTAATTCAGATCTGCTAAATCTATTACTCATCCTTACTCAAATTAACCACTATATGAGCTTCTGATAATTGTTTTTCTGATACTTTAGTAGGTGCTTCTGTTAATAAACAAGTGGCAGATTGTGTTTTTGGGAATGCTATTACATCTCTTATATTGCTCTTATTAGCCAATGTCATAATTAGTCTATCTAATCCATAAGCAATGCCTCCATGAGGTGGTGTACCATATTTAAATGCCTCTAAAAGGAAACCAAATTTATCTTGTGCTTCTTCAGGTGAGAACCCTAATGCTTGGAACATTTTACTCTGCAATTCTGAGTTACTAATTCTAATACTACCTCCACCCATTTCGTCCCCATTAATAACTATATCGTAAGCCTTAGCTCTCACCTTATCTGGGTTGGTTTCAAGTAAATGAATATCTTCTTCCATTGGGCTTGTAAAAGGATGATGTTTTGCAACATATCGATTTTCTTCTTCATCATATTCAAAAAGTGGAAATTCAGTGATCCAAACTAAGTTTAATTCATCCTTATTAATAATCTCTAATTGCTTAGCAATTTCGTTTCTTAAATTTCCTAAACTATCAAAAACTACATTTTCACTATCAGCTACAAAAAGTATTAAATCTCCAACTTCTCCATTCATTTTTTCTAAAATAGAAGAAAATTCATCTTCAGTAAAAAATTTAGCAATTGGTGATGTTATACCTTCTTCAGTAACTTTAATCCAAGCTAAACCTTTCGCACCATAAGTTTTAGCATATTTTTCAAGATTAGTTATATCTTTTCTTGTGAAATTATCTCCATAACCTTTTATATTTATTCCTCTAACAGCACCATTATTCGCAACAGCACCGCTAAACACTTTAAATTCACTATTTTTAACTAAATCTGATATATTTACTAACTCAAATCCAAAACGAAGATCCGGCTTATCTACTCCGTATTTTTCCATAGCCTCTTTATATGTCATTCTACGTATTGGTAAGTCAATTTCTATATCTTTCATTTCTTTAAATAATCTATATAAGAATTTTTCATTTATAGCTAAAACATCTTCCACATCCACAAAACTCATTTCTACGTCTATTTGAGTAAATTCAGGTTGTCTGTTAGCCCTTAAATCTTCGTCTCTAAAGCACTTTACTATCTGATAATACTTATCCATACCTGATACCATCAAGAGCTGCTTCATTAGCTGTGGAGACTGTGGCAGTGCATAGAATTCACCAGGGTTAACTCTACTAGGAACTAAATAATCTCTAGCTCCTTCTGGTGTTGGCTTTGTCAACATTGGTGTTTCTATTTCTACAAAATTGTTGTCATAGAAAAAGTCTCTAATTACTTTTGATGTTTTTGCTCTTAGCTTCAGTGTTTCTTGCATAGATGGTTTTCTTAGATCCAAGTATCTATATTTCAGTCGCATAGACTCAGAAACATTATCATCATCTTTAACATAAATTGGCGGAGTTAAAGCTTCGTCCAATATTCTTAATTCTTTAACCAGTACCTCTACTTCTCCAGTGGGAATGTCCTTATTAACTGATTGTCTAATTCTAACTGTTCCACTTACAGCAATTACAAATTCCGATCTTATTTTTTCTGCTTTTGAAAATACTTCTGCAGCTAGTGTATCATCCAATACAATTTGAGATATTCCTGTAGTATCCCTTATATCAATAAATATCAGAGAACCCAAATTCCTTTCACGTTGTACCCAACCCATTAATACTACTTCTTTTCCAACATCTTCTTTACTTAATTCACCACACATATTAGTTCTTCTTAAGTCACCCATCTTTTCACTCATATTAACCCTCCTCAAAAAATATAAACCTCTCATCTCTGATGTTCAGGGACGAGAGGTTTTCTCGCGGTACCACCCTAATTAGGTATTCCTCACTCAAAATTTTAACGCTATTAGCGAATTAATCCTTACAGATTATTTACTCAAAGGTGTCTTTATTAAATATTAATATCGGATTTCCACCAGCACCGACTCTCTATTACTAAGGGATTTAATGATTTCCTTTTCCAAGTATTTTATATTTTATTATAATATATTTTATCAGTTTGTATTTTATATTGCAACAATAATTTATATTCTAGCAACACCTGAATCTACTGCTGCTTGTTTAACTGCTTTAGCTACTGCATCAGCAGTATTTTTATTCAGAGCATCTGGTGTAATATAGTCTTCTTTTAATTCTGTATCGCTAACCATATTTGCAATAGCGTATGCTGCTGCAATATTCATAGCATCGTTTATGTCACTTGCTCTAGCATCTAAAGCTCCTCGGAAGATTCCAGGGAAAGCTGAAACGTTATTTATTTGATTAGGGAAATCTGATCTTCCCGTTCCAATAACTCTTGCTCCACCTTCCTTAGCTAAATCTGGTAGTATCTCTGGTGTTGGATTAGCCATGGCAAATATTATAGCATCCTTATTCATAGATTTTACCATATCTACATCTACTACATTAGGAGCTGATACTCCTATAAATACATCTGCTCCAACCATAGCATCCTTTAAACTACCTTGTATATTATCATTATTAGTCAAATTAGCTAATTCTTCTTTAGACCAGTTATTTGTAGGAGAACCTCTATAGATTATTCCCTTTCTGTCTAACATAAGTACATTTTTAACTCCTAAACTTATAAGCATTTTTACAATAGCTCCACCTGCAGCTCCACCACCGTTACAAACTACTTTTATATCTTCAAACTTTTTTTGGACAATTTTAAGTGCATTTATCAAACCTGCACTAACTACTACTGCAGTACCATGTTGGTCATCATGAAATACAGGTATATCTAATTTTTCTTTTAATTGTCTTTCTATTTCAAAACATCTTGGAGCTGAAATATCTTCTAAGTTTATTCCTCCGAAAGTAGGACTTATTCTAACTATAGTTTCCACTATTTCATCTACATCTTTTGTATTCAATAATATAGGAACAGCATCTACATTTCCAAATTCCTTAAACAATATTGCCTTACCTTCCATTACAGGCATTGCTGCCTCTGGACCAATATCTCCAAGTCCTAAAACTGCAGTACCGTCTGTAACTACTGCTATTAAATTTCCTTTTGCAGTATATTTATATACATCCTCTTTATTAGCATGAATTTTTCTACAAGGTTCTGCAACTCCAGGAGTATAAGCTATACTTAAATCATCCCTAGTTTCAATTTTTACCTTTGATGTTACTTCTATTTTTCCTTTGTTGTCCTCATGCATTTTTAAACTTAACTCTGAATAATTCACAACAACACCTCTTTCTTATTTTTTATTAATTCATCTATTCTGTTAATATAATCATTAATGCCTTTAAAGTTAGGTATACGTTTAATTCTATTGGTAATTGGATTATAAAATTTTGATACAGCTCCCATTCCTAAACCAATTATCGTTTCTTTTTCTTCCATCATAGATATATTATAAAGACATTCCATATTCTTTTTACTATAACCAATATTTTCCAAATTTCCTGATATTTGTTTTTGTCTATATAGATAATAAGGATATAATTCCATTTCATTTATATATTCTTGTATTTGATTTTCCATATTGATACCTGATTGTTTAATAGGATTTATCTCATCAATATTTTTTTTATA
>CAJDVD010000002.1_pt1 | contig 40321 bp, 30 predicted proteins | sample 7391361 | NCBI WGS metagenome assembly CAJDVD01 (sample SAMEA7055710, study PRJEB34461) | soil metagenome | biome: terrestrial ecosystem; feature: Peninsula; material: soil | place: Antarctica | collected 2016
GTTCAGAAACTTCACTTATTCAAACTACAGGAAGGGCTGCTAGAAATGTGGATGGTACTGTAATTATGTATGGTGATCGAATAACAAATTCTATGGAAAAGGCAATAAGTGAAACCAATAGAAGAAGAGAAATACAGGCTAAATATAATGAAGACCATGAAATAACTCCTACCACTATTATTAAAGGAATTAGAGGTAATATTGAAGCTACTATGGTGGCTGAAGGTGATGAAGATTATGGAGACAAATTTAGCCAAGACGAAATAGAATCAATGGTTATTGGCTTAGAAGGAGCAATGTTAATTGCAGCTGAAGAATTAAACTTTGAAAAAGCTGCTGAATTACGAGATCAGATTAAACAACTGCAAAAGATGATAAAATAGAGGTGATTAGATTTGCAAAATAAAATAATAATTCGTGGAGCCAAGGAAAATAATTTAAAAGATATTAGTCTTGAGCTACCTAGAAATAAATTTATAGTATTTACAGGATTAAGTGGGTCTGGGAAATCTTCCTTGGCCTTTGATACCATATATGCTGAAGGTCAAAGAAGATACGTAGAATCATTGTCTAGCTATGCTAGACAGTTTTTAGGTCAAATGGATAAACCAGATGTTGAGTATATTGAAGGACTTTCTCCTTCAATTTCAATCGACCAAAAAACTACAAGTAAAAACCCAAGATCTACTGTAGGAACAGTAACAGAAATATATGATTATTTGAGACTACTTTATGCTAGAATTGGAACACCTTATTGTCCAAAATGTGGTAAGGAGATTACTAGTCAAACAGTGGATCAAATGGTAGACAGTATTATGGAATTAGAAGATAAAACTAGAATACAGGTATTAGCACCTATAATTAGAGGTAAAAAGGGTGAGCATGTAAAAGTATTAGAAAATATAAAAAAAGAAGGGTTTATAAGGTTAATAATTGATGATACACCTTATGAGATTTCTGATGAAATTAAACTAGAGAAAAATAAAGTTCATACCATAGAAGTTATAGTAGATAGAATTGCAATTAAGGAAGGCATTGAAGGTAGGTTATCAGAATCCTTAGAAATGGCTTTAAGGATGTCTGATGGACTAGTAATAATAGATGTAATTGGAAAGGAAAGAATTACTTTTAGTCAAAACCTTTCCTGTACAGATTGCAATATATCCATGGAAGAGTTAACACCAAGAATGTTTTCTTTTAATAGTCCTTTTGGAATGTGTCCTACCTGCAATGGATTAGGATTTTCTAAAGTTATAGATCCAGATTTAATAATACCAAATAAAGATTTGACCATAGATAAGGGAGGAATTGCGCCTTATAGTAATACAAATGAATCAAGCTATTATTTCCAAATATTTAAAACACTAGCAAGTAACAATAACTTTAAAACAAATCAGCCACTGAAAGATGCTCCAAAGAAATTAATCGATGAATTGTTATATGGTACTAAAAAAGTGATCTCTTTTGAGTTTGATAGTCATTTTGATGGTGCTAGAAGTTATAATGGAACCTTTGAAGGGATTATTCCAAACTTAGAAAGACGATATGCTTCCACAAATTCTGATTATATGAGAAATAGAATAGATGGATTTATGACTGAAGATCCTTGTCCTACCTGCGGGGGGAAAAGACTAAAGGATGAAGTGCTTTCAGTTAGGATAAATGGATTAAATATAGTTGAATCAACAGATTTATCAATTGTTAAGTCAATAGAGTTCTTTTCCAATTTAGTCTTAACACCAAAGCAACAAATAATCGGACATCAGGTCTTAAAAGAAGTAAACGAAAGACTTAATTTCTTAAAAAATGTAGGACTAGATTATTTAACCTTATCTAGAACAGCAGGCACCTTATCCGGTGGAGAATCTCAAAGGATTAGATTGGCTACTCAAATAGGATCCAGTCTTGTAGGTGTTGTTTATGTATTAGATGAGCCTAGTATAGGTTTACATCAAAGAGATAATAATAAATTATTAATGACACTTAGAAATCTTACTGATTTAGGAAATACTTTAATAGTAGTGGAACATGATGAAGATACAATGTATATGGCAGATCATATAGTAGATATAGGCCCTGGTGCAGGAATCCATGGAGGTTATATTGTAGGTCAAGGTACTGTTGAAGATATAAAAAATAATCCTAATTCTATAACTGGACAATATCTTTCACATAAATTAGTTATAGAAACTCCAAAAACTAGAAGAGCACCAAATGGTAAATGGATTGAAATAATAGGAGCAGAAGAGAATAATTTAAAAAATATAGATGTTAAAATACCCATTGGACTATTTACTTGCATAACAGGAGTATCAGGATCAGGTAAAAGTTCTATGACCAACGAGATATTATACAAAGCTATTGCTCAAAAGGTAAATAGAGCAAAGGTAAAACCAGGAAAATATAAGGATATTAAAGGATTAGAGAACTTAGATAAAGTAATAGTTATAGATCAATCACCTATAGGAAGAACTCCTAGATCAAATCCAGCTACTTATACTGGTATGTTTGATGGTATAAGAGATGTTTTTGCAATGACAAATGAAGCTAAGATAAGAGGCTATAAAAAGGGACGATTTAGCTTTAATGTTAAAGGTGGTAGATGTGACGCTTGCAAAGGTGATGGAATCCTTAAAGTAGAAATGCATTTTTTACCTGATGTATATGTACCTTGTGAAGTTTGTAAAGGTAAAAGATATAATAGAGAGACACTTCAAGTAAAATACAAAGGAAAAACAATTTCTGATGTTTTGGACATGACGGTAGAAGAAGGAGTAAAATTCTTTGAAAATATACCTAAAATCAAGAAAAAATTGGATACATTATTTGATGTTGGTTTAGGATATATAAAAATAGGTCAATCCTCCACAGAGTTATCAGGAGGAGAGGCTCAAAGAGTCAAGCTGGCAACACAACTTAGTAAGAGAAATACAGGTAAAACTGTATATATATTAGATGAGCCAACTACAGGGCTACACTCTGCAGATATTCACAAGTTAATTAAAGTATTAAACCAACTTGTAGAAGGTGGTAATACTATGATAGTTATAGAACACAATTTAGATGTAATTAAAACAGCAGATTATATAATTGACCTTGGTCCTGAAGGAGGAGACAAGGGTGGGGAAGTAGTAGCTGTTGGAACACCAGAAGAAGTAAGTAAGGTTAAAAAATCTTATACTGGACAATTTTTAAAGAAAATGCTTAAATAACAACTGAAACCATCTCATGTGAGGTGGTTTTTTTGTGGAAGTGTGATAAAATGTTGTCTATAAGCTTAGGTTCAGAAAGACAATATATTAAAATTGGTGGGTGAGAATATGTGTGGTAGATATGCATTAGATGCAGACATAGATGTACTAATAGCACATTATAAAGCTATTATAGGTGAAAAGGAATTTGAAGGAAATGAAGAAATATTCCCTACAAATACAGTACCTATTATAAGAGAAATAGATAATAGACAAATAGACTTTTTAAAATGGGGTTTTATGCCTAGCTTTACCAAGAAACCATTGATTAATGCTAGAGGAGAAACTGTAGATATAAAACCTACATTTAAAAATTCATTTATCCACAAAAGATGTATAATTCCAACAACCAGTTTTTTTGAATGGGAAAAAGTTGGGGACAAGAAAATTAGAAGAAGAATATCAATAGAAGAAGATTTATTTTCCATGGCTGGATTATATAGTAATTTTTATGATAATGAAGGCAAAAAATACGAAGCATTTACAATATTAACTATAAATGCAAATGAACAAATGAAACATATCCATGAAAGAATGCCGGTTATACTTAAGAAGGAAGATGAGGACATATGGTTGGATAGCAAGAATAAGAATGTTTTAGGATTGAAGGATTTAATAGTGACCTGGGAAGGTAAGTTAATTATTGAATAAGAGTTTAGAAAATGAGGAGGAATTTTAAATGAATGTTAATGAAAGAATTAAAAATCTTAGAGGATTAATGAGTGAAAAGGAGATTACAGCTTATCTCATTCCCACATCTGATCCTCACCAATCAGAATATGTAGCAGATTATTATAAAGGTAGAACATGGATATCTGGATTTACTGGATCTGCAGGTACTGTAATAATTACTCAGGATGAGGCAATACTTTGGACGGATGGAAGATACTTTATACAGGCAGAAAATGAATTAAGTGATTCAGAATTTAAATTATATAAGATGGCAACTCCAGGATATCCTACTTATATAGAATATTTAGGAGAAAAATTAAAAGCTGGTGATAGCTTAGGATTTGATGGTAGGTTAGTAAATCAAGCAGATGTTGAGAAAATAGAGAAGTCACTTAAAGAAGAAAACATTAAGTTTGTAGACCAATATGATTTAGTAGGAGATATTTGGGATACTAGACCAGAAGCACCTGTAGGAAAAACTTTTGTACATGAAGTTAAATACACTGGATTAAGTACAAGTGAAAAAATCCAAGAAGTAAGAGATGAAATGGAAAAGAAAAATGCTGACTATTACTTACTATCTAGTCTTGATGATATAGCATGGTTATACAATATAAGAGGTAGTGATGTACCTAATAATCCAGTGGTTATTTCATATGCTCTTGTAACTTTAGTAAGTGCATTTTTATTTGTAGATAACGAAAAGATGAATCCAGAAGTTGTATCTTTCTTAAGTGATAATGGAGTAACTGTATCAAGTTATGAAGAAATAGCTGAGTATGTGAAGAACTTTGGAGAAAATTCAAAAGTGTTACTGGATAAATCTAGAACAAATAGATGGATATATAGTGCAATTCCATCTTCATGTAAAATTATAAATGAAATGAATATAACAACAGTTCTTAAAGGAAAGAAAAATTCTACAGAAATCGAAAATCAAAAGAATGCATATATAAAAGATGGTGTAGCCCTAACTAAATTTATTTATTGGCTAGATAAAAATGTAGGTAAAATTGAAATAACTGAATTATCTGCAGAGGCAAAATTATTAGAATTCAGAGAAGAACAAGATTTATTCTTGGAACCAAGTTTCTCTACTATTGCAGCATATAAAGAAAATGCAGCAATGATGCATTATTCAGCTGGTCCAAACTCCAATGCAGAATTGAAAGCAGAAGGTTTATTTTTAGTAGACTCAGGTGGGCAATACTATGATGGAACAACAGATGTTACTAGAACTATGGTATTAGGTCCTATATCAGATGAAGAAAAGAGAGATTATACACTAACATTAAAAGGTCACATTAATCTTATAAATGCTAGATTTTTAGCTGGTACTAACGGTCATGCATTAGATATCTTATGTAGATATCCATTATGGCAAGAAGGAATAGATTATAAATGTGGTACAGGACATGGAATTGGTTTCTTATTAAATGTTCATGAAGGTCCTCATAGATTTGCTAATTCACCAAATGATATTGCTTTAGAAGAAGGTATGATTGTAACAATAGAACCAGGCGTATACAAAGCTGGAAAACATGGAATAAGAATAGAAAATGTAGTTGTAGTTGAAAAAGATATAGCCACTGATTCAGGACAATTCATGAAATTTGAAACACTATCCTTTGTTCCAATTGATTTAAAAGGAGTGGATAGTGAAATGCTATCGAAAAATGAAAAAACTTGGTTAAATGATTACCATAAGGATGTGTACAAAAAGCTTAGTCCCTTTTTAAATGAAGAAGAAAAAACATGGTTAGAAAAAGAAACTAGAGAAATCTAGTTTCTTTTCTTTAAAATGTTATAATAGATATAACGAATATAAAGTGGTGATAAAATGTTTAATATAGATGAAGAACTAAAAAAGCTACCAGATAAACCTGGTGTTTATATAATGAAAGATAAAAATGATGAAATAATATATGTAGGTAAGGCTAATTCTTTGACGAAAAGAGTTAGACAATATTTTCAATCTACTAGAAATAATCCTCCTAAAGTTAATGCTATGATAAAACATATACATGAGTTTGAATATATTATTGTAGATAATGAAGTAGAGGCCTTAGTTTTAGAAGCAAATATGATTAAAAACAATAAACCTAAATACAATATACTTTTAAGGGATGATAAACAATATCCTTACATTAAGGTTACCTTAAATGAAAAGTTTCCCAGAGTTATTAAAACCAGACAGGTTTTAAAGGATGGAGGCAAATACTATGGCCCATATCCAAGTGCTATGGCTGTAAATAGTGTTATTGATACTATTCATGATATATATCCTATAAGAACTTGTAAATTAACCTTAGAAAAGAATATGGGAAAGGTTAGACCTTGTCTAAACTATCACTTAGGGAGATGTCTTGGGACCTGCATAGGAATTGTAGATGAAGATTTTTATATGGAAATGATCCATGAGGTCATTCAATATTTAAATGGAAAAGATAATTCTTTGATAGATAATATAGAAGCAAAGATGATTAAAGCTGCAGATGATATGGACTATGAAGCAGCTGCAAGACATAGGGATCAAGTTAACAGCCTTAAATTGTTACAAGAAGAACAAAAGATAGTCAGTCCAATTTTAATAGATCAAGATATAATTGCTATGGCTAGAGGTATAGAAGAAGTTTGTATTCAAATATTCTTTATTAGAGCTGGAAAGATACTAGGTAGAGAGCACTTTATTATGGAAGATAATTTTATGGAAGATAGAAATGAAATATTAAGTTCCTTTTTAAAACAGTTTTATATAGGTACAGCTTATGTGCCAAAAGAAATTATAATTGAACATGAAATTGAAGATTTAGAAGTTATCACAAGATGGTTAGAAAATAAAAGAGGTTCTAAAGTTAGTATAATAATACCTAAAAGAGGGGAAAAGTTTGCTCTTTTAGAATTAGTTAGTAAAAATGCTAAGGATATGCTAAATAAATATGGAGACAAATTTTTAAAGAAACATAGAGAGAATATTAAAGCATTAGAGCAAATACAAAATCATATAGCTCTAGATGACTTACCTACAAGAATTGAGGCGTTTGACATATCAAATATTAGTGGAGTAGAATCAGTAGGTTCCATGGTAGTATTTGAAAATGGTGAAGCTAAGAAGTCAGATTATAGAAGGTTTAGAATAAGAAGTGTAACAACTCCAGATGATTATGGAAGCTTAGATGAAGTCTTAAGACGTAGATTTATGAGAGGGCTTGAAGAAAAGGAAAATCTAAAATTAAATCCTATTGAATTAAAAGGATTTTCTAGTTTTCCTGATCTTATTATGATGGATGGAGGTAAAGGTCAGGTAAATATAGCATTAAAAGTATTAGATGAATTAGGAATTAATATACCAGTTTGTGGATTGGTCAAGGATGAGTTTCATAAAACTCGCGGAATAATATATAATAATAAAGAAATAATATTAGCAAAAGACAATCTTGGATTTAGACTAATATATAAAATACAGGAAGAAGCTCATAGATTTGCTATTAATTATCATAGAAGTCTTAGAACTAAAACCATGTTTAAATCCGAATTAGATGATATTAAAGGAATAGGCAAAAAGAGAAAAACTTCATTACTAAAGCATTTTAAAAGTATAGATAAAATCAAAAATGCATCAGTGGAAGAATTAAAAGCAGTGGAATCTATGAATATAAGAGCAGCAGAACAGTTGTATGAACATTTCCGTAAAAAGGAGGATAAATAATGGATAAGAAATTATATTTATCAGAGACAGATAAGAAAATCTCAGGAGTATGTGGAGGGTTAGGCGAGTATTTTAATGTAGACTCTACTATAATTAGATTGGCTTGGGTATTCCTTTCTATACCTACTTTTATATTTGGTGGGGTAATAGCTTATTTTATAGCAGCTGCACTTATACCAAAAAGACCTTATTAGGAGAGATAAGATGGAGTATGTAGGATTAGATAGGATTATAAAAGATTTAAATTGGGAAGTTGTATATAAAGCAGATAATGTTCAAGATGTAAAAATATATTCCAGTGAAATAATTAGACCTGGATTACAAATGGTAGGCTATTATGAAAAATATGCACCTGAAAGATTACAAATTATGGGTAGTGCAGAGTGGTATTATTATAATGAATTAATTCCAAAGTCAAGATATGAAAGTATAGATAAGTTATTTACTTATCCCATTCCTTGCCTTGTTCTTAGTAGAGATTTGCCAGTTTTCCCAGAACTAATAGAACTAGCCAAAAAGCACAATAGAACCATATTAAGAACACATAAAGTCACTTCAAAATTAATTAATCAATTTATCAGCTATATAGATTTGATGTTAGCACCAGAGATAACACTACATGGTGGACTTATTGAAGTTTATGGCATGGGTGTTTTGATTGTGGGTAAATCAGGAGTTGGTAAGTCGGAAACTGCATTAGACTTGGTTATAAGAGGTCACAGATTAGTATCTGATGATACAGTGGATATAAAGAAAGTTGAAGAAGGTTTGCGAGGAGAAGCACCAGATTTAACAAGATATTTTATGGAAATAAGAGGTATAGGAATTTTAGATATTGAGCGCTTATATGGAGTTAGTGCTGTAAAACAATTTGAATATATAGATTTAGTTGTAGAATTAGAGACTTGGGATGCTAATAAGGAGTACGACAGAATTGGATTAGATGAAGAATATATGGATATACTGGATGTGAAAGTTTCTAAAGTTACAGTTCCAGTAAGACCTGGAAGAAATATAGGAATGATAGTAGAAGTAGCAGCAAGGAATTATAGACAAAAAGGTCTAGGCTATAATGCAGCAGAAGCATTAAATGATAGAATCAAGACTAAGATTGAAAGTAGGAAAAAAGAAACAGACAAATGAATTTTAAAATAATGCCTTTCTACGTTGACAATAGCTAGTATGTTTAATATAATATAAAGGTGTTAGTACAATATTTAACAATATCGTTTAATATTGGGTACTAGGTCTAAAAGAGAATTTAGATTTAATACTTATTATATAAGGAGGTCAATACACATGGCAAAAATTATGAAAACCATGGATGGTAATGCGGCAGCATCTTATATATCATATGCATTTACAGATGTAGCAGCGATTTATCCTATAACACCATCAACAGACATGGGAGAAAATGTGGATCAATGGTCTGCAGATGGTAAAAAGAATCTATTTGGACAAGAAGTTTTAGTAAAGGAAATGCAATCTGAAGGAGGTGCAGCAGGTGCAGTTCACGGTTCATTGGCAGCAGGTGCATTAACTACTACATATACTGCTTCTCAAGGACTATTGCTAATGATTCCTAATATGTACAAAATTGCTGGTGAATTATTACCGTCAGTATTTCATGTATCAGCTAGAGCAATTGCATCTCATGCATTAAGCATATTTGGAGATCATCAAGACGTTATGGCAGTTAGACAAACAGGTTTTGCTTTATTAGCTTCAGGTGGAGTTCAAGAAGTTATGGATTTAGCAGGAGTTGCCCATTTAGCAACAATTAAAGGAAGAGTTCCTTTTGTACATTTCTTTGACGGGTTCAGAACAAGTCATGAAATTCAAAAAATTGAAGTAATTGACTATGCAGATTTAGAAAGATTACTAGATTATGATGCATTAAATGAATTTAGACAAAGAGCTATGAATCCAGAAAGACCAGATACAAGAGGTACTGCTCAAAATCCTGATATATATTTCCAAGCAGCGGAAGCTTCAAATCCTTACTATGAAAATATAGTTGGTATTACTGTTGACTATATGAATGAAATCAGTAAAATTACTGGTAGAGAATACAAACCATTTGTATACTATGGTCATCCAGAAGCTGAAAGAATTATTGTAGCTATGGGTTCAGTTACTGAAACAATTCAAGAAACTGTAGATTATTTAGTAGCTAAAGGAGAAAAAGTTGGAGTTATAAAAGTTCACTTATATAGACCATTTGCACCAGAATATTTCTTTAATGTTTTACCAGAATCAGTTAAGAAAATTTCTGTATTAGATAGAACAAAAGAAAAAGGTGCTATAGCTGAACCACTACATTTAGATGTTAAATCTATATTCTACGATAGAGCTGAACAACCAGTTATTGTTGGAGGTAGATTTGGATTAGGTTCAAAAGATACTACACCTTCACAAATACTTGCTGTTTTCGAAAACTTGAAACAAGAAGAACCAAAAGATAGATTTACTTTAGGGATAATAGATGATGTTACGCATACTAGTTTAGAAATTAAAGAAATAATTAAAACAGAGCCTGAAGGAACTATTAAATGTAAGTTCTGGGGTTTTGGATCTGATGGAACTGTTGGAGCTAACAAAGCTGCAATTAAGATTATCGGTGATGATACAGATATGTATGCTCAAGGATATTTCTCCTATGATAGTAAGAAATCTGGTGGTATTACAATATCTCACTTAAGATTTGGTAAAGAAAAAATCCAATCCACATATTTGATTGCAGACGCTGATTTTATATCATGTTCGAAACAGTCATATGTATATCAATATGACCTATTAAAAGGATTAAAAGATGGTGGTACATTCTTACTAAACTGTATTTGGGATAGAGAAGAATTAGAAAACAATCTACCAGCTAGCTTAAAAAATTATATTGCAGATCATAATATTAAATTCTATACTGTTAATGCAACTAAAATCGCCAGCGATATTGGTTTAGGTGGAAGAATTAATATGGTTATGCAATCAGCATTCTTCAAATTATCAGAAGTATTGCCATTAGAAGAAGCGGTAGATCATTTAAAGAGATCAATTGTAACTGAGTATGGTAGTAAAGGTGAAGATATAGTTAATATGAACTATAAAGCTGTTGATATGGGTATTGAATCATCAATTAAAATAGATGTGCCAGAATCATGGAAAAACGCTGTAGAAGAATCTAAAGTTAAAAAAGATGTTCCTTCATTTATTGATGATGTTTTAATTCCAATGAATAGACAAGAAGGAGATAATCTTCCAGTAAGCACATTTGTAGGTAGAGAAGACGGTACATTCCCTCATGGTGCAGCAGCTTATGAAAAGCGTGGAATAGCAGTAGAAGTTCCTCGTTGGATAAGTGAAAACTGTATACAATGTGGTCAATGTTCATATGTTTGTCCTCATGCAGCAGTTAGACCATTCTTATTAAATGAAGAAGAAGTTTCAAATGCACCAGAAAACTTTGAAACGATTAAGACTATGGGTAAAGGATTAGAAGATTTAGAATATAGAATTCAAATATCTACATTAGACTGTACAGGTTGTGGAAACTGTGCTGACGTATGTCCTTCTAAAAACAAAGCATTAATTATGCATAGATTTGAAGAAGAATATGAAATACAAACTCCTAACTGGGAATATGCAGCAGAATCAGTTACTGCTAAAACAGATAGAATGGATCCATTTAGCATAAAAGGTAGTCAATTCCAAGAGCCATTACTTGAATTCTCAGGTGCTTGTGCTGGTTGTGGAGAAACTGCATATGCTAAATTAATAACTCAACTTTTTGGTGACAGAATGTTTATAGCTAATGCTACTGGATGTTCATCAATTTGGGGTGGTTCAGCACCATCAACTCCTTATTGTACTAATCAAGAAGGTAAAGGACCAGCTTGGGCTAATTCACTATTTGAAGATAATGCTGAGTTTGGATTTGGTATGTATCTTGGTGTTAAACAAATAAGAGAACAAATAAAATTACTAATGACAAATTTCTTAGAATTAAACATAGAATCAGATTTAAATGAGCACTTTACAGCTTGGATAGAAGGTATGAATGATGTTAAAGGCTCTAAAGCTGCAACAGGTATGATACTTCCAAGATTAGAAAATGCAGTAGAAAATAAAGAAGCTACTGCAATATTAAAAAAGATTACAGAAGTTAAAAATTATTTAATCAAAAAATCAGTTTGGATTTTTGGTGGAGACGGATGGGCTTATGACATTGGTTTCGGTGGTTTAGACCACGTATTGGCATCAAATGAAGACATTAATATTCTTGTTATGGATACTGAAGTTTATTCAAATACTGGTGGTCAATCTTCTAAATCTACACCAACTGGAGCAGTAGCAAAATTTGCTGCATCAGGCAAGAAGATTAGAAAGAAAGACTTAGGTCTTATGATGACAACTTATGGTTATGTTTATGTAGCACAAATAGCAATGGGAGCAAATATGAACCAAACTATGAGAGCTATAAAAGAAGCGGAATCTTATGATGGTCCATCCCTAATAATGGCTTATGCTCCATGTATAAACCATGGTATTAGAACTGGTATGGGTACTACTATCAGACAAGAAAAGAAAGCTGTAGATACAGGTTACTGGCATCTATACAGATTCGACCCTAGATTAACTGATGAAGGTAAGAATCCATTTGTATTAGATTCAAAAGAACCAAAGGGAGAATTCATGGACTTCATCAACTCAGAAGTTAGATATACTTCTTTAAGAAAAACATTCCCTGAACTAGCTGATGATCTATTCATAGAAGCTGAAAAAGATTCTAAATTTAGATATGAAAGTTATAAGAGAATGGCAAGAGATTAATTAAAGAATAATAGAGATAATATGAAAACCATAGTCTAGATATAGACTATGGTTTTATTTTGCCTAAAGATATGATAATATAAGAAGAGAAAGTTATCAGGGAGTGATTTAAATATGAGCGCAATTGATTTAGAGAAACTATTTGAAAATAAAGAATTAGGTAAAGTTATATTTAATGAACCTATGAAGAATCATACATCTTTTAAAATAGGTGGACCAGCTGATGTAATTATTATTCCAAACAATGAGAAACAGGTATTGGAAGCTGTTACACTTTTAAGAGACAATAATATAGATTTTTTTATAATGGGAAATGGTACTAATATTTTAGTTAAAGATGGTGGTCTAAGATCTGTAGTTATAAAGATTAATGAGGGATTAAATAGAGTCCATATCCAAAATAATAAAGTTTATTGTGAAGCAGGAGCACTTTTAACCGCTGTAAGTAAAGAAGTGGCAAGACAAATCCTTACAGGAATGGAATTTGCAAATGGAATACCTGGAACTATAGGTGGAGCTATTACAATGAATGCTGGTGCCTATGGTGGAGAAATGAAAGATATAATAACCAGTGTTAAGATTATAGATAAGGACAATAATATAAAAGAATACTCAAATAGTGAAATGAATTTTAGATATAGAAATAGTAGAGTTACTGATGAACAATTAATAGTTTTAAGTGTGGAATTAGAATTAAAACTAGGTGTGGCTGATGAAATTGATGAAACTATGAAGGATCTAACTTTCAAAAGAACTTCTAAGCAACCTTTGGAATGGCCCAGTGGAGGAAGTACTTTTAAGAGACCAGAGGGTTATTATGCAGGGAAATTAATAGAAGATTCAGGCCTTCGAGGTGTAAGACATGGAGGAGCTCAAATTTCTGAAAAACATTGTGGATTTGTAATAAATGCAGAAGATGCTACATGTAAAAATGTTTTAGAATTAATCCAAATGGTGCAAAAAACAGTTAGAGATAATTATAATGTAGAGTTAGAAACTGAGATAAAGCTCATTGGAGAGGATTTATAGTGAGATTATATGGAGATTATCATACACATACTGTATATAGTCATGGTTCCGGAACAATAAGAGATAATGTGGAAGCAGCGCTAAAAATTGGTCTAAAAGAAATTGCTATTTGTGATCACGGACCTGGACATTATCTTTATGGGGTTAAGAGGAAGAATATTCCTATTATGAGGGATGAAATAGATAGATTAAATGAAGAATATAGTAATAAGGGAATAAAAATTTTATTAGGAGTAGAATCAAATATTACTGGATTTGATGGGACTATTGATATGGATGAAAATCTTATCAAATTAACTGATATACTCTTATTAGGATATCACTATGGTGTAACTCCAAGTTCTTTTAAAGCAGGGTTAGGATTATATGTAATGAATCCAATAACTAAACTTATTCCAGTAGGCAGAAAAAATGCTTTGGAATTAAATACAAATGCTTTTATAAGAGCAATAAATAATTATCCAATTACATTTATAACACATCCTGGTTCAAAAGCCAAAGTGGATATTAGAGAACTTGCTAGAGCTGCTGGTAAAGTAGGTACAGCACTTGAAATTAACTCCAAACATAGTGAATTATCAATAGAAAATTTAAAAATTGCCATGGAAGAGGATGTGGAGTTTATTATTAATAGTGATGCTCATAGTCCTGATGATGTGGGAAATATAACTCTTGCAACAGAAAGGGCAAAAGCTGCTGGGTTAGAGATGAATAGAATCAGAAATTTGATAAAGGATTAGGTGATTATAATATGGAATTTTTAGTTATTACGGGAATGTCAGGGGCTGGAAAATCTCAGGCAATGAATGTTATGGAGGATATGGGCTACTATTGTATGGACAATCTTCCACCTGCACTATTAACAAAGTTTGCTGAACTTTGCGTTGAATCTAAAAAGTCTATAGAAAATGTTGCAGTTGTAGTAGATATAAGAGGTGGACGATTTTTTGATACATTATTTACCTCCTTAGACGATCTAAAAGCTAAGAATATAGATCATAAAATACTTTTCTTAGAATCTTCAGATAGGGTTTTAATAAAAAGATATAAAGAATTAAGAAGACCACACCCTTTAAATCCTGTGGGCAATATTATAGATGGTATTACAGAAGAAAGAGAGTTATTAAATGAAGTCAAGGAAAGAGCAGATTATATTTTAGACACTTCAAGTCTTACTTTGGGAATGTTAAGAGAAGAAATGTCTAACATTTTCTTGGAAGGGGGAGAAAAGAGAAATATTACTATTTCTATTTCTTCATTTGGATTTAAAAATGGTATCTTAATGGATGGCGATTTGGTCTTTGATGTAAGGTTTATACCTAATCCATTTTATATACCAGAATTAAAACATGTTTCAGGAGAGAATAAAGAAACTATGGACTATGTATTTAAATGGCCACAGACCGATACATTTATAGAAAAGACAATTGATATGTTAGAATTTCTTATACCATATTATGTAGCAGAAGGTAAGACACAATTAGTCATTGGAATCGGATGTACAGGAGGATTTCATAGATCTGTAGCTATTTCTAACAAAATAGGAGAGATCCTTAAATCCAATGGTCATAGAACTATAGTGAATCATAGAGATATAAATAAGCATATACAAGGGGTTTAGTTATGGAAGAAAATAATATTAATAACATAGATTTAAAACTAGAACCAAAAATAGTTGTAATAGGTGGAGGTACTGGACTATCTATTCTTCTTAGAGGATTAAAAAAATTTACTCATAATATTACAGCGATTGTTACAGTTTCAGATGATGGTGGAGGCTCTGGGGTATTAAGAGAAGACCTAGGTATGTTACCTCCTGGAGATATTAGAGCTTGTTTATTAGCTCTTGCAAACACAGAACCTTCAATGGAAAAATTATTAAGATTTAGGTTTAAAAAGGGAATATTAAATGGCCAAAGTTTTGGTAATTTATTATTAGCTGCCATGAACGAAATATATGGTAGTTTTGAAATGGCGGTAAAAGAAACAAGTAACGTACTTGCTGTAACGGGAAAAGTATTTCCAATGACTTTAGAAAATACTGTACTTTTTGCAGAATTAGATAATGGGATGATAGTAGAAGGAGAATCAAAGATTCCATTAGTAGTAAATGAAATGGGTTGTAGAATCGAGAGAGTATTCATTGAACCTAAGTTATCTAATCCTTTAAGTGAAGCAGTGGATGCAATTAGAGATGCAGACTTAATCGTCCTTGGGCCAGGAAGTCTTTTTACTTCAATTTTGCCAAATCTATTAATAAAAAATATAGTTGAAGATATTTATAATTCAGCTGCACCTAAAGTATACATAGGTAATGTAATGACTCAACCTGGAGAAACAACAGACTTTAGTTTATCTGATCATGTTAGAGTTATTTTAAATCATAGTAGACCGGACTTTTTAGATTATGTTATAGGAAATACAGAAGTGTTGCCCTTAGAAACAGTAAATAAATATATAAGTGATAGGTCAGCTCCAGTAATAGCAACAATAAAAGATGAGGAATTTTTAAAATTGAATAATATTCAATTAATAGCTGAAAATCTAATTGATGTTAGAAAGACTTACATCAGGCATAATAATATAGAATTGAGTAAGGTCTTGATAGATATAGCAAAAGGGAAAAGGTAGTGTATGGATGAATAAAGAGATAAAAATTTCTGTAAGAAATCTAATAGAATTTGTTCTAAGGTCAGGGGATATAGATAATACTTTTCGTTCTAATATACCTGCATTGGAAGGTACAAGAGCACACCAAAAGGTTCAAAAATCATATGGTGAAGAATATAAAGCTGAATATACTTTAAAACATAATATTGAATATGAAGATTATACTTTTATTCTAGAAGGACGTGCTGACGGGATTTTCATATTACCTGATGAAATAATCATTGATGAGATAAAAAGTACTGCTAAGGATTTGGATACAATCGAAGAAGATTATCGGGAAATCCATTGGGCTCAAGCTATGTGTTATGGCTATATTTATTCTGTACAAAATGATTTAGACCATATCAATATTCAACTTACATATTTTCACATTGAAACAGAAGAGAAGAAAATATTTAAAAGAGCTTATAAAATAGAGGAATTGGAAAAATTCCTCCTTTTTCTTTTGGAAAAATATATCTTATGGTTTAGTATAACCTTTGACTGGGAAAATACTAGGGATGAATCTATTAGAGAAATGGTATTTCCTTTTCAGGAATATAGAAAGGGACAAAGAGAATTAGCTGTGGCTACTTATAAAACCATAGTTGAAAGGAAAAATCTGTTTGTACAAGCTCCAACTGGAATTGGTAAGACTATGTCTACTTTATTTCCAGCTTTAAAAGCCATAGGTGAAAAATTTTCTTCTAAAATATTCTATCTAACAGCTAAAACTATAACTCGTGAAGTTCCTATAAATTCCATGGAAATCCTTAGGAATGAAGGATTACAAGCAAAGACTGTAGTAATAACTGCAAAAGACAAAATATGCTTAAATGATGAAGTCAAATGTAATCCAAGAGACTGTATTTATGCAAAAGGACATTTTGATAGAGTTAATGGGGCTATTATGGATATATTCGAAAATGAAAATCTAATGACAAGAGATGTGATCATTAGTTATTCTGAAAAACATAATGTATGTCCATTTGAATTTACGCTGGATTTGTGTCTTTGGGCAGATGTAATTATATGCGATTATAATTATATATTTGATCCAACTGTGTACCTTAAAAGATTTTTTGATGTAGCTGCCGGAAACTATATATTTTTAATAGATGAAGCTCATAATCTAGTAGATAGATCCAGAGAAATGTTTTCTGTAGAGCTTAATATAAATAGTTTTTTAGATTTAAAAACTACTTTTAAGAGAGAATTTCCAAAGATATATAAAAGCTTAATTAAGTGTAGCAATCTACTCCAAAGTATAAAAGATGATTTAGATGTAAAAGAAGAATACTATCAAAAAGAAGAAATAAGTGATTTCTATTTTCCTATAGTTCGATTGATTGCCTTAATCGAACCATGGTTAATTGAAGAAAAGAACCATGAAAATTATGAAAGTGTATTGGAATTATATTTTAATATAAATAATTTTATTAAAATAATGGAATTTTATGATAGTCATTATGTTACTTCTATTCAAGAGATAAATGATAATATAATATTTAAATTATATTGTGTGGATCCTTCATACTTACTAAATGAAGCTCTAAAACGTTCTAGATCTAGTGTTTTATTTTCAGCAACTCTCTCTCCTTTAGAATACTATATGGATTTATTAGGTGGGTCTAAAGAAGACTATCATATTAAATTGAGTTCACCATTTCCTAAAGAAAATCTTGCACTTTTAATTGGTAATACTGTATCAACAAAGTATAGAGATAGAGAAAATACCTATGATGACATAGTAGATTATATATATAGTTTTATTTTAAATAAAAGAGGAAATTATTTAGTTTTTTTTCCATCTTATGTATATATGAATAAAGTATATGAAATGTTAAATGAAAAAGATCCTAGCCTAAATGTAGTTATACAAGACAGACAAATGAGTGAGAAAGATAGGGAAGATTTTTTATCTCATTTTGATAGAAAAGATATAATAGCTTTTGCAGTCCTTGGAGGAATTTTCTCAGAAGGCATAGATCTTATAGGAGATAAACTTATAGGTGCAATAATAGTAGGAGTAGGAATGCCTATGATATGTTTTGAAAGAGATATTATAAAAGATTATTTTAATCATAATGGAGTTGCAGGATTTGATTATGCATATGTATATCCTGGAATGAATAAAGTAATGCAAGCTGCAGGGCGGGTTATAAGGTCAGAAGAAGATAAAGGAAGTATACTGCTTATTGACAATAGATATAAAACATATAGGTATAAGAACCTGTTTCCTAGAGAATGGAAACATTTCAGAACTGTGAAAAATACTACACAGATTAATAATGAATTGATGAAATTTTGGTAGAATTAAAACAGTGGTCACAGTACCCACTGTTTTGAAATCTTTAGATAGAGGAGATGATTTTTATTAAGAATTTTTTAAAATCAGTTTTTAAAGAAATTGTAAGATATTCTATTGGAGTATTAATATTGGTTTTGATCTCCTTGGTAGTTGGGCTTATAATTAGCAAAATATTTGGGAAGAGTCTTACCACAGTATATCAAGTAATAGGAGTTATAATCATGAGTATAGGTGTTTTATCTATTATAGGAACTAAAACTATAATGCTAGGGCATAGTTATAGTCTATCTAAACATGTGGTTGGTGGAAATCTTGTTACTAGAGAAGACATTAAAATGCTCTTTCAAGGGCAAAGATTTTCTATATTTATGGGAATTTCTGGACTCTTAATAGTGCTTATTGGCTGGGTGGTTTAAAGTTGCTAAATATAGTATAATCTAAGTTAGACTATTTTGAATTTGGAGTTGACTAATATGGTAGAAGTAAGTGCTGGGGGAGTAGTAATATTTGGAAATGCCATATTACTACTAAAGAAGTATAATGGGGATTGGGTTCTTCCAAAAGGTAGAATTGAGAAAAACGAAAAAGTTGAAGCAACTGCTTTAAGAGAAGTATTAGAAGAATCTGGAGTAAAAGCTGAAATTTTAGATTATATAGGTGAAATACATTATAATTATAAAAATTTGCAAGAAAATGAAATCGTTTCCAAAACTGTGCATTGGTTTTTAATGCGAAGTAATAATATGGATTGTTTTCCACAAAAGAAAGAAGGCTTCGTAGAAGCCATGTATGTTCATATAGATAAAGCTAAAAATATTGTAAGATATGAAGATGAAAAAAACATTATTAAAAAAGGATTAGAAATACTATAAATAAGGGGGAGATTTCGTGTCATTTTCATCCACAGCAAAAAATGAACTGTCTAGGCTCCCAATAACTAAAGATCACTGTGCATTAGCAGAACTATCTGCATTGGTTAGAATGTGTGGTACAATTCAAATATTAGGTGATAATAAATTTAATCTAAAATTCAACACCGAAAATGCAGCTATAGCTAGAAGAATTTTTAGTATACTTAAATTGCTTTATAATATAGATGTTGAGGTCATGGTTAGAAGGAATAGACAACTTAAAAAGAATAATAATTATTTGGTAGGTATTAGTGATATAGAAGCTTCTAAAGATATATTAGTAGCTGTAGGATTTATTAAACCTGATGGGTCTAATATTTTTAATCCTGACTATAAAATGCCTAAGTCAATAATAAAAAATAGATGCTGCAAAAGAGCTTATATTAGAGGGGCATTCTTAGGTGGAGGTTCCATTAGTAATCCTGAGAAAACTTATCATTTAGAGTTTGTTACAAATTATGAAGAACATGGTAAGGACTTATCACGTATTATCAATACTTTTGGACTTAATTCAAAAATAGTTATGAGAAAAGAAAACTATGTAGTATATATCAAAGAAGGAGAGCAGATAGTAGATGTTTTAAATATTATTGGTGCTCATCAAGCTCTTTTAAAATTAGAAGATATTAGAGTTTTAAAAGATATTAGGAATAACATAAATAGATTAGTGAATTGTGAGACTGCAAATTTAGGAAAGACTATAAATGCTTCCGTAAATCAAATTGAAAATATTGAGACAATAGATAAATACATGGGAATTCATAAATTATCCAATAATTTAAGAGAAATAGCAGAATTAAGACTAGAAAATACAGATTCTACTCTAAAAGAATTAGGTGAAATGCTAAACCCACCAGTAGGGAAATCAGGGGTAAATCATAGATTTAGAAAGATAGAAGAATTAGCTGATAAATTGAAAGGGGTAAAATAAAATGGACAGTGTTTCTTTAAAATTAATGAATGAGGAAGGACTTCATGCTAGACCAGCAGCTATATTTGTGCAAGTAGCTAACAAGTATTCCAGCGACATATGGCTTGAATCACAAGGAACGAAAGTAGATGGAAAAAGTATTATTGGTATTATGTCTCTTGGTGCGTTTCATGGAGAAGACATAACAATATCAGCGAAAGGAATAGACTCTAAAGAGGCAGTGGAAGCATTAAAAGCCTTAATTGACAATGAGTTTAAGGTAATATAATGGCTATACTTATAACTAATAATAAATTAGTCTACGAAAAATATATGGATAAATTAGAAGTGATTTATGATGAAGATATGGATTATATTTCTATCTTAGAAACTGTAAGAGATAAAGTTCATCAAGGTTATGAATTACTTACTCACCCATTATCAGGAAGTGTAAAACCTAACGAGACCCCTTATAAAAGTATATTATTATCTAGTAAAAAAAGCGATTTAGATACTAGTGGTTTAAGGATAGTAGAAGAGAGTATATTAACTGCTAGAAAATTTTTAAATAATAAACAGACTCCAAATTGGACAGAAAGAATATTAGATGATTTTAGAGTAATTGATTTTTCTCTTATTTCTAATGTAATTAACAAACTTTAAAATTAAGCCCACTTAGTGGAGCTTTTTTTTTAGAATATTATGGTAATATATGATAAAATAAAGATATTAATTATAGAGAGGTAGTATAAAATGACTTATGATAATAAATTCGTTCACTTACATGTTCATACTGAATATAGCTTATTAGATGGTTCAATTAGAATAAAAGATCTAGTCCATCAAACTAAAGAATTAGGCATGGATTCTGTAGCTATTACAGACCATGGGTCTATGTTTGGAGTTGTACAATTTTATAAAGAGGCAAAGAAACAAGGTATCAAGCCTATAATAGGGTCTGAAGTTTATATAGCCATGAATAAATATACAGAAAAAGAACCGAAGGATAAAAGTAGTTACCACTTAGTACTTCTTGCTGAAAATAATCAAGGTTATGAAAATCTAATGAAAATAGTTTCAGAAGCCTATGTAAATGGATTTTATTACAAGCCTAGAGTAGATCATGATATATTAAGTGAATATAGTAATGGTATTATAGCCCTATCAGCATGTCTTGGAGGAGAGGTCCAACAATATTTATTAGATAATAATTATAATAAAGCAAAAGAAATTGCTCTAAAATATGTTGATATTTTTGGACCCAATAATTTCTTTTTGGAACTTCAAGATCATGGTATGGAAGAACAAAAACGAGTAAATAAAGATTTAGTTAAATTAAGTGAAGAATTAGATATCGGATTGATATGTAGTAATGATGTACATTATTTAAAGAAAGAAGATGCATTAGTTCATGATGTATTACTATGCATCCAAACTGGAAAAACCGTAGATGAAAAAAATAGAATGAAATTTCCCACAGAGGAATTTTATTTAAAATCTCCTGAAGAGATGAAATCTATTTTTGGAACTTATAAAGATGCACTTAAGAATACGGTTCTAATAAGTGAAAGATGTAATGTAGAATTAGAATTTGGAAATCTTCATTTGCCAGAATTTAAACTGCCAGAAGGATATACAAATAGCGAATATTTATATAAATTAGCTATTGAAGGTGTACAAAAGAAATATAAAGTTATAACAGAAGAAATTCAAGACAGATTTGATTACGAATTTAAAACAATAGTGGATATGGGATTTATAGATTATTTTTTAATTGTTTGGGATTTTATTAAATATGCTAAAGATAATAATATAATAGTTGGACCAGGAAGAGGATCAGCTGCAGGAAGTATAATATCCTATGGATTAGATATTATAGGTATTGACCCATTACAATATGGATTATTATTTGAAAGGTTTTTGAATCCTGAAAGGATTACAATGCCGGATATTGATATAGATTTTTGTTATGAGAGACGGGAAGAAGTAATTCAATATGTTATTGAAAAGTATGGATCTGACAAAGTTGCCCAGATAGCTACTTTTGGTACTATGGCTGCCAAAGGCGCCATAAGAGATGTAGGAAGAGCAATAAATATGAGCTATGGACAAGTTGATTATATAGCTAAAATGATACCTACAGATTTAGGAATGACTATTAGTAAAGCACTAGAAGTAAATAAAGCACTAAAAGAAGAATATGATAATAATGATGAAGTAAGAAATTTAATCGATATGGCTTTAGCAGTAGAAGGTCTTTCTAGACATACATCTACTCATGCAGCAGGGGTAGTTATTTCAAAAGAACCCATTACAAAATATGTTCCATTACTACGAAATGGAGATTCAATAACAACTCAATATAATATGAATGAACTAGAAGAATTAGGATTATTAAAAATGGATTTCTTAGGTCTAAGAACTTTAACTGTTATACAAGATACAGTAGCGCTAATAGAAGAAAATCATGGGGAAAAAATAGATTTTGATGAAATATCCTATGAAGATAAGGATGTTTTAGAAATGTTTGCACGAGCAGAAACTTTAGGTATTTTTCAATTTGAGAGCCCTGGTATGAGATCATTCTTAAAAGAATTAAAACCAAATGTATTTGAAAACTTAATAGCTGCAAACTCTTTATATAGACCGGGACCTATGAATCAAATACCTACATTTGTTGCATGTAAACACGATAATAGTCTTATAGAATATATTCATCCTAAATTAGAGCATATACTAAATGAGACCTATGGCTGTATAGTATACCAAGAACAAGTTATGCAAATAGTTAGAGATATAGGCGGATATTCTCTTGGACAAGCAGATTTAGTACGTCGTGCCATGGGTAAGAAGAAAATGGATGTAATGGAAAAAGAACGTAAAAACTTCATATACGGTCAAGTAGATGAAGAAGGTAATGTGATTGTTGCTGGAGCCATAAGGAATGGGGTAGACGAAAAATCAGCATCTAAGATATATGATCTTATGATAGATTTTGCAAATTATGCATTTAATAAATCACACTCTGCAGCCTATGCTGTAGTTGCATATAGAACTGGATGGTTGAAAAACTATTATCCTGTAGAATTTATGGCTGCTCAAATATCTTCTCAAATGGGAAGCACAGCCTCAGTTTCACTTTATATTCAGGAATGTAAAAGGCTTCTTATAGAAATGTTACCTCCAGATATAAATAAATCTTTTAGTAAATTTACTGCTTCAGGAAATGAAATAAGATTTGGATTAACAGCTGTTAAAAATGTAGGAGAGAATTTTATAAAAGCCATAGTAAAAGCCAGAGAAGATGGACCATTTATTGGATTTACAGAATTTATTGAAAGAATTGAAAAAGTAGATTCCTCAGCAATGAATAAAAGAGCAGTGGAAAGTCTTATTAAATGTGGAGCATTGGATAGTCTAGGGGACAATAGAACACAATATCTAGCTGTGTTTGAAAAAACCATAGAAGGTATTCATGCAGACAGAAAGCGTAATATAGAAGGACAATTTTCACTATTTGATACGGTTGATAATACTATTGAAATTGATAATTTACCAGACTTAAAAGAATTTCCCCAAAAAACTCTTTTAGCAATGGAAAAAGAGATGTTAGGTATTTATGTTTCGGGACACCCTTTAGAGGCCTATGACAAGGAGTTAAAGAGAGTATCAACTATTACTACTGTTGAGCTAATAGAAGACTTAAATGAGTCTAATACGGTTGTTAAAGGACCAAGAGATGGTGATAGAGTAACCATAGGCGGAATTATAATAGAAAAGAAAAATAAAATTACTAAAAATAATAATATGATGGCTTTTGTTACCTTAGAAGATCTATATGGATCTATTGAATGTATAGTATTTCCACAGACTTATGATAGATTTAATGAATACTTATTTGAGGATGGATTAGTGGTTATAGATGGAAGATTAAGTATGTCAGAAGTTGAAGAACCAAAAATTATTTGCGAAAAAATAAGAGAATTAAAACAATCTAAAACAGATAAAATTTATCTTAAAATATCAAAAGATAAAAGTGAAGATATTTTTGAAGATATTAAACCTATTTTAAGTAAATATACTGGGAATATACCTGTATATGTATTTCTAGAAAAGCGTGATAAAGTCATAATTGCTGATAGATCATTATGGATATCAGGAGACAGTGAGGATTTGATAGTAGAACTACAAAACTTACTTGGGCAAGGTTCTGTAAAACTAACTTAGAACTATGAAAATATATGCTTATTGTGATATAATAATAATATTGCTCAAGGAGGAATTAATATGTGGACAACGGTTTACGTGGCTACTGGTTATGAACATTCCAAAGAGATAATAGATAAACTTGCAAATGAAGGATTTTTAGTAAAGCATAAGCTATTTGGACAAGAAGGAAATGAAGAACTTTATGAAATATTAGCACCTACTTTTGAGTCTGAAGACATACAAATGGCTATGATGGAGCTAGGAATATTATAATCATATATAGGAGGTATTTATGAAAACAATAGGAGTACTCACCAGTGGAGGAGATGCACCTGGTATGAATGCTGGAATTAGAGCTGTAGTTCGTACGGGAATATATAATAATATAAGAATGATGGGAATTAGACAGGGTTTTAATGGATTAATTAATGGTGATATTGACGATATGGAATTATCATCTGTAGCAGATATAATCCATAGGGGTGGCACAATGCTTAAAACAGCGAGATCAGATGAATTTATGACTAAAGAAGGATTTAAGAAAGCTCTGAATGTTCTAAAAGTATTTGGAATAGACGGTCTGGTAGTATTAGGTGGAGATGGTACTTTCCAAGGTGCTAAAGCTTTATCAGATGCAGGTATTCCTACAATAGGAATTCCATGCACCATAGATAACGATCTTAATTTTACGGATTATAGTATAGGGTTTTTCACTGCTGTAGAAACAGTAGTAGATGCAATTGGTAAATTAAGAGATACTTCAAGTTCCCATGGCCGCGCAAATGTGGTTGAAGTAATGGGAAGGCACTGTGGAGACATAGCACTTTATGCTGGATTAGCCGGTGGAGCAGAGAGTATAATTGTTCCAGAAGTTGAGTTTAATATAGATGAGGTTTGTAGGAAAGTAATGCAAGGTAGAAATAGAGGAAAATTACACCACATTATAGTATTGGCTGAGGGAGTAAGTAATGCCTACGATATAGCAGATAGTATTATGGAAACAACAGATACGGAAACTAAAGTTACAATTTTAGGCCATATACAAAGAGGAGGAACTCCTACTGCATGGGACAGAATACTTGCTAGTGAAATGGGTAGAAAATCCATTGAGCTTTTACTAAATAATCAATCAGGTAGAGCTATTGGTATAAAATGTAATAAAATTATTGATTTAGATATCACAGAAGCTTTAAATGCAGAAAAGGTGTTTGATATGGCAATGTATGATAACGCACAAGTATTATCAATTTAGGAGGAATATATATAATGAAAAAAACGAAAATAGTTTGTACCATAGGACCAGCTTCAGAATCAGAAGAAATATTAAAAGAATTATTTGAAAGTGGATTAAATGTATGTAGATTAAACTTTTCACATGGAGACCACCAAGAGCATCACGCTAGAATAGAAACAATTAAAAAAGTTAGAGCTGAAATGAATTTACCTATTGCAATTATGCTCGATACTAAAGGCCCAGAGATAAGATTAGGTGATTTTAAAGATGGTCCTGTAGAGTTAGTTCAAGGAGAAATATTTACAGTTACTACAAGAGATATACTTGGCGATATTACAATAGTGAATCAAAGCTATAAAAATCTTCCCATGGATATAGCAATAGGAGACAGAATATTAATTGATGACGGATTAGTAGAATTAAAAGTATTAGAAATAATAAATGGTACAGATATTAGATGTGAAGTAATTAATAGTGGTGAACTAAGCAATCATAAGGGTGTTAATGTCCCTGGAGTAAAAATTAATCTTCCTGCTATTACAGAAAAAGATATTAAAGATATAATATTTGGAATTGAAAATGGTGTAGATTTTATAGCTCCTTCTTTTATTAGAAAAGCGGATGATGTTATTGAAATTAGAAGAATACTTGAAGATAATAATGGGCAAGATATAGATATTATATCTAAAATTGAAAATCAAGAAGGCGTTGATAATATAGACGAAATTATTGCAGCTTCCGATGGGATAATGGTTGCTCGTGGTGATTTAGGTGTAGAAATTGAAACAGAAGTAATGCCATTAGTACAAAAATTATTAATATCAAAAGCGAATTTAGCTGGTAAACCAGTAATAACAGCAACACAAATGTTAGATTCAATGATGAGAAATCCAAGACCTACTAGAGCAGAAGTTACTGACGTTGCTAATGCAATATTGGACGGCAGTAGTTCAATTATGCTTAGTGGAGAAACAGCTGCGGGTAAATATCCTGTAGATGCAGTTAAAACCATGTATAAAATAGCTTTAAAAACTGAAGAATCTTTAAATTATGCAGAGTTGTTAAAATTAAAGACTGGTAGATCAGAAATTACTACTACTAATGCTATCAGTAAGTCTAGCTGTTATACAGCTCAAGATTTAGGGGCTACAGCAATTATTACTGCTACTTCCTCAGGTCATACGGCAAAAGCTGTAAGTAAATTTAGACCTAAGGCTCCAATAATAGCTGTTACAACTACTGATGAAGTTATGAGGAGATTAGCATTAGAATGGGGAGTATATCCAGTTCTTGCACCAGAGAGCTTATCAACTGATGATGTTATAGAAAACTCTGTAATTGCAGCTATGAAAGGTAATTATGTAAAGGAAGGTGATCTAGTAGTGATAACAGCAGGAATTCCAGCAGGATTATCGGGAACTACTAACTTAATAAAAGTTCATACTATAGGAAAAATTCTTTTAAGAGGAACTGGTATTGGTAATGGTTCAGTATCTGGAAGAGTTTGTGTAGGTAATACTGAAGAAGAACTTCTAGCAAAGTTCCAAGAAGGCGACATCATAGTATGCAACAATACTGACAAAGATATGATTAGATATATTGAGAGAAGCTCAGCCATAGTAACTATAGAAGGTGGATTAACTTCTCATGGTGCAATTGTAGGTCTAAACTTTAATATACCAACAATTGTTGGAGCAGAAAATGCAACTGAGATATTAAAAGATGGAGATATAGTTACAGTAGATAGTGCATCAGGACAAATATACAGTGGAGAAGCAAGAGTAAAATAATAGTAATGAAAAACTGATATTAAATATTTAAAAATTATAAAAACCCAAGATTCGATTGTTGACAGTGCGATTATTGCTGTCGAAGAATCTTGGGTTTTAATTTGTAGAAAATATTTATATTGTATAAAATTAAGAATATTGTTATAATACCCTTAGTGACTCGAAATATATAAAATAGGTGATAAGATGGAAAGACATAATAAAACTGAATTAATTTTAAAAGGAAATATAACCAAGGCATTGATTACGCTTTCAATACCTATAATGATAAATAGCCTAATTCAAACATTGTTTAATTTAGTCGATGCTATATGGGTTGGTATGTTATCTTCTGTACATTTTGCTGCAACATCATTTGTTTGGCCAATTAACTTTCTGTTTATATCATTGGGAATAGGTGTATCTATAGCAGGAACTTCTTTACTTTCTCAATTAGTAGGTGCAGGAAAAATAAAAGAAGCAAAAGATTATACAAATCAAATAATGGCTGTTTCTTTAATAATGTCCCTGCTTTTTACTGTAATTGGAGTTATAGTTAGTCCTTTAATAATTAAGGCCATGGGAGCAACAGGAGATTTAGCAAGTCTAGGTAATACATATCTTAGAATAACATTTTTAGACATGCCATTTTTATTTTTATTTTTTAATATTAACTCAATTATGAATGCTCAAGGAAATACAGTAACTCCAACTATACTTAGTGGTGGGGCTGCGATACTAAATATGATATTAGACCCTCTATTTATTTTTACATTTAAAATGGGTATAGCAGGGGCAGCCTGGGCAACTTTATTATCTAGAGCATTGCTTGCAATAGTTGGAATTTATATGGTATATAGCTCCAATAATAAACTTAAACCAAATTTTAAAGGCTTTAAATTTAATAAAAATATACTTAAAAAGGTTTTTAAAGTAGGATTTCCATCTTCAATAGGTCAAGCTGGAGCAGCTATTGGATTTATAGTATTAAATAGATTTGTAATTTCATATGGTACAGCTACCTTGGCAGCTTTTGGAATGGTAAATAGGATAACTTCCTTAATCATGCAACCTGCAATGGGGATTGGTACAGCTCTTACTGCAATAATTGGACAAAATATTGGCGCTGGTCAAATGGACAGGGTTATTGCATCATTTCATAAAGCGGTAAAAATAACTACTACTGCAGGTTTAATAGGTTGTGGATTTTTATTATTGTTTGACCATCAGATAGTTAATTTTTTCATAAAATCTAAAGATGATCCACAGGTTATTTCTGAAGGAATTACATACTTGAGATACATATCTTATTCACAACCCTTAATGGGATTGTTTAGTGTATTCCAAGGATTATTCCAAGGTTCAGGTAAAACTAAATACTCTATGATTATGGAGATAGGTAGATTATGGATTGTAAGAATTCCTATGATATTAATGTTTAAAAACTTAACCAATATGGGATCCTCAGGAATTTGGTTCTCCATGAGCTTTAGTAATCTAATAGTATGCCTGTACGGATTTTGGGTATATAAACGTGGTAAGTGGAAGAATAGAGAAATAGATTTAAGTGAGAATGTTCAATTAACAGTGAATAATAATTAAAGTTTAAGACGGCCAAATGGCCGTCTTTTTATGAAATTCCACACTTATACTATTTTATGTTATAATAAAAAGAGAACTAGAAAAGAAGGTGCATATATTGATTTTGCTTAATATTGAAAACATTTCAAAACGTTATACAGAAAAAATTCTTATTGATAGTATTAATTTTTCACTTAATCAAGGAGATAAAATAGGTTTAATTGGAATTAATGGTACTGGGAAAACTACACTATTAAAGTTATTGGCAGGTATTGAAGAAACAGATTCAGGTAGAATAATAAGAGCTAATAATATAAATATAGAATATTTACCTCAGAATATAGCTGTGGATCCAAAAGCAAAAGTTATAGAACAGGTTTTTAAAGGTACTTCAGAAAATATGAAAACCATTAGAAAATATGAATCTGCCATAAATAATCAGGATACTTCTAAAGAAGATATAATAAAACTTTCAGTAGAAATGGATACCATAAATGGTTGGGAGTTAGAAAGTGAAGCTAAAATAGTACTCACAAAATTAGGTATAAATGATTTTAATGAAATTATGGAAAATTTATCAGGTGGTCAAAAGAAGAGAGTAATGTTAGCTTCCGCTCTTATTAATCCATCAGATGTATTAATATTGGATGAACCTACGAATCATTTAGACAATGAAACTATAGACTGGTTAGAAGATTATTTATCAAAAATAAAAGGTGCTCTGATTATGATTACTCATGATAGATACTTTTTAGATAGAGTTATAAACCAAATATTTGAATTAGATAAAGGAAATCTGCATATTTATGAAGGAAATTATAGCTACTTTCTCCAAAAGAAAATGGAGAGAGAAGAGATTTTAGCTGGTGAAGAAAATAAAAGACGTTCTTTATATAAAAAAGAATTAGCTTGGATGAAACAAGGAGCACAAGCAAGATCTACCAAACAAAAAGCTCGAATTCAAAGGTTTAACAAATTAGAACAAAATGGATTAAATTTAACAGATGAAAAGATAGACATATCAGTAGGGACTTCAAGATTAGGAAGAAAAATAATTGAAATAAAAAACATATCAAAATCATTTGATAGTATAGAACTAATAAAAGATTTTAGCTATACAGTTTTGCGAGATGATAGAGTAGGCATATTAGGGGCAAATGGGTTGGGTAAATCCACTCTTTTAAATATAATTTCAGGACAATTATCACCTGATAATGGAACTATTGAAATAGGAGAAACTGTCCGTCTCGGAGTATTTTCTCAAGAGACTGCTCATTTAGATGAAAATCAAAGAGGTATAGATTATATAAAAGAAGGTGGAGAGTTTGTATCTACCTCAGATGGTTCTAAAATAACTGCAGGTCAAATGATGGAAAGATTTATGTTTCCTAAAGATTTACAATGGAATCCTATTGGTAAATTATCAGGAGGAGAAAAAAGAAGGCTACAGTTATTAAGAGTCCTCATGGAATCTCCAAATGTTTTATTGCTTGATGAACCTACCAATGATTTAGATATTCAAACACTTACAATATTAGAAGATTATATAGAAGAATTTGAAGGAGCAGTTATAATAATATCACACGATAGATATCTGTTGGATAAAATAGTTGAAAAAGTATTTGTATTTGAAGGTCATAGTAAAATCAAACAATATACAGGAAATTATGCCTATTTTAAATCAATAAATCAAGAAAAAGAAATTCTAGAAAAAACTCCTAAAAAAGAAAGTGCGAGACAATCAACAAGGGCATTAAAATTCACTTTTAATGAACAAAGAGAATGGGAGACTATAGATAGAGACATTGGGAAGCTAGAAAACAAACTAGAAGAAATAAATGAGGATATAGATAAATCAGCTACTGACTATAGTAAATTGGAACAGTTGTTAAAAAAGAAAGATAACATAGAGCAAGAATTAGAAGATAAAATGGAAAGATGGATATATTTATCAGAGTTGAAAGAAGAGATCGATAATCAGTGAAGAGGTCAGAAAGGATGTTTTTATGAGTAAAAAATTAATATTAGCAGAAAAACCTTCGGTTGCAAGAGATATAGCTAGGGTTTTAAACTGTCATAGAAAAGGTAATGGATTTATTGAAGGAGATAAATATATTGTAACTTGGGCCTTAGGCCATTTAGTTACTCTTGCAGATCCAGAAGAATATAATAAGAAATATAAAACTTGGAACTTAGAAGACTTACCAATGTTACCTAATGAAACTAAGTTAGTAGTTATAAAACAAACATCCAAGCAATATTACGCTGTTAGAGCACAAATGCAGAGAAAAGATGTTACAGGTATAATAATAGCTACAGATGCAGGAAGAGAGGGAGAATTAGTTGCAAGATGGATTATTGAAATGGCAAAAGTTAAAAAACCAATTCAAAGACTATGGATATCCTCAGTAACTGATAAAGCTATTAAAGATGGATTTAATAATCTAAAACCTGGAAAAGGCTATGAGAACCTTTATGAATCAGCTCAGGGTAGGGCTGAAGCTGACTGGTTAGTAGGTCTTAATGCTACAAGAGCTTTAACTGTTAAATATAACTCACAACTATCTTGTGGAAGAGTTCAAACACCTACTCTTACAATAATTGCTAAAAGAGAAGAAGAGATTAAGAACTTTAAACCCAAAGATTATTATGGAATTGAAGCTAATACTGGAGAATTGAAGCTACTTTGGAGAGACAAAAATAATAATACTAGAAATTTTGACAAATCAAATATGGATAAAATATTAGCATCTCTTAAAGGAAAAGATGGTAAAGTCATGGAAGTGAATAAATCACTAAAGAAGAATAATGCTCCCGGTTTATATGACTTAACTGAATTACAAAGAGACGCTAATAGAATATTTAATTTTTCAGCTAAAGAAACTCTATCCTGTATGCAGAGTTTATATGAAAGACATAAAATATTAACTTATCCAAGAACTGATTCCAAATTCATATCAACAGATATGATAAATACTTTAGAAGATAGGGTAAAAGCTATTAACATACCACCATATTCTAAATTTGCATCAAAAGTACTTTCTAGACCAATAGTAACTAATAAGAGTTTTGTAGATAATAAAAGAATTACAGATCATCATGCTATTATACCGACAGAAGAAAGAGTTAGACTATCAGCACTAAACAATAACGAAAGCAAAATCTATGATTTAGTTGTAAAAAGGTTTTTATCAGTTCTTTATCCTGCTTTTGAGTACGAGCAAACAACTATTGATGCTAAAATAGGAGAAGAGAAATTTACGGCTAAGGGCAAGAGAATTATTAAAGATGGTTGGAAAGAAGTCTATTTAAATATTCAAGATGAGGAAGATAGTGAGGATGACTTAAGGGATCAATTATTACCTTTAATAAAAAGAGGAGATACCTTAAAAGTAATGTCTTTAAATCAGACTTCAGGAAAAACTAAACCACCAGCTTATATAAATGAAGGAACTTTATTAGGTGCAATGGAAAACCCTGCTAAATATATGGAAGAACAAAATAGAGAACTAGCTAGGATTCTTGATGATACAGGAGGAATTGGAACTGTTGCCACTCGTGCTGATATTATAGAGAAATTATTTAAATCATTTTTAATAGAAAATAGAGGAAAAGATATCTTAGTAACAGGAAAAGGAAAACAACTTTTAGAATTAGTGCCTGAAGACTTAAAATCCCCTGCATTAACAGCTGAATGGGAAAAGAAATTAGGATTAATAGAACAGGGAAGATTAACCAGACGAGCATTTATTAATGAAATGAAAGAATACTCTAAAACAATAGTTACTGAAATTAAAACTAGCAAAGAAACCTTTAGACATGATAACTTAACCAGAACTAAATGCCCAGATTGTGGAAAATTTATGCTAGAAGTTAGCAGTAAAAGAGGTAAAATGTACGTGTGTCAAGATAGAGAATGTGGACATAGAGTAACAATATCTCAAACTACTAATGCCAGATGTCCAAACTGTAAAAAGAAATTAGAACTTAGAGGTCAAGGTGATGGACAGATATTTGCTTGTTCTTGTGGTTTTAGAGAAAAATTATCTACTTGGAATGAAAGAAAAAGCAAACGAAAACCTGCAGTAAACAAAGCAGAAGTATCTAGATTTTTGCAAGAACAGAAAAAAGCTAAAAGTGAGCCACTAAACACAGATTTAGCAGATGCATTATCAAAATTAAAATTTAAATAAATATAATAGAAAGAGGGTGCAATATGATAAAACTTGGAGAAATACAAGAATTAGAAATTAAAAGATTCGCTGCAGTTGGAGCTTATCTTAACACAGAAAACTCAGAGGCTGATGATATCTTATTACCAAAGACACAAGTGCCTAAAGATGCCAGTATAGAAGACATAATAGAAGTATTCGTATATAGAGATTCCAAAGACAGAATAATAGCAACAACAAAAAGACCTAGATTAACTATAGGTCAGATGGGACATTTAGCAGTAGCTGATACTTCTAAAGTAGGAGCATTTTTAGATTGGGGTTTAGAGAAAGATTTGTTTTTACCTTTTGCTGAAACAGTAGGATCTGTTGAAAAGGGCAAACAATATTTAGTAGGAGTTTATGTAGATAAATCTGATAGATTATGTGCTACTATGAAAGTAAGAAATTTACTGCGAACAGATTCACCATATAAAGAAAATAATATAACAACAGGAACTATTTATAGTATAAATAGAGACATTGGAGCATTCGTTGCTGTAGATGATAAATATGATGGTTTGATACCTAAAAAAGAAATATTAGGTGTATATGAAGTGGGAGAAGTAGTAGAAGTTAGAATTAATAAAGTACTAGAGGATGGGAAATTGGATCTAAGTTTAAGGGATAGAGACTATATACAAATGGATTCTGATTCTAAGGTTATAATTGCCAAATTAAAAGAAAAAGGTGGTAGTTTAAGCCTTCATGACAAAAGTAGTCCAGAAGAAATAAAAAAAGAATTAAAAATGAGTAAAGCTGGATTCAAAAGAGCAATTGGTAAACTTTATAAAGAGAAGATAATAGAATTAAATAAAGATGGTATAAATTTAAGATAATAAATTTTATAAATAGGATAAAATATTCTTAAAATAGATTAAAAGTGTTTAACAATATATACAAAAACGTTCTTATATGCTATCATAGTATAGCTACATATAGAACGTTTTATATTTGTGCAGGAGGTTACACATGAAATTTTGGAAAGATAAAGCATTTTTAAAATCAATGATGGCAATAGCAATACCAATTGCATTACAAAACTTAGTATCATCTTCACTGAATATGGTGGATACCTTAATGATTAGTAGTCTTGGAAAGGCAAGTATTTCTGCTGTGGGACTAGCAAATCAGGTATTCTTTTTTTATATACTTATTTCTTTTGGTATAAATAGTGGGTCATCTATATTTATTTCACAATACTGGGGTCGAGAAGATGTTAAGAGTATTAGAAAAGTATTAGGATTAGCATTATCCATTAGTGCTTTCACTGGAATTATATTTACCATAGCTGGTTTTTTCTTCCCAGAGTTTATTATGAGTATATTTATCAAAGACGCTGAGGTAGTAAAACTTGGAACAGAATATTTAAGGATAGTATCATTGTCCTATTTAATAACCGCCATAAGCTTTGCTTATAATGTTGCACTTAGAAGTACTGGTAGACCCGCTGTACCATTACAAGTATCTATAATATCATTTTTAACAAATACATTTTTTAACTATGTTTTAATATTTGGAAAATTTGGTTTTTCTGCAATGGGTGTGAAGGGAGCTGCAATAGGCACACTAATTGCTAGAATCGTAGAAATTGTATTTATTTTATTTACTGTATACAGAAGTCCAGGGCCATTATCAGCAACTTTAAAAGAATTGTTAGATTGGGATACTGTGTTTGTAAAAAGATATTTAAAGACTACTTATCCTGTAATATTAAATGAAGGATTTTGGTCATTAGGTCAAATAATGTACTCTATTGCTTATGCAAGAATTGGAGTAGGCGCAACAGCTGCTGTACAAATTGTTACAACTATTCAAAACATTTTCTTTGTTATAGTTAGAGGATTAGCCAATTCAAGTACTGTTATGATAGGAAATAAAATTGGTGCTGGAGAAAAAGAAGAAGCCTATAGCTATGCAATTATGTTTTTAAGTATGGCAACATTAGCTGGAGTGTTCTTAGGGGTCACTATGGCTGTAACTCCAGACCTAACATTAAGCTTATTTAGAGATCTAGATCCAGAAGTATATCTTGCTGCAAGTAATATGTTAGTAGTAATGGGTATTTTATTTGCAATCAGAACATTTAATGCCACAGTTGTAGTTGGAGTACTCAGAGGTGGAGGAGATACTTCATATTCGATGTACTTAGAAATGGGTTCAGTATGGTTAGTTGGAGTGCCTTTAGCTTTTATTGGAGCTATAGTACTAAAGTGGCCAGTTCATTGGGTGATGGCATTAATTTCTATTGAAGAAATAGTAAAGGCCGTATTAGCATTACCAAGAGTATTATCTAAAAAGTGGATAAGAGATTTAACTTAGTTAAACTACCCTTAAAGGGTAGTTTATTTAATTGAGGGTATAGTAGTAATAGAGCCATTCAGAGAAATAAAAGAAATAAAGTAATTATAGATATCTCAGAAACTTACAGTTATAAAAGGAGGTAATAATGAAAAATAATTTAGGGCATAGTTCAGGTATGTATAGGAAATTTCCTTATGGAATTTATTCAAAAGAAGAAATTAAGCTAGAAGGTGGTAAAGTAAAAGGAAATATTGCAAGTGAAAAAGACATTATTATTAAAGAAGGATTTATATTGGATAATAATGAAAATGACAGTATATATTTGTTAAAGGGGAATAATATTAATGGACCTGGATCAGAAATATACAATAATCAATTAGGAATACTTGATAAACTTCCTATCTATGAATTACCTATTTTCCCTTTAATACCAAAATTTCTAAATAAAAAATATGAGGAACAAATTGTTTCTATTAATGAGGATATTGAATTAAAAACCAATGTAAGTATAGAAGTAGAAATTAAGATTGATAAAGAAGATAAAGAAATAGAAATTATATTGAAAATGAACAAAACTATTATTGGAGACCTTTACATTGATATTGTTCACATTAATTCTAACTATGAAGAATTAGAGATTGAACTGATAAATGATTTGAATGTAACAGGAGATATATATATTAATATAAATAGTAATGCTAAAAAGATTGAATTTGAATTTGGAAAAAATACAAAAATCTCTGGACACATATATATTGTTAATATTAATGAAACTGAGTTTAATGATACAGACTTTGAGCTTGAGTTTGATGATTTTTCCAGTGTAATTGGTAATATTCATATTGAAAGTAGTAGTAAAGAGATTGAAGTTGAATTAGAAGATAATGCAAAATTAATGGGGAATATATATAGTAATAGTATTAGGAAATCTTTTAAAACTGAACTTAAAATTGAATTAGATAGAGATGCCAATATAACTGGGAATATTTATTCTAATGCAATTGAAGTTGAAATTGAAGGAGATAATCAGAACATTAGCATTATTAAAGGATTAATTTATGCTCCTCATTCAGAGATAGAGCTAGAGAATGGCATTAAAATTTATGGTGCAGTTGTAGGTAACAAAGTTAAAGTTAAAGATAGGGATACAGAAATTATATATAGTCCAGAATCTATAGTTGAAGAAGATTCAGCTATAACTAATCAAAACAATTAATAATAAGTAAAGTTCTTTTTAAGTAAATTTAAGTTTTAGGGCATAAATCTAATTTTAAATTGGAAATTATGCCTCTTAACTTTTTATGCCCTTAATATATGAAAATTTAGATTAATTTAGTTGTACTATGTTATAATTAAATAAAACTATTTATGGGAGAGAATAAAATGGATAGAAAGATTTTTAAATATATAGAAGGCGAAAAAACTCAAGATGGAGCAGGAGTAAAGTTATATAGAACTTTTGGTTATTATCAAATACCTGATTTTGATCCTTTTTTAATGATGGACTTCTTTGATTCTTCAGATCCTGATGATTATATTAAAGGTTTTCCATGGCATCCCCATAGAGGTATTGAGACAGTTACTTATTTAATATCAGGAAAGATAGAACATGCAGATAGTATTGGTAATAGTGGTGTTATAGGGGATGGAGATTGCCAATGGATGACTGCAGGTTCAGGAATTTTACATCAAGAAATGCCTAAACCAAGTGCTAAAATGTTAGGCGTTCAATTCTGGCTAAACTTACCTAAGAAAGATAAGATGACAGAGCCAAAATATAGGGATATTACTAAAGATATGATTCCAGTATACCAAAATGAAAGTGAAAAAGTTCATATAATTGCTGGTAGTTATAATGAATTAGTTGGACCTATTAGCGGATTAGAAATAGATCCTACTTTTCTTGATGTGGAACTAAAACCTAATGAGGAATTTGTGTATAATTTAGACCCAACTTTAAAAGCTTTCGCATTTTTAGTAGACGGGAAAGTTAATTTTAATGTAGAGGAAGAAGATTTAGTTACTTCACCAAGTGGAGTTCTTTATGGAGAAGGAGATACCATAAGAATAAATACAAAAGATAAATCAGGTAGGTTCTTTTTAATTACTGGTAAACCTTTGAATGAGCCAATATCATGGGGTGGACCAATTGTAATGAATACTAAAGAAGAATTAAATTTAGCATTTAAAGAATTAGATGAAGGTATATTTATTAAATAATAAATTAATGGAGGTATATATGGAATTTAAAATAGGAGATATAGTTGAAGGTGAAATAATAGATTTTACACATGAGGGTAATGGAATATTAAGAGTTGATAATATTGCTATTTTTGCCACTGGCGGACTTATAGGAGATCAAGTAGAAGTAGAAATCAAAGAAATTAAAAAAAGTTATTGTACAGGTAGTGTAAGTAAAATAATTGAACCTTCTAAAGACAGGGTTGAATTAGATTTTAAAATAACAGAATCCAAAGGTGGAATTCCTTTTATTGATTACAATTATGGGAAGCAATTGGAATGGAAAACAAATAAGGTTAAAACTGATTTGGAAAAAATAGGAGGACTATCTGATGTAGTAGTACATGATACAATAGGTATGGACAATCCTTACAGATATAGAAACCATACTCAGGTACCTGTAGGTATAAAAGATGAGAAGGCTATTATTGGTTTCTATGAAATAAATAGCAATGAAATTGTTGATATGGAAGCTAGTATTTTACATCCTGAATTAGGCGATAAAATCGTCCGATTAATTAGACAATGGATAGAAGAATACAATATTCCGCCTTATAATAAAGTAACTAAAACAGGTATTCTTAAGCATATAGGTATCAGAATTAATAAAGACAACCAAGCTATGGTAATATTAGTGACTAGAGGCAATCAACTTCCAAATCAATTGGAACTTCTAAGTTTATTAAATAATAATCTACCTGAAGTAATAAGTCTTTATCATAATGTAAATAAGATGAATTACGGTGGTACTTATGGAAAACGATATAAAAAAATTGATGGGAAAGATAAAATAATTGATTATATAGGAGAGTATAAATTTAGTATATCTCCAAACTCTTTTTTTCAAACTAATAGAGATCAAGCAGTTGTACTTTATGATAAAGCTAAAGATTATTTAAGCCCAGATGATGAAGATATTGTCTTAGACTTATATTCTGGAATAGGAACTATTTCTATTTATATAGCCAATGATGTAAAGAAAGTTTATGGAGTAGAAATGGCAGATGAAGCAATAAAAGATGCAAAGACTAATGCAAGGCTTAATAAGATGAATAATATAGAATTTATAAAGGGAAAAGCAGAAGAAACTCTTCCATTCTTGCTAGATAGAGGAATAGAAGCTAATAAAATAATAGTTGATCCACCTAGAAAAGGTTGTGACAAAAAACTATTAGATGCAATTATTAAAATAAGTCCAGAAAGAATTGTATATGTATCTTGTAACCCAACCACATTGGCCAGAGATGTAAAGATATTAGTAGATGCTGGATTTAAAGTAAAAGAAGTTCAACCAGTAGATATGTTTCCACATACTGCACATATTGAAAGTGTAACATTACTTGTGAAGGAGTAAAACTATGTTTACTTTGGGAAGAAAAATAGATTTTAATTATAAAACAAATATGATAATACTAATAATTTCATTATTAGTAGCTGGTATAGGATGGGTTTTAACAGGAAAAGTTTTGTCAGGCATTAGTATAGGAGCTGGAGTATTTCTTACTTGGGCACTTTCTAGAGAGCTTGATCCAAAACATGATTATTCAGCATTCATAGCAGCTGGATTTTCACTTTTAAATTTAATTTATTATGAAAGTATTCAGCTTTTAGTAATCTTTTGGATAATTTTACTTATGAGAATAGTAAATGGAATTACAGGTAAAGATTTAACAACTTTTGATATATTTTCGGTGCTAGGACTTACTATATATCTTTCTTTTAACAATAAGAACAGTGTATTTTTTCTAGTATTTATTTTGGCAATGGGATTCTTAATAAAAGCTAGAGAAAAAAATAAAGAAGCATTAATCGCTATTGGAATTAGTTTAGGATTTTTTATCGTAGAGAGTTTTTTTATGAGATACTTATCCTTTATAAGTATGAATGATTTAAATATTACAAGCATGTTTACTATTGCAATATTATCTTTATCTTTTATACTATTTTGGTTTTTGTCAAAAGACAAAATTCAAGATGATCTAGGTAATACTGTGAAAAAAATAAGAATATTAGGAAGTCAAATCTTGTATAGTGTTGCAGTTATTTTGTTATTTTTTACTGGTGGCATTAGTTTTAATAACTTGATTATATATTTATCAGTTATAATAGGTATAGCAATTTACTTTATTGGATTTATCGTTCTAAATAAGAATAGTTCTAATTAAATAATAAGATAAACACAGAGTGCTACTTTGCTTTACTTCTCTGTGTTTTTTATTTGATTAAAAGTCATTTTTTATACAAATCCTTTCTCTTTAGAGCCTATCATTTACTTATACAAATGTTTATTAATCCTTGTTTCTGGGTATTCCTATAACGTTATCCAAAGGGTTCATAAATAAGAGGTTATAAAGATTGATAAATAATTATGTTTTATAACATAATAGGACATTTGCGTAAGCTAAAATCCTATATATAAGGAGAAATTATGTTTAAAAAATTTTGGTGGTTTATTTCATACTATAAAACTAAATATATTCTAGCAATTGTTTTTTTATTTTTA